>Ga0114963_10001194_pt1 | contig 17978 bp, 20 predicted proteins | sample C_131016_EF_Meta_FD_87019 | JGI IMG/M metagenome (GOLD analysis project Ga0114963, IMG submission 87019) | Freshwater microbial communities from Lake Croche, Canada to study carbon cycling - C_131016_EF_MetaG | ecosystem: Environmental > Aquatic > Freshwater > Lake | place: Lake Croche, Canada...
CCTTTCAAACGAAATCGGTGTTTTCGTTGAACCTTCATCAGCTACCGGTGCTGCTGGTCTATTGAAGTTTGCTAAAGCTGGCAAAGTTCCAGCGGATGCCAAGATTGTGATCACTGTCACCGGCCACGGTTTGAAAGATGTTGGCTGGGCTCTAAAAGATGAGAACGGTGAAGAAGTTAAACCAACTTCATGTTCGAAGGATGCAACTGAGGTTGCCGAGCTTCTAGGTTTGGAAAAGAACTAATGCGCCTTGAAGACATGAATTCAATTATTGGTCGCCGAGTGGTCGTGAAGGTTCCAGCAACCTCAGCCAACTTGGGTCCAGGTTTTGATTCCATGGGTTTGGCTTTAGCTTTCTATGACGAACTAGAAGTTGAAGCAGTCGATTCAAGCGATGTGAAAGTAGTTGTGGTTGGTGAGGGAGAAGGAGATGTCCCTACCGATGAAAGCAACTTGGTTGTTAAAGCCATCGCCTATACTTTTGAGAAATTTAGAATTCCCATGCCAGGGCTTCGACTAACTGCACACAACTTTATTCCGCACGGCAGAGGCATGGGATCTTCAGGTGCTGCAGTGGTTTCAGGAATCATGGCTGCTAAAGGTCTATTAGAAGGGATTGCTGAGATTTCGACAACCCAGTTGTTAGAGCTAGCAACCGAACTTGAAGGTCACCCAGATAACGTAGCTCCTGCACTATTTGGTGGTTTGAACATTGCTTGGACCGATGAAAATGGCCCGAAGACCAAAAAGCTTTATGTTCACCGAGGTGTTTCACCTTTACTTCTAGTTCCAAAGAACAAGATGTCTACTGAACTAGCTAGAAGCCTGCAGCCGGACTCAGTGCCGCACGATGACGCCGTGTTCAATCTGTCTAGATCTGCTCTATTGGTGGCAGCCCTAACCCAGTCACCAGAGCTTCTTCTGGCTGCTACCGAGGACCGTTTACACCAGAATTATCGTGCTGCAGCCATGCCAGAAACAGACCAAGTTATCACTTTGCTTCGCCAATCAGGCTATGCGGCAGTGGTTTCTGGGGCTGGTCCTTCTGTGCTGGTTTTGGCCAGCGACCCAGCAGCCCGGCTGGAAGCAGCCCGTTTGGCTGCTAAAAACTTCCCACAATGGCGTCCTTTATTGTTGGCGGTTGATTTCAAAGGTGCTACAGTTACATCTGTACCAAGATAGACACCAATAATTGGTGATCGGGTACCAAATCCCGTAAGAACTTACGGATTGGTCATGACAAGTGTCGTGAACCTAGGCAATCCACCTCAAAACAAGAAACTGATTGCCATACAAGAAAGAGTCATATACAAATGGATGAAGTCCAAAAAGAAACCACACCTAAGCGTTCAAGAAGAGTCACTGCGGTTCCAGCAACTGAAGCTGCCCCTGCTGAGGCCAAGAAGCCGGCTCGCGCTAAGAAGGTTGTTGAAACTACTGGTGAAGCACCAGCACAAGAAGCTAGATCTGAAAAGCCTGCTGCATCTTCTGAAGAAGTGAAGACAGATCGCCCGCAGCGTGATTACGACAGCGAACGTAGCGAGCGTCCAAACAATAACAACAACAATCGCAACCGTAATCGTAACCGCAACCGTAACGATCGTTTCCGCGACCGTAACAACCGTCCTAACCGCAATGACCGTGAAGAGTCAGAGCCAGAGATTTCTCCAGATGATGTTCTGATCCCTGTTGCAGGTATCTTGGACATCTTAGATAACTACGCATTCGTTAGAACCACCGGTTACCTAGCTGGACCTAACGATGTTTATGTTTCACTAGGCCAGGTTAAGAAGTATTCACTTCGTAAAGGTGACGCAGTTGTTGGAGCAATCCGTCAGCCTCGTGAAGGAGATGCCGGTCGTCAGAAGTTCAACGCGATTGTTCGCATTGATTCTGTGAACGGTCAAACACCTGACCAGGCCGCTAATCGTGTTGAGTTCCAGAAACTAACCCCGCTTTACCCTCAGACCAGATTGCGTCTAGAGACTGAGCCAAACAAGCTCAGCACCAGAATCATCGATCTTGTTGCACCGATTGGTAAGGGTCAGCGTGGTCTGATTGTTTCACCACCTAAGGCCGGTAAGACTTTGGTGCTGCAGGCTATTGCTAACTCAATCTCACAGAACAACCCAGAGGTTCACCTAATGGTTGTTCTAGTTGATGAGCGTCCTGAAGAAGTAACAGACATGCAGAGAACAGTTAAGGGTGAAGTAATTGCTTCAACTTTCGACCGTCCTGCAGAAGATCACACAACAGTTGCAGAACTTGCTATCGAAAGAGCTAAGCGTCTAGTTGAGATGGGTCACGACGTTGTTGTGTTGCTTGACTCGATTACTCGTCTAGGTCGTGCCTATAACCTTTCAGCTCCGGCATCCGGTCGTATTCTTTCCGGTGGTGTTGATTCATCAGCTTTGTATCCACCTAAGCGTTTCTTTGGTGCTGCTAGAAACATCGAAGACGGTGGATCACTAACGATCCTTGCTACCGCTCTTGTTGAGACCGGTTCAAAGATGGATGAGGTTATCTTCGAAGAGTTCAAGGGAACTGGAAATATGGAACTTCGTTTATCACGCCAGTTGGCTGATAAGCGTATCTTCCCTGCAGTTGACGTGAACGCTTCAGGTACCCGTCGTGAAGAAATGTTGATGAGCCCAGATGAAACCAAGATTGTTTGGAAGCTTCGTCGTGCTCTAGCTGGTTTGGAACAGCAGCAGGCTCTTGAGCTTGTCTTGAACCGTTTGAAGGAAACTAAGAGCAACGTTGAGTTCTTGATGATGGTTCAGAAGTCCATGCCAGTTCCATCAGGATCTGACGGAGAATAATGTTAAGTTCAGTCCAGGCTTTGCTGGCTGAGCACCAAGAACTTCAGACAAAACTCTCTGATCCTTCGGTTCTTACCAATCCAGCATTGAATAAGAAGCTAAATCGACGCTACTCAGAGCTAAACGCTATCGTCACTGCTTATAACAGTGTGAACTCGCTGCAATCAGATATTGATGCAGCTAAAGAGATGGCTAAAGAAGACGAAGAGTTCGCTAAAGAGATTCCAGGTTTGGAAGAGAAGCTTCACGAATCAACCGAGAAGCTAAGAAGACTCCTAATCCCTAGAGACCCTGATGATGGTCGAGATGTCATCATGGAAATCAAGGCTGGTGAAGGTGGTGCTGAATCAGCACTATTCGCTGCAGACCTTTTGAGAATGTATATCCAATATGCAAACAGCAAGGGTTGGAAGACAGAGATTCTTGATAAGAACGAATCTGACCTTGGTGGATATAAAGATGTTCAGCTTGCTATCAAAGGTAGCTCAGCAGATCCTGCGGAAGGTGTTTTTGCTCACCTGAAATATGAAGGTGGAGTTCACCGTGTTCAGCGTGTTCCAGTAACAGAAACTCAGGGACGTATTCACACTTCAGCAGCTGGTGTTCTAGTTTTCCCTGAAGTTGATGCACCAGAAGAAGTTGAAATTGCAGCAAACGATATTCGTATCGATGTTTTCCGCTCATCTGGTCCTGGTGGTCAGTCAGTTAACACAACAGACTCTGCCGTTCGTATTACCCACTTAGCAACAGGAATTGTTGTTTCGATGCAGAACGAGAAATCTCAGTTGCAAAACCGTGAAGCGGCTATGCGTGTTCTTCGTGCACGTTTGCTTGCAGCTCAACAGGAAGCCATTGAAGCTACCCAGTCAGCGGCTAGAAAATCTCAGGTTAAAAGCGTTGACCGTTCTGAGCGAATCAGAACCTATAACTTCCCAGAGAACCGTATCGCTGATCACCGCACTGGCTATAAGGCATACAACCTTGACCAGGTTATGGATGGTGCTCTAGAGCCTGTGGTTCAATCAGCAATTCAGACTGATGAAGAAGCCAGATTGGCAGCGTTAGGCGAGAACTCCTAATGAAGATAGCTCAGCTGTTAGAAGAAACATCTTCGCAGTTTGCAGCAGCCGGAATTGAATCTTCACAAGCAGACGCAGAAATCCTTTTAGGCTTTGTTCTTAATCTAAGTCGGGGAGAAGCGCTCGCTAAGGCCATTACCGGTGAAGAAATAACTGATTCGGATCTTGATAAGTTCACTGAACTTGCAAATAAGCGAGCAGAACGTTTTCCATTGCAACATCTAACCGGAGTTGCCCACTTCAGATCGCTTGAACTAGTTGTTGGTCCTGGTGTATTCGTTCCAAGGTTTGAAACCGAGGGAGTGGCACAGTTAGCTATTGACGCTCTTCGAGTTCTTCCTAGAGAAACTCCGGTGGCGGTTGATCTTGCCACGGGTTCTGGAGCCATCGCACTTTCTATTTCACATGAGGTCTCTAATGCAGAGGTTCACGCTGTTGAACTAAGTGAAGAAGCACTTGTATACACCAGACGAAACTTTGAAAAGTATGCCCCTACTGCTGACCTTCGTCAGGGTGATTTAGCTGATGCGTTTAGTGATATAGAGGGTTCAGTTGATGTGGTGATTTCGAACCCACCTTATATTCCTGACGAGATGATTCCTATTTATCCTGAGGTTCACCTGCACGATCCAGCCTTAGCTTTATATGGTGGAACAGACGGCTTGGACTTGGTTAGAAAAGTTGATCTGACTGCTCAAAGACTGTTAGTCAAAGGCGGAACATTGATTATTGAGCATGCTGACATGCAAGGTGAGGCTATAAGGAACATCTTGGAAGCTTCTGGTTGGCAGCAGGTTAGAACACATAAGGATTTGGCCGGCAGGGACAGAGCAGTTACCGCTTTGAAGTTATAGGGTTGAATTCAAATGAACCAGAAGATATTTGATTGCTCAGTTGATACCGATTTGTTGACCGGTATGCGACTAGCTAAGGCTTCGCTCGGTAGAACTGAGTTAGCTGTTATTCCAACCGACACGGTTTATGGGATTGCGGCTAATGCATTTTCAGCTGAAGCTGTTGCAGCACTGCTGGCTGCCAAAGGTCGCGGCAGACAATCACCACCGCCAGTTTTAGTTTCTGGAATATCACAAGCAAGAGCTTTAGTTGAATCTTTTCCTGATGCTGCTTTGAAACTTGCTGAGACTTTTTGGCCAGGAGCATTGACCATGATTTTCAGATCTCAACCTTCTTTGAGTTGGGATCTCGGTGAAACAAAACAAACAGTTGCTCTTCGAGTTCCAGATCACAAGATTGCGCTTGCTCTTTTAGAAGAGACTGGACCACTTGCAGTTTCCAGTGCTAACTTGACTGGCGAACCAGCTGCCACCACCTGTCAGCAAGCTTTTGATTACCTCCAAAATAGTGTTCAGGTTTATTTAGATGCAGGTAATTCACCTAAGGGTGAGGCATCAACAATTCTTGATATGACAGCACTGGTTGATAGTTATGACGCTGAAGGAAAACTAACTACCAGTGGAACTGTGAAGGTTGTTCGCAGAGGTGCTTTATCAGAAGCAAAGATTAGATCTGTTATCGGTGACCTATTAGAAAGTAGTGCCGAGTAATGCGCGCCTATCTGCTTTTGATGGCTGTTTCCGGTTTGGTTACCTACCTTGCAACTTTCTTGGTTCGCAAGATGGCAGTGAAATACAACATCTATCCAAAAGCTATTCGCGAGCGAGACATGCATGAGAAACCAACCCCCCGCATCGGTGGCTTGGCAATGTTCTTAGGCTTTGTAGTTTCAATCTGTGTTGCTGCTGGTATCGGCTGGTTCGACGTGGTCTTTTCAGATCCAATGCCAATTATCGCTATTGCCATAGCGGCATTCATCATCATGGTGATTGGTTTCCTTGATGACCTTTACGATTTGGACTGGGCTCTAAAGCTCGCTGGTCAGTTTGTTGCAGCCGGTGTACTTGCGTGGAATGGTGTTCAAATCGTTTCGCTTCCTATCTTTGGAATCACCGTTGGAAGCTTTGGTGTTTCGTTTGTGGTTACTGTGTTCCTAACCGTGCTGATTATGAATGCAGTGAACTTCATTGATGGGCTTGACGGTTTGGTAGCCGGTGTGGTCCTGATCGGAACAGTCGTATTCTTTATCTATTCATATTTGTTGGCTCAGCAGATTTCACCAACCAACTACTTCAACCTTGCAACAGTTTTATCTGCAATCGTGATTGGAATGTGTTTAGGATTCTTACCGCACAACTGGCACACTGCAAAGATTTTCATGGGAGATGGGGGAGCGCTACTTCTTGGTTTGCTGATGACTACTTCAGCACTAACCGTTACCGGTCAGATCGATCCTGCATCACTGAATAGAAATGATTTGGTGCCAGCAGTTCTGCCATTGATTCTTCCGATTTCTATTTTGGTTTTGCCGTTGTTGGATTTTGCTCTTGCAGTGGTTCGAAGATTGGCCGCGGGGAAATCGCCGTTTAGTGCTGATCGGTTGCATCTGCATCACAGGCTGCAAGATTTTGGTCATACACATTTGGGTTCGGTTTTAGTCTTCTATTTCTGGAGTGCTTCGGTTTCAGTTAGTTGCTTGCTTTTGTTCTTGGTAGAGATTCCTTGGGTGGTTCTTTTTGCTGTGGTCAGCATTTCGGCTTCACTGGTCTATACCGCTTGGCCTGCAGTGAAGAAGTTCCAAGCTAGGAGATTGAGCCGTGTTTGATGATGTGAAGTCAGTTATGACCAGGGTTCTAAAGTTTGGTTTGTATTTAGTAGTTGGCATTTCGTTGGTCGGCTCTATTGCGGGCTATTTGGTGGCTGGAATGTCAGGGGTATTCGGGGCTTTGGCTGGCGGATCAGCCGTTTTCCTTTTCACTGGAATGACAGCTTTGAGCATTCTGCTTGGTTCAAGACTGCCTCTTGGAGGCTTTGTTGGAACAGTTTTAGGTGGCTGGCTCATCAAAATGGTCTTGTTTCTGATTATGTTCACCCTTTTGGATAACGCCGAATGGCTAACCCTAGAAGCCAGGCCCATAGTCTTCTTCACTATTGTGGCGGCTGTTGTCGGTGGATTGATTTTAGACACCATGATCGTCAGCAAGGCCAGATTCCCAGTGGTTCAAACAAAGCCCTAAGTTTCATCAAATTTCCCTGATTTAGCGGATTTCAGGCTCGTTCATGCTGATAACATTTAGTGAGAATGCACTTAGGTTGTATTCAAAAAAGCACTGTAAATCGCCGCAAGGTTAGGCATAGCCTGCCCCGAAACAGGAGTACTGATTGTTAGCTAACACGTTGTCTCTGCTACATGCAGTAGTCACGCCAGTTGTCACTGGCGACAGCGGTTTCGTATCTCCAAGCATCGATGAGTTTTACCCTGAAGCTGTTTTCTTCGGCGGAACCCCATTTGCCCTAAACCGAATCATGTTGATTCGTCTACTGGTTTTGGTCCTGCTTTTGGTTTTAGTTTTGGCTTGGAGTAGAGCATTCTCTAAGGCATATGCGACTAAGAACTTTGTTCCTAACCGTTTCCAGATGATGGGTGAAATCGCGGTTGGTTTCGTCAGAAAGAGCATTGCTCACGATCAGCTTGGTGAGAAAGACGGCGATCGTTTCTTACCTCTGCTAACCACAATCTTCTTCATTGTTTTAGGTATGAACATCACCGGTATCATCCCAACTTTGAACATTGCTGGAAGCTCACTAATTGGCTTGCCGCTGGTTTTGGCACTTGGTGCTTACGTGACTTTTATTTACGCAGGTTTCAAAAAGCATGGCTTCGGCTTCCTAAAGACTGCTTTGCTCCCTAACGGTGTTCCAACAGTGTTCTTACCTTTGGTTTTCCTAATTGAGCTTCTTTCAACTTTCATTCTTCGTCCAGTTACCCTGGCTCTGCGTCTAACCATGAACATGGTTGCCGGTCACTTGCTTTTGGTTCTATGTTTTGCAGCAACCCAGTACTTCTTCTTTGAAAGCTCAGGCATCTTCAAAGTTATGGGTGTTGGAACATTCACCTTTGGTTTCGTATTCACACTGTTTGAAATCCTTGTGGCTTTCCTACAGGCTTATGTATTCACACTTCTGACCACTGTCTACATTCAGTTGGCTTTGGCAGATGATCACTAAAAACCCCGGAAGGAAATAGCAAATGTACTCATTAGAAACAGTTACAACTGCAGCAGTTGGCATGACAGGAAGCCTCGGTAACGTAGGTTACGGTTTGGCAGCTATCGGTGCAGGTATCGGTATTGGTCTAGTAGTTTCAAAGACCATCGAGTCAATCGCACGTCAGCCTGAACTAGCTTCACGTCTGCAGGTAACAATGTGGATTGGTATCGCGTTCACCGAAGCTCTAGCACTTATCGCGCTAGCAACCCCATTCATCTTCGGTAAGTAAGGTTTACCCCAATGACCGGAAGAATCATCGAAAAGATGGCAGCAGAGGCTAATAACCCATTGCTGCCTGCTACCGCAGACCTTATTTGGTCTTCGGTTGTTTTCGCGATTCTGCTCGTCGTCTTTTGGAGAATGGTTCTACCTTCATTCAAGAAGAACTTGGATGCAAGAACTGAAGCAATCGAAGGTCGTTTAGCAGAAGCAGAGAAGGCGCAAGCCGCTGCTGCTGCCCAAACTGCAAACATCGAAGCTGACCAAGCTGCTGCTCGCAAGGAACGTGCCGAGATTCTCGACGCTGCCCGTGCTGAAGCAGGAGTTGTTGCTGCTGAGATTCAGGAGCAGGCTCGTCTAAACGCCGAACGTTTACTTGAAACAGCTAAGAATCAGATCGAAGCAGACACCCAGGCCGCAATTATTACTTTGCGTTCTGAAGTTGGTGCGCTAGCAATTGATCTTGCATCAGCTGTTGTGAAGCAGAACCTAAAAGATGACAAGAGTGCCGCAACTATCGTTGACGGTTTTCTGGCAGATCTAGAAAAAGACAGCAAGAACTAATGGCATCATCAACTCGTCAAGCACTGGCCCAATCTAAGGCAGAGATTTCTGCCTACCTTGGCTCAGATCTACGCTTTTCAACCGACCTTTTTGTTGCAGCAGATGCTATTTCTGCTAATTCAAAATTGCGTGGCATTCTTTCGGATCCTTCCGCCGAAGCCAACGCAAAGAGTGATTTGGTTGAGCGTTTATTTGGAGCCAAGTTGGCCTCAAGCTCTATCGAGTTTTTGAAATTAGTTGTTGCAAAGCGTTTCTCAAAAGGACGCGACCTGGTTAGCGTTTTGGAGCAGCTAGGTGTTTACGCTGCTGCTTCAGTTGCTAAGTCAAACAATCAGTTGAGCCAAGTTCAGTCTGATTTGTTTAGCTTTGAACAATCAGTTTCAACTAACCGTGACTTGCAGTTTGCTTTGGGTAACAAGGCAGCTGACATGAACGCCAAGTTGGAACTGGTTAGCAAGCTGATCAAGGGCAAGGTGAATGAAACTTCTGAAGTCTTGATTCGTCAGGCTCTAGTTAGTGCTCGCTCACGTCGTCTTGCAGTTGTTCTAGATGAGTTCGGTAGTCAGATTGCAGCTTTCGATGACACTGTTATCGCTAAGGTCACTGTTGCCAGTGCTCTAGATGATGCACAGGCTAAGAAACTGCAGGATTCTTTGACTAAGACCTACGGTAAGCAGATTCGTATCAACGTTGAAATTGACCCAAGCATCATTGGCGGGGTCAAGGTTCAAATCGCAGGAGAAATTATTGACGGAAGCATCAGCTCTCGTCTTCAAAACCTAAAACAGCAGTTGGGTAGAACCGCTGCAAGTGTCAACCGAAGCTAACGCTTCAGAACAGAAGGAATAAAGATGGCAGATCTAAGCATCAGTCCGAATGAGATTCGCGACGCGCTGAACGACTTTGCTAAGTCCTACGAGCCAGCAGCTGCTAGCCGTAACGAGGTAGGTCACGTAATCGACGCCGGTGACGGTATCGCTCACGTTGAAGGTCTACCTAGCGTTATGGCTAACGAGCTTCTAAAGTTCGAGGATGGAACTCTAGGTCTAGCTCAGAACCTTGACGAGCGTGAGATCGGTGTCATCATCCTTGGTGAGTTCGGTCAGATCGTTGAAGGCATGAAGGTTGAGCGCACAGGCGAGATTCTTTCTGTTCCTGTCGGTGATGAATTCCTTGGTCGTGTGGTGAACCCAGTTGGTGCTCCTATCGACGGTAAAGGTGAGATCAAGGCTTCAGGTCGTCGTGCTCTAGAGCTTCAAGCTCCTGGCGTTATGGCTCGTAAGTCTGTTCACGAACCACTACAAACCGGTATCAAAGCTATTGACGCGATGATTCCTATCGGTCGTGGACAGCGTCAGCTAATCATTGGTGACCGTCAGACTGGTAAGACAGCTATTGCTATCGACACCATCATCAACCAGAAGGCTAACTGGGAATCAGGAGATACCAACAAGCAGGTTCGTTGTATCTATGTTGCTATCGGTCAAAAGGGTTCAACCATCGCTGCGGTGAAAGGTGCTCTTGAGGCTGCCGGTGCAATGGAATACACAACTATTGTTGCTTCTCCTGCATCAGACCCAGCAGGTTTCAAGTATCTAGCTCCATACACCGGTTCTGCTATTGGTCAGCACTGGATGTATGACGGCAAGCACGTTCTAATCATTTTTGATGACCTATCAAAGCAGGCTGAGGCCTACCGTTCTATCTCACTTCTACTTCGTCGTCCGCCAGGCCGTGAAGCTTACCCAGGTGACGTTTTCTACTTACACTCACGCCTATTGGAGCGTTGTGCAAAGTTGAACGATGAACTTGGTGGCGGTTCTATGACTGGTCTTCCAATCATTGAAACCAAAGCTAACGACGTTTCTGCATACATTCCAACCAACGTGATCTCTATCACCGACGGTCAGATCTTCTTGCAGTCAGACTTGTTCAACGCCAACCAGAGACCTGCTATTGACGTAGGTATCTCGGTTTCACGTGTTGGTGGTGCTGCTCAGGTTAAGGGTATTAAGGGTGTTTCAGGAACTCTAAAGCTTGAACTAGCTCAGTACCGTTCATTGGAAGCTTTCGCTATGTTCGCAAGCGACCTAGATGCAGCTTCACGTCAGCAGTTGGCTCGTGGTGCACGTCTAATGCAGCTTCTAAAGCAGCCTCAGTATTCTCCATACCCAGTTGAAGAGCAGACAGTTTCTATCTGGGCTGGTACTACAGGCAAGCTGGATGAAGTTCCGGTTGAAGATGTTCTACGTTTCGAAAGTGAACTACTAGATCACCTACGTCGTAACACCAGCATCTTGACCGCAATTCGCGACACCAACAAGTTGGAGCCAGACACTCTAAGTTCTTTGGAAGCTGAAGTTCTAAAGTTCAAGAAGACTTTCTTGACCGGTGTTGGAAAGGCTCTAGCTTCAGTTGGTAACGAGAGCGTTGCAGCAATTTCTGAAGAAGAAGTTGACCAGGAACAAATCGTTAAGCAGAAGCGCTAAAGAGAAGTAAGTAAGGAATAAATCATGGGAGCGCAACTTCGGGTCTATAGGCAGAAAATTAAGTCTGCCCAGACGACCAAGAAGATCACTCGTGCAATGGAGCTGATCTCAGCTTCACGCATCTATAAGGCTCAACAGCGCCTAGCTGCTGCTAACCCTTATTCACGTGCAATCACCCGTGCTGTTTCTGCTGTTGCAACTTTCTCTAACATTGATCACCCGCTAACAACCGAGCGTGCACAGATTCGTCGTGCTGCGATTGTTATCTTCACTAGCGACCGTGGTCTTGCAGGTGCTTTCTCTTCAAACGTTTTGAAAGAAACCGAGCAGCTAACTCAGCTTCTAAAAGACCAGGGTAAAGAAGTTGTTTACTACCTGGTTGGTCGTAAGGCCGTTGGTTTCTTCTCATTCCGTAAGCGTTCAACTATTAGAAGCTGGACCGGAGGAACTGACCTTCCTGTTTTCACAACCGCTGAAGAAATTTCAACTCAGGTAGTTGAAGCTTTCAACGCAGGTTACGAAAACGGGGGAGTTGATGAGATTCACTTGGTGTTCAACAAGTTCGTTTCGATGATCAGCCAGGAACCTCAGGTTGTTCGTTTGCTTCCACTTGAAATCGTTGAAGGTGTTGAAACTCCAGATTCTGGTGAAGTTTTCCCACTATACGAATTTGAACCAGATGTGAACAAGGTTTTGGATGCGTTGCTACCGGTGTACATCGAGAGCCGTATCTTCAATGCAATGTTGCAGTCAGCTGCAGCAGAGCACGCAGCTAGACAGAAGGCAATGAAGTCAGCAACAGAGAACGCTGACAAGTTGATCAAGAACTACACAAGATTGTCGAACTCAGCTCGTCAATCAGAAATTACCCAGCAGATTTCCGAAATCGTTGGTGGTGCCGATGCTCTTGTCGACACTAGCGACAAAGAATAGAAAGAAAAGAAGAAATGGCCGAGAACAAAACTGGTGCAACCGGACGTATCGCCCGAGTTACAGGTCCTGTGGTGGACATTGAGTTCCCACATGACGGTATCCCAGGCATCTATAACGCTCTGACTACCGAAATCACCCTGAACGGTGAGACCAGCGTGCTAACCCTTGAAGTTGCGCAGCACCTAGGTGATGACCTAGTTCGTGCTATCGCACTGAAGCCAACCGATGGTTTGGTCAGAGGTCAGGATGTTGTGGACTCAGGTGCCCCTATCTCTGTTCCTGTTGGTGATGTCACCAAGGGTAAGGTTTTCAACGTTGTTGGTGACATTTTGAATGGTAAGCCAGGCGACAAGGTTGAGATCAAAGAGCGTTGGCCGATTCACCGCAACCCACCTTCATTCGACCAGCTTGAGTCTAAGACTGAGATGTTCGAGACCGGTATCAAGGTTATTGACCTTCTAACTCCATACGTTCGCGGTGGAAAGATTGGTCTTTTCGGTGGTGCTGGTGTTGGTAAGACAGTTTTGATCCAGGAAATGATTTACCGTGTGGCAGAAGACCACGACGGTGTGTCAGTGTTCGCTGGTGTTGGTGAGCGTACCCGTGAAGGTAACGACCTTATCGACGAAATGACCGAATCAGGTGTTATCGACAAGACAGCACTGGTCTTCGGCCAGATGGATGAGCCACCAGGCACCCGTCTTCGTGTTGCTCTTTCAGCTCTGACCATGGCGGAATATTTCCGTGACGTTCAGAAGCAAGACGTTTTGTTGTTCATCGACAACATCTTCCGCTTTACTCAGGCAGGTTCAGAGGTTTCAACACTTCTAGGTCGTATGCCTTCAGCTGTGGGTTACCAACCTAACCTTGCAGATGAAATGGGTCTATTGCAGGAGAGAATTACCTCTACTCGTGGTCACTCGATTACATCACTTCAGGCGATTTATGTTCCTGCGGATGACTACACCGACCCAGCCCCAGCAACAACATTCGCTCACCTTGATGCAACAACAGAGTTGAGCCGTGAAATTGCTTCTAAGGGTCTATACCCAGCTGTTGATCCGCTGACTTCAACCTCTCGTATCTTGGACCCACGCTTTATTAGCGCTGACCACTATGCGACTGCAACCAGAGTGAAGCAGATCTTGCAGAAGAACAAGGAACTTCAGGAAATCATCGCCATCTTGGGTGTTGAAGAATTGAGCGAAGAGGACAAGATCACCGTATCTCGTGCTCGTCGTATCCAGCAGTTCCTATCTCAGAACACCTACATGGCTGAAAAGTTCACCGGTGTGAAGGGTTCAACTGTTCCTCTAAAGGAGACCATCGAAGGCTTCGCAGCTATTGCTAACGGTGACTTCGACAACGTAGCTGAGCAAGCGTTCTTCAACGTTGGTGGCTTGGAAGACGTTGAGCGTCAATGGGCAAAGATTCAGGCAGAGACAGCTAACTAATCATGAGTGAAAAAACCTTACACATCGACCTTGTTGCAGCTGACCGAGCTGTTTGGTCTGGCGACGCCAAAATGGTTGTTGCTAAGACTGTCGAAGGTGAGATTGGTTTGCTACCTGGTCACGAACCTATATTGGCTATCCTAAGTGGCGGTGAAGTTCGCATCACATTGCCAACCGGTGAGAGCATCAAGGCCGAGGCTGATGGTGGTTTCTTGTCTGTTGAGCACGATGTTGTGACAATCGTTGCAAAGAATGCTCAGCTAGCCTAAAGGCTGAAACTTCAATACCCCGAGAGAAATCTCGGGGTATTAGTTTTTAAGCTCAACAAAATACTTAAACTTATCTAGTGCTATTACTTCTTCCACCAAGCGAGACCAAGGTCTTAGGTGGATCGAGCCTAACCATTCAACAGGTGCACCTAAGCTACGGGCAACTAAACGATGCGAGAGACCTGGTTCTTGATGCTCTTATGAAGCTAAGCAGTGATGCTCGTGAGGCGGTTAGGGTTCTAAAGCTAGGGAAGAAGCAGCTGGAGGATGTTGCTCGTAACCTTGAGATTCCTAACGCCCCAACCATGCCTGCATACCTCAGATACTCAGGAACTCTTTATAAAGCCATTAAGACTACAGATTTCACTTCTCACGAAGTTGAGATGATGCGTAAGCATGTTTTGATGCAAAGTTCACTGTTTGGACTTATCTCTGCAACAGACCGAATCCCTTATTACCGACTTTCAGCAGACACCAGAGTTCCTGGTTTAGACCTCAAGCAAATCTGGCAAGAACATCAACCAGCAGCTTGGGTTCGCTTGGTTGATGGTCCAATCATTGATCTTCGCTCGAAGAGCTATGTTGAACTAGCGCCTATTCCAGAGGAAATGGATTCCTATTGGGTGGAAGTTGTCACAGACAAGGACGGTGTCCGTCGAGCAATGAACCACTTCAACAAGACCTCTAAAGGTGAACTGGTCAGTGCCTTCGTTAGATCACCTGAAGCACCTAAGACAATGAAAGACCTAAAGAAGTTGGCTGAATCTCTTGGTTTAGGTTTTGAAGTCGAAGATAAACAGATAACTCTGATTACGGACGAAGTTCTTCGCTAACCTAATTTGCTGTGCAGACCATGTAGTTGCCGAGTTCCTTACACTTTGGTGATGTGTCATCAGTGGGAAGAACATACATACTCTTATTTGACTCAGGATTAGTAGGGTCCTCGATTGTCCCAGTGCTTGCCAAGATGATCGAAGTTGGAACGGTTTGCCCGTAGTCAACTCTGTAGTAGAAGCTGGGCATCACGAATTCACTCAAGTTGCCATCCCGATCGAATCCGGCCATAACTGAGTAGCCAGAGGTAGCGCTTTGAATGTCCCAATTGATGTCAATTCGATGTTGAGCTGCTGGTGGTTTGGTTGGACTTGATAACCAGGCGATGCCCTGATGGCTAGTTTGCAAGAACGAAATGGTTTGATACGCAGACTTGGTCCAGGCTGAACCCAAATCAATCGTCCGGAAGAACCTACCGCCAGCACTACTTATTGCGCCACCTGAGGAGAACTCAACTCCAAATTGAGCGGCTCGGGTTGCGGCATCAATTGGGTCTTGTGACATGCAGTGACTTGTGTCTTTATTCCAAAGGTCGCATGTCCCCAAGGATTTGTATGCGACAAGGTCTGTCTGGCCATCGGTCACACCCAGCGTGGTTGTCTCCGTGGAAATGTCTGCAACAGCCCCTTTGTAGCCTCCAGCTTTGAGTATTGGCATGGCAATCGAGAAAGCCGAATCTTTTGTTGGAAGGTTCAATATGTCTTTCCAACTGTTCGTGCAATTATCTAAGTCCGGGCTCCCGCATTTATGGTCTACGTGTGTTTGAAGACCATAAACGTTCTTAGCGCTACTAGTGGAAAAATCCCATTGTCCGTTTTTATAGACCCGCAACTTCGCATGTGTAACAGGATCTGTGTAGATGGTAGCTGGGTTCATGTCGCTTTTCCCAACCTCTGTTATTACTGGATGACTGATTCCAAGCGCATTCAACAGAGTTGGAACCTGCGATTCTAAATTTGAGTCTGGTTCAATGAGATAAATCTTTCCTCCGCTATTACTTTTATCTAACTCATCTAATCCAGTCAGGTGATAGTTGTACTCTGCGGCAACATCGCCTTCATGCCAGGCGACTCCAAAGTTTCCTGAGCTCTGGCTATTCGCACTCAAGACAATATTGAAAGCCCTTAACCCACTACCAATTACGACGTTCTGGTTCTGAACGAATGCGGTCGTGGATAGCGCTATCACGAGGGTAGAGGCAGCAAACCCGATGAGTGCAGTTCGGGGTTTAAGGTTGAGTCTCCAGTAACGTTGGACTTTCTTACCAGCATCGCGATCCAGTAGGTTTTGGTTTAGTGTAGGTGCCTTGACTGCCTTAGATGGATCAGCTGAGGCTAATCTTGCTTCGAATTCCGGGGTTATATTTTTCTTCATATCTCGAATACCTTGTGAGGGTTTATTATCTTTCATTTTCTTCTCCTAGTTGCAGTTCAAGAAGGTCTTGAAGTTTGGTTTTAGCTCTGTGGAGCCGAATACTAACTGCGTTTGAACTTATCTTTAGTACTACTGCTATTTCAGAAACAGACAGTTCTTCAAATGAAGATAAGGAGATTAGTTGCTGTTCACTTGGCTTTAGTTGTGCCCAAGCAATTCCTAGATCTTGGTCACCTAACGCGACAGCTTCAGCAGAGGGCGCGCTTTGCGGTTCAATCAGGAGTGCCAGGATGCGATTGCGATTATTAGTTTTGGTTCTATAGTTTGCAACAACATAGCCAGCTATTTTGTATAACCAGGCAAGTTCTTTGCCTTCCGGTGCCTGTTTTCGCTTACGCCAAGCTATTTCAATGATGTCACTAGCTAGGTCTTCGACCACGTCAACGGGAACTCGTCTGACCAGGTACTTAGACAGGGCAGGCAGATGTTCTCGGTATAACGCCGAGAATTCTTCAGTATTCATAGCCACCCTAAATCTGGATTACATAAAGAGTACTTAGTGAACTTGGCCAATCTTTCAGCTGAGTTCAGATCTTCTGAAACATCCCGGTGCATGGTCATTAATAAGACCAGTTGCCTGCATCAGTGCATACATAGTCGTAGAGCCAACAAATCCAAATCCAAGCTTCTTTAGTTCTTTGCTCATGGCATCAGATTCTGGGCTGGTGGCTCGCCATTGGAAGTCTTTGGTTGAGGTCATCTTCTTTTGAGGGGAGAAGCTCCAAACGACATCGCTAAGGCTGATTCCTTGCATTTGAAGGTCTAGAACCAGGTTCGCATTGTTGATGGTGCTGATGATTTTGGCTCGGTTACGAATGATGCTTTCGTTTTGCATCATTTTCTCAATGTCAGCCTCGGTTAGCTTTGCAACTTTCTTTACTTCAAAGTTTTTGAATGCTTTTCTAAAGCCATCGCGTCTTTTTAGGATGGTGATCCAGGAGAGGCCTGCTTGAAAACCTTCTAGAGCTATTCGTTCAAACATTTCATCATCACCAAATACTGGAACACCCCATTCGGTGTCGTGGTAGTCAATATAAAGAGCGTCTTTTCCTGGCCAACGACAGCGCTTTAGTCCATCGTCATATTTGTGAATGTGTTCACTCATGCTTTCGATTCAATACCTTCGTGTTTGAGTAACCATTTCTTAGTTGGGATTCCTTTTCCACCAGAATAACCAGTGATCTTGCCGCTGGCACCTAGAACTCTGTGACAGCCAACAACTAGGGGAATAGGGTTTGCTCCAACAGCGCCACCAACAGCTCTTGAAGCTTTAGGTTTGCCAATTGCTTTAGCAATATCTGCATAGCTAACGTGTTTACCGAAACCAATCTTGGCAATCTGTTTCCAGACAGCCTGTTGGAACTCTGTTCCGTTTTCTAGTGCAACAGGGATGGTGAACTTGGTTAGTTTGCCTTCAAAGTATTTATTAATTTGGTCGGCTGCATCTTTTAGTGCAGGGCTAGGTGTTTCTGGCTTCTTACTAAGTTTCTTAGCCGATAGATCAATTGCTGTAATTCGGTTGTTGTATTCAAAAATTCGGATGAGTCCAATAGGGGATTGAACATCTAGCCAGTTTTCTCTAATCACCTGAACAGAATACCCAAGAAAGACTGAAGCCCGGTCTTATCAACAAGACCGGGCTTCAGCGTTGGAGTTTTATTACATCAACTCGAACAGTTCGCCTGCCAGTGAAAGGCTGTGACGAAGGGTCTGCTCTAGTTCATCAAACTCTGCTTGACCGATAGTTAGCGGTGGC
>Ga0114963_10001195_pt1 | contig 17954 bp, 18 predicted proteins | sample C_131016_EF_Meta_FD_87019 | JGI IMG/M metagenome (GOLD analysis project Ga0114963, IMG submission 87019) | Freshwater microbial communities from Lake Croche, Canada to study carbon cycling - C_131016_EF_MetaG | ecosystem: Environmental > Aquatic > Freshwater > Lake | place: Lake Croche, Canada...
AAAAACCCACGGGCCGGGTTGTACTGGATACTTGGCTCAGACCAGTGGGAACAGCTTCCACGCTGGAAAAACTTTTCCGATCTTGCCCGGTTGGCGCATTTCCTGGTGTTCCCGCGCCCCGAAATCCCTCAAAAGAAATCCGGAGTGAGGATGAGTGTAATCCCGGCCCGCTTTGATATTTCATCGACCGAAATCCGAATGCGCATCAAAAAAGGATTGCCGATCAAGGGGCTGGTTCCGGCCGAACTGGAAGGGAAACTCAAGCGAAGCCGGTTTTACCAATGAGCGCAGAGGGAATTCAATTGGCCAAGCTCTGCTCACAAATGGCAGAGAATAAAAAAGCCCATGATCCTATTATTCTGGATCTTCGCAAAGTGGGTGGTCCGGCAGATTTCTTTCTGATTGTTTCGGGAGATAATGAACCCCATATCAAGGCCATTGCCGCTGAAATTGAGCGCGGTGTGGAGGAAGAAGGGGGGAGAAAGACTTACCGGACATCCGGGAATTCAGCCAGCCAATGGATCATTTTGGATTACGGCGACGTTCTGGTTCACATTATGCACACTGCTCGTAGGAGTTTTTACCGTCTCGAGAATCTTTGGGGCGATGCAGAAAAAGTACGGATCTAAAGTTACATTTCCTCCAAAGTCGGGATTCCCAAGATGCCAAGGCCGTCACGAAGGATGTCACCTGCGAGCCCTGCCAAGGTCAGTCGCGAATTTCGAAGTTCGGGTGTTGGCGCCTGTAAGACCGGGCAGGCTTCAAAAAAACGGTGAAACATGCCTGCTGTTTCGAAAAGGTATCCGCAAAGGTGGTGGGGTCGCCGATCCTGGGCGGCCAGCGCCACGATATCGCCATATTGCATCAGATGGCGGGAGAGTTCCTCCTCTGCAGGTTCCTTTAGAACCACGTGATGCACGGGAGAGGTTTCTAACCCCGCTTTTCGCAGGATGGATCGGGTCCGGACATAGGCATTCAGGATGTATGGGGCGGTGTTTCCATCGAAAGCGAGCAGTTTTTCCCATGTGAAAACATAGTCCAAATTGCGGCCTGGCATCTGGTCCGCATATTTTAGGCTCGCGATTCCAAGAAGTTCCGCCTTTTCCTCCAATGCCTGTCCAGTGAGGTCAGGCCTCTTTTCCAAAAGAATCTTTTTTGCCCGATCTTTTGCCTCATTCAGAAGATCGACCAACTTGATGGGGGTTCCGTCCCTGCTCTTAAGGGGTTTCCGGTCGGGACCAAGAATGGTTCCGAACCAGACGTGCTCGAAAATACCCTTCTGATTCCACTTGTGGGCTGTATCGAACAGCCAGCGAAAATGGAGCTGTTGGCGCCCATCGGTGACATAAATAATCCGTTGGGCATGGAGATCACGGATTCGGGACCGTAGCGCGGCAAGGTCTGTTGTTCCATATAGGAAAGCCCCGTCTGATTTGCGAATTAGAAATGGCTCTTCGGAAATGGTCGGGTTTCGCACCACCACGGCACCCTGACTGATTTCTGCGATCTTAAGACGAAGAAGATCGTCGACGACACCTGGAAGTTCGTCATGGTAGCTACTCTCTCCTTTCTCGAGGTCAAACGTAACCTTTAAGCGCCGATAAATCGCCTGGAAGTGTTCGGCAGAGCGCTCGCAGAAAACCTCCCAGTCTTTTTTTCTTTCTGGGTCGCCGGCCTGCAGCGCAGCCAATTCAGCCCGTGCCAGTTCCATTTTAGCGGGGTTCACCTCTGATTCCTGATGCCCCAGCTTATAGAAGTCCTCGAGTTCCTGGATGGCATTTGAGGTGGATAATTCCGGTCGACCTGCGGCCCGGTATGCAAGGAGGAGTTTTCCGAATTGAGTGCCCCAGTCCCCCAAATGGTTGATTCGAATCACCTGATTCCCGCAGCGCTTAAAAAGCCGGGCAAGGGTATCCCCAAGGAGAGTTGAACGAATATGGCCGACATGCATGGCCTTCGCGATATTGGGCGAACTGAAATCTACGACGATTATTTCGGGGCGTTCGCTAGGAACGATTCCGAAGTCTTTGTCTTTTCTTAGGTTTTCGATCCCCCGTGCAACCGCGATTGGGGTCGCGCGGTAATTGACGAATCCTCCTCCCGCGATCTGAGGTTTTTCCCAGTCAGGAGGGGGAGAGCATTCTTCTGCCAATCGTGCAGCGATTTCTCTGGCATTTCCGCCCGTTTGCTTGGCGGCTACCATGGGGAAATGGGTCTGGAAGTGACCGTGACGTGGGTCGGCGCAGGGGCGAATCCACGGCCCGACACCTAGACCAGGGAAATTCTTCTGAGTCCAGGATTGGACATTCGCTTCGAGTTCGGCGCGTAGGTACATCGAGAAGAAAGGGTATGCGGAATACGCAAAGACCCCTAGGAATGATTCCTTAGGGTAGAACAGCAAAACATATTATGCCTGAAGATAGTTTGGAGGAGTGTCACGAATTGTGAATTTAGGCGGTACGGGGGAGGGAGCGCAAGAGAAGCCCCGAAATCTCATGGGCAAGGATCGAGTATATACGGACCCATTCCAACCCAAGTTGAAAGAGTCCTTGTTTTGCAGGAAAGGGTCTTAACGTGAACCAAAGAAGAAGGCCAACAACCATCAAATTTCCAAGAATAATCAAGGAGATGGAAAAGATTCTTCCGTAAACAAGGAAATCCGGTTGTCGTGTGGGAAGAAGGTCCGCGGTAAAAGCGTAGTGGTAGCCCCAAACAACACCCCAGAGGCCGATAAAATAAAGCACATAAGAGCTGAGTTCTGGCCATAACCGAATGGTTGCCAGCCAAAGAATTCCCAAAAGGATCGGGTAAAAAGGAAGGACATAGGGTGCTAGGCTGATCAGGGGGGAGGCTCGGTCAGCCACAACTTTTCCTCCCTGCTCTCCGGCATGGAGGGAGTGAACTTTTCCTCCGCTGAGCCAGACGGCGAGGGCATGGGTCAGTTCATGGCCCAAAACATAAATCCCCTTGGGACGAGGGAGGAAAAAGAAAGCCATGCAGGCAGCTAGAAAACCGGTTCCAAAGGCCGCAGGACCCATCCAGGCGAAAGAAGGGGAACCCCATATCGACAACTGCAAGGTTCGCGCAAGAAACAGAGTCGTGGCATAGATTCCAGGCCAAAGGGCAATTGCAAAAAAAAGGCGGATCAAGTTCATGGATTGACGTGGGGGAGGGGATTGGGGCACTCTTTTCCCTTATGGCAAATACTGCTTCTGCTGCGAAACAAGCCCGGGCCTCTCTTCGACGTCGTGTGGTGAATCGGCGTCTTTTGGATCATGCGCGGAATGCCCAAAAAAAGCTGCTGGCCTTGATTGCCTCGGGCAAGAAGGAAGAAGCAGTTAAGCTCTTTCCGGAATTGCAAAAGCGCTTGGATCGCGCGGCCAAAGGAAAGGCGATTCACAGGAATCGCTCGGCCCGCATCAAATCCCGTATCGCACTGAAGTTGCGGTAATCTCATTCGGGACCGCCCAACAGGCGGGCTACCTGAATCCAAGCCGAGCTTCCAAAAAATACCCGTGCATCCTTTGCGGTTTTTTCCGCATCCTCTTGGGTCGGAAAGAGACCGTAAACTGTCGATCCACTCCCGCTCATCCGACTCGCCAAGACATTTTTCTGGATCCCCATCCAATGGCGGGCGCTTTCGATCCAAAGGAATTTACTTTCCACGGCATTTTCCAAATCGTTCCTAGGTAGGATTTTTAGTTGTGCCCCATCTTTCATGGTGAGGGATAGGGTGGGCCCTTCCTTGCCCGCAATCGGATTTTTAGCATAGGCGGCGTAGGCCGAGGCTGTGGGGGAGGCGAAGCCCGGGTGAATCAGGGCGGCCCAAGGGAGATGAACCAAGTGAATCGGTTCAAGAATCTCGCCACGGCCAGTTCCTCGGGCGGCATAGGGTTGCAGGAAGAAGGGGATATCGCTTCCCAATTCGGCACCGATTTTGGCAAGTTCAGAGTCTTGAATGGGCACATCCCACAGTTTTCGAAGGAAGACGAGGGTGGAGGCAGCGTCACTGCTTCCCCCGCCCAGGCCGGCTCCTTGCGGAATTCGTTTCTTGAGCACGATTTCGGCCCCTGAGCCTGGAGAGGCACGCAACTGGAGCGCTCGAGCGGCGCGTAATACCAGATTGTCTGGATGGGAAGAAAGTTGCGGATCTCCTTCGACTTGCAAAGTGAGTTTCCCGTTCGGCGAAGATCGGATTTCCAGAATATCGGCCACGTCGACTCGTATGAAGAAGGTGTCAATGGGGTGGAATCCGTCCGGGCGTCTTTTTCCTAAACGCAGGTCGAGGTTGATTTTTGCGTGGGCGCGGATTGTCATGGGGCAATGATCCAGATTAGATGGTGGTTGTGAGCCCTGATCAAGTGATCCTTGCCTTGGATGTGGATACTGCAGACGAGGCTCTCCAATGGGCCAAAAGGTTCCATGGCAAGGTGGGGACTTTCAAGGTGGGCTTGCAACTCTATCTTCGTGCCGGCCCGGATGTTCTGGCCGGTTTGCACAAACTGAAGGCCCGGGTTTTCTTGGACCTTAAGTTTCATGATATTCCGAATACCGTTGGAAAGGCTGTGGCGGCGGTATCGGTCTGGCAGCCGCGGTTTTTGACTGTCCACACTTCGGGTGGAAGGGAAATGATGGAGGCAGCAGCCTCTTCGGCTCCTGAAGGAACCGAAGTTTTGGGAGTTACCATTCTCACCAGTTTGAATGAGGCTTCGGTCGCTGAAGTAGGGTGGGCGAAGGGAATCCCGGCGGCTGTGGATCGCCTTTCGGCCCTTGCCCGGAAGGCCGGATTGAGCGGAGTGGTGTGTAGTCCTCACGAGGCAGGCCAAGAACGTGCCGCGTGGGGGCAGTTGGCCGAAATTATCACTCCAGGGGTTCGCCCCCCGGGAGCCAAGCTAAATGACCAGGCGAGGGCTAAAACAGCAGGAGAAGCGATCGACGCCGGAGCTAGCCGGATTGTCATTGGACGGCCTGTGCTGAATGCGACGGATCCCGAGGGAACTCTCGAGCTCATCTTGGAAGGAAAGGGTTGATTCATGAATGTGACCTTTACACGGGTCACATGGAAAAACGTGGGCCCAGATAAAGACCACGGGCGACGGGATCGTTGATCAGGAAGTCGGCCGTTCCTTCGCTTTCTACTTTCCCTTCGCAGATCAGGTAGGCACGACTCACGATCGAAAGGGTTTCCCGGACATTGTGGTCGGTGATTAGCACGGCAATTCCTTTTCGTCGCATGGTGAGAATGATTTGCTGGATGTCGTAGACGGCGAGGGGATCGACCCCGCTAAAAGGCTCGTCGAGTAGAAGAACACTGGGTCGGGTCACCAGACAGCGGGCGATGGCGAGCCTTCTCTTTTCCCCTCCTGAAAGTTGGATCGCATGGCTTTTGGTTAGATTGTCGAGGCCGAGCTCCACAAGAAGCTCATGGCAACGTTCTTTTCTTTCGTGATCCGTAATCGGCAGGGTTTCCAGAATCGCCATGAGGTTTTCTTCGACCGTGAGTCGGCGAAAAATTGATTCCTCCTGCGGCAGGTACCCGATGCCACGGCGGGCCCTGCGGTACATGGGCATTCCAGTTACGTCCTCGCCGGAAAAATGAATTTTGCCTGCCGAAGGGCGAACCAAGCCCACCAGCATGTAAAAACTTGTGGTTTTTCCGGCACCGTTCGGTCCCAGAAGTCCTACCACTTCTCCCGTGCGAATGGATAAGTTTACCCCGTTGACGACATTCCTATCCCCGTAGCGTTTGACAAGGCCCTCGCAGGAAAGGATGGGGTCTCCCGGAGGAAGGGCTGTGTCCATGTCTAGGGCTTTTGAAGCATCACCCGACTTGCGCCTTCGGTGAGCATCTTGTCTTCTTCCGGGTAGAGGATGATTTTGTCGGCGAAAACAGTTTTGTCTTTGGAGATGATCTTGGGTTGTCGGGTGACCTTCAAAAGGGTGAGCTTCTTATCCGTCATGTCGTAGAGAGCCTTTTCACTCGAAGTTTCGGAGGAACCGTCCTTCCTTTTGATGACGACATCATCGCGTGCCTCAAGGGATTGAACGGCGTCGTTTTCCGCAAAAAACACGGTCATTTCGCGTGATGACATGGTGAACCGGGGTTCGTCAACAGTGACGTTGCCCCGAAAAATCCCCTGCTTCCTTCCGAGCTTTTTTCCCAAATTCAAGTCCAGTGAATCACTCGTGATGGTTGTGGGTCCGTTGGTTGCTGATCCTTGGGTTGGAGAGGGAACTGCGGCATCCTCCGCATTCACGGAAAAACCAAGTCCAACAAGAAGGATAAGGATCAGGGGGTATTTCATGGGGATGAACTGGAAAGAACTACGCGAACCCTATTGTACAGGGTTCCATTCGAATCGGCGACGTTCCAATCGATTCCATTTGAAGAAATCATGAGGGTGGTGCGTTTGACCAAGATTCCTGTGTCAGTAGTTAGGCGGTTTTCCTTTCGCCAGAAGTCGCATCGGGTGGCGGTGATGCTCGTTTCGGCCTTTCCCTCGGAGTTGTAAAGTTCGACATCGAGATCCTCGATCTTCAACTGATTGGGGCTTACAACGGTGGCCCGCTTCCCGTGCACCAGAGCGGTTTGTTTTCCGGCTGAATCGGTTTGGGGAAGGGCGAAATTCTGGATGACCGAACCAATTGGAAACTCGGGACCGTTTCCGGCCTGAACGGGCAGGATGACACCCAGAAAAATGAGTGGAAGGATGTGTCTAGGAGATGGCATGGAGGATTCTTTTGATTTTCCGGAAGAGCGGTGCGGCTTGGTTTAAGGGAAGCATGCTGGCCTTGTCGGACAGGGCTTTTTTGGGATTGGGGTGAACCTCGATAAACAGACCATCCACCCCGACGGCGACAGCCGCCCGGGCAAGCACGGGGATAAAGCGGGCATCTCCAAGGGTCACCTTACCCCCGGAAGGTTTCTGTACAGAATGCGTCGCATCAAAAATCACGCGGTACCCTTGATGTTTCATGATGACGAGGCTCCTCATGTCGACGACCAGATCTCCATGGCCAAACGTTGTGCCTCTTTCGGTGATCCAGGAGTTTTGACAGCCCCCCCGTCTTAACTTTTCCATGATCGCAGGAACAGCCTCCGGGGACAGGAATTGGCCTTTTTTGACGTTCACCGACTTTCCTGTTTTAGCGGCAGCCAGAAGTAGATCTGTTTGTCGGCAAAGAAAGGCGGGGATTTGGAGAATGTCCACCACCCGACCAGCTTTCCGGGCCTCTTCTGCGGTGTGTACATCCGTCAGGATCGGCACCTTGAGTTCGCGCCGGATCGCCGCCAACTCATTGAGTCCTTTCGAGAAGCCGGGTCCTCTTGGAGAGGTGATGGAGGTGCGGTTGGCCTTGTCGTAACTTGCTTTAAAAACGTAGTTCCAGCCCAGTTCTCCGCATAAGTCACGAAGGGTTCGCCCGATCAAAAGGGAAGTTTTGCGGGATTCAAGAACACATGGCCCCCCGATTAGAAGAAATGTTGAATTATTTGTTTTGGGCATTTTTTTGGGCGGCTTGTGCAAAGCCGCGGAAAAGTGGGTGGGGCACATGGGGTTTAGATCTAAATTCGGGGTGGAACTGGCAAGCCACAAACCAAGGGTGGTTTGGAATTTCGATCAGTTCCACCAGATCTGCCTTGGGGTAGGTTCCGCTGATGCGGAGGCCGGCTTTTTCGAGGAGTTGCCGATGGGCATTGTTAAACTCATAGCGGTGCCGGTGGCGCTCTTGAATTTCCGTTTGTGCATAAGCCTTTTGAGCCATTGAACCCGCAGTTAGGAGGCAGGCATAACTGCCCAGTCTCATGGTGGCGCCTTTGGCTCCATTCAAATCCTGTCCCGGGAGGAGGGTGATGACCGCATTTTCCGTCTTGGGATCAAATTCTGAGCTATGGGCATTTTTGAGTCCTGCTACACTTCGAGCAAACTCAATCACAGCCACTTGCATGCCTAGGCAAAGGCCTAGATAAGGGATCTTGTTTTCTCTGGCGTACTTGGCGGCGGCAATTTTGCCCTCGATCCCGCGTTCTCCGAAACCTCCGGGGACTAGGATGCCATTCACACCGGCCAACTGGGATTTAGCCCCTTGTTTCTCGATTTCTTCGGCATCCACTTTGACGAGATCGACTCCGATGTCTTCGCTCGAGGCCGCATGGAAAAGAGCCTCTGTCACGCTCTTATAGGCATCGGGCACACCAAGGTATTTGCCTACCATGGCGATTTTCGTCCTGTGTTTGGGGGAAATCATTCGCCCGACGAGTTTTTCCCATTCCTTCATATCGGCAGGAGGTGCTTTTAGGCCGAGATAGGAAATTACCAGTTCATCCAGTCTCTCCCGTTGAAGCATGAGGGGGACTTCGTAAATGGTATGTTTGACGTCCTGTTCTTCGATCACCGATTCGACCGGAACATTGCAAAAACTGGAGATTTTTTGGCGGGTCTCCTGATCAACGGGATGTTCGCTTCGGCATACCAGAATCTGGGGCTGAATCCCGATTTCCCGAAGTTTTGCTACGCTTTGCTGGGTTGGTTTGGATTTAAGTTCCCCTGCAGCTTTGATGAAGGGGACAAGAGTAACATGAATGAAGAGGCAGTGCCCGGGACCGGTTTCGATCGCGAATTGCCGAAGGGCTTCAAGGAAAGGAAGGCCTTCAATATCCCCGGTTGTTCCTCCGATCTCGGTGATCAGAATATCGCAATCCTCATGTTGCCCCATATGGCGGAGGCGGTTCTTGATTTCGTCTGTGACATGAGGAATCACCTGAACGGTCTTGCCAAGGTAGTCCCCGCGTCTTTCCTTTCGCAGAACCTCCTCATAAACCTGCCCGGCGGTGAGATTGTGGCGACGGGTCAAATGGCAGGAGGTGAACCGTTCGTAGTGTCCAAGATCGAGGTCGGTTTCAGCGCCATCTTCAAGGACGTAGACCTCCCCGTGTTGGTAGGGACTCATCGTTCCGGGATCGACGTTGAGATAGGGATCGAATTTCATAAGGCCGACTTTTAAGCCGCGCCTTTCCAGTAAAGTTCCCAAAGCTGCTGCGGTGAGGCCCTTCCCAAGGGAACTGATCACCCCGCCTGTAATAAAGATGTATTTCATTTGGAGATAGTTCTGGCGCGTTCTGCCAGGGCCCGTTCCGCGCGTGTCACGTCCCCCGGCGTGTCCACACCAACGGAAACGAAGGTAAGCGTCAGCACTTGAATCGCAATCCCGTTCTCAAGTGCGCGGAGTTGCTCTAGTCGTTCACTTTTTTCGCCTGGGCTAGGGGGGAGGGAGACAAAGGTTTGCAGGGTGGTGGGTGTGTAGGCATAGAGGCCTACATGTTGGTGGGTCCATTCATGGGCCTTTTCCATGGAAACTTTGCGTTGGAAGCCCAGAGCTCGCCCATGAGTATCGAAGGAAATCTTTACGACATCGGGACGGAGCAAATCCGAAACTTCGGAAAGAGGGGTGGCCACCGTGGCCATCCCAAATGAAGGATTCAAACCGCTGATCCATCGGTCGAGAAAAGTTCCTTCCATTAGGGGCTCATCTCCCTGAATGTTTAAAATCCAGTCCGACTCGACCCCTTGCGTGACCTCGGCGATTCGGTCGGTGCCGGAGGGGTGATCCGATCTTGTCATCTTGACCTCAGCCCCGAATTTTTCAGCGACTTCCGCAATCCGGGCGTCGTCCGTTGCGATGATGACTCTTTGGATGGATTTCGCCTTTTTGGCCGCATCCCAGACCCACTGGAGAAGGGGCTTTCCGGAAATCAGGGCGAGGGGTTTTCCCGGGAATCGCGTTGAGTGATAGCGGGCGGGAATTACTCCGATGACTTTGGGAGAATTCATCGGCCGGATCATTTTGAATGCAGAAGCCAATCACATGCGGTGGGCCAATCCTTGGCAGTGAAGGAAGCTAGGCGGATTGCCTCATGTTCTTCGTCGGGGGGAACTCGGAGATGTAAAAGGATGGTTTTACATCCAGCCTGGTGGCCTGCCTGGATATCGGTCAGACGGTTTCCCACCATATACGACTGGAGAAGATCGAATCCATGGGTTTGGGCGGCTTCCTGTAGCATGAGGGGGGAAGGCTTTCTGTGTTCGTCGTACGGGTCGCCCGGTGCGGCATAACAGTGTTTGTAGGTCGTGAAGATTCCTTGCCCCCCCAGTAGTTCTTCCATTTTCGTATCGACAGATCGAACCTGTTCTTTGGTGATCAAGCCTCGACCTACGCCGGATTGATTGGAAACGATGACCAAGGGGAAGCCGGCATGGCGGAGGGCCTGTATGGCCTCCACCGCGCCTGGCATAAGCTTAACGAGGGAAGGATCCCCCAGATAGGGCACGTTTTCGATCAGCGTGTCGTCGCGGTCTAGAAAAACAGCTCCTTTACCCATGATTCCGGGACGCCTCGATGATTTCCTGGGACGTCACCGTGGCAGTCCCTAGTTTCCCCACCACAATCCCGGCGGCGAGGTTGGCAATTTCGGCCGAGAGATCTCCATGAAGACCGGCTCCCAATCCGGCAGCGAGAAGGGAAACGACCGTGTCTCCCGCGCCGGAAACATCGTAGACCTCGCGGGCCCGGCTCGGGATGGCGTACGGTTTTCGATTAGGTTGGAAGAGAATCATTCCATGTTCCCCTAGGGTGAGAAGAAGATGTTGGCAGGACCATTTGAGAAGAAGTTCTTCCCCTGCGGCAGTCCAGTCCTTGGGATCGGCAGAATCCGGTTGTCCCAGAGCCCCAAATGCTTCTGTTCGGTTGGGTTTTACCAAGGTCGCGCCGTTCCATTGAAGCGGATTGTTAATGTTGGGATCGATCGCTGTAGGAATTTCTTTTTCGTGGGCTGCCTCGAGAAGGGCATCTACCAAGGGCTGGTCGAAAAGACCCTTTCCGTAATCCTCCAGAATCATGGCGTCACACCGGGGCAGAACCTGTAGAGCCTTTCGGAGGACGGCATCCCGTTCTTTTTGGGTGAGTCGGTTGGGTTCTTCTCGATCCACGCGAACCAGTTGCTGTTGACGTGCAAGAATGCGGGTTTTTCGGATCGTTGGGAATTTGCTGGAACGGCATATTCCAGACACGCCGATTTTTCCGTGACGAAGAAGGTGTAGGAGTTGTTGACCGGTATCATCCTGCCCGATCCCGCCGCTTAATTCGGCGTGAATGCCAAGAGAGGCAAGATTTCTGGCCACATTCGCGGCTCCTCCGGGGTAGGCGCTTTCCTTTTCCACATGGACAACTGGGACTGGAGCTTCCGGTGATATCCTCGAAACCCGGCCATAGATAAATTCATCTAACATCAAATCCCCCACGACAAGAATTCGGAGCCGTTGGAAGCGCCTAAGAGCGGGACGCAGCAGGTCAGGGGAGATGCGCAGCTTTGTGTGGGAAGGCATAGAGAGACAATGCCGAAACATACTGCTGTGATCAACGCTACCCTATCTCTTGCGCTCTCTGAACACGCATAAAACTCTAATGGACATGACCTTATAATTTGACTGTGAGAAGGTGATAGCAAAGTGAAAACAGGCTTTGGTGAAGTTCGGGAAGGAGTTAGTAATAAGGGATGCTTTTTGATTATCACATGCACACTCCCTTATGTGGTCATGCCACGGGGCATCCCAAGGAGTTTGCGGCGGAAGCCGTTCGAAAGGGGCTGATGGAAATTGGGTTTTCCGAGCATAACCCCATGCCTCAAAAATTTGATGATTGGCGGATGGATTTGTCCGATTTTCCCGAGTATCTGCGTTTAGTAGAGGAGGCGCGTAAGGAATTTCCAAAACTGCCGATTCGTCTTGGATTGGAATGTGATTTCATTCCTGGAAAGGAAGGTTGGATTCGTGAGTTGGCCGAAAAGGCGGACTTCGACTATTTCATCGGGGCTGTTCACTACATCACGCCAGACTGGGATGTGGACAATCCGCTGAAGTTGGCCCGATGGAAGGATCAACCTGTGGAGGAGGTTTGGTCGAAGTACTTCAAGGCGATGACGCAGGCAGCCCAAAGCGGGCTTTTTGATTTTTTGGCGCACCCGGATTTGGTGAAGAAGTTTGGGCATCGCCCTAAAGGAGATTTGCGCCCCTATTTCCGGGAAACCTTGGATGCGATTGAGGCGGCGGGAATCTCCATGGAGGTGAGCACGGCAGGGCTTCGAAAAGAGGTGATGGAGATTTATCCATCGAAGATTTTTCTCCAAGAGGCCTTTCGGAAGGGAATCCCTATTTTAATCTCTTCCGACGCTCATGCCCCCAAGGAAGTAGGTTATGAGTTTGGCCGGGCGCTATCCCTCGTGAAAGAAGTGGGGTATCGGGAGATAAGCTGTTTTCGTGGTCGAAAACGAGTCGCGGTCCCGTTGGCGTAAGTTTTCTATCGCCGCTCGATTTGAGCTCCAAGGGACTTGAGGCGCTCTTCAATCCGGCTGAAGCCACGGTCGATCTGGCTGATGTTCCGGATTTCGGATTCTCCATCCGCACAAAGAGAGGCAATCAGAAGGGCCATTCCGGCCCGAATATCGGGGCTGGCCAGCTTTGCCCCACGAAGCTTGTCGGAACCAAGGACGACCGCACGATGAGGATCGCAAAGAATAATCCGGGCTCCCATTTCGAGCAGGCCGTCGACGAAGAACAGTCGGGATTCAAATAGTTTCTCGTGTATCAGGACCGTTCCCTTGCATTGGGTGGCGGTCACGACTGCGACAGAGGTCATGTCGGCGGGAAAGCCGGGCCAAGGGGCATCAGCAATGTGGGGAACTGCCCCGCCAAACTCCTTCTCAACCTCGAGGGTTTGATTTTTTGAAACGAGAATGTCTTCGCCCTTTACTTCGGTCCGGATCCCGAGTCGATTGAAGGTCTGAAGGATCATCCGCATATTTTGGGGCGCAGTGTTCTTGATCTTTAGCTCGCCTCCGGTGACAGCGGCCAAGGCGAGGAAGGATCCTGCCTCCAGGTAATCGGCACTAATCCGATGGGTGGCGCCCTTGAGGGATTTCACGCCCTCAATCGTCAGGGTGTTGGTCCCGATTCCGGAGATTTTGGCGCCCATGGCGTTGAGGAGATTGCCGAGAGCCTGCACATGGGGTTCGCTGGCTGCATTGTGAAGGACAGTGCGTCCTTCGGCCAAAACAGCGGCGCATAGGCCGTTTTCCGTAGCTGTAACGGAGGCTTCATCCATTAGGATGTCGGTTCCCTTGAGTTTTTTAGCTTTGATCTGGATTCCGTCCCGTATGTCGTTGATCTGAGCTCCCAAAGCGGAGAAAATCTGTAAATGGGTGTCGAGGCGACGTCGTCCAATTCGATCTCCGCCGGGGCGTGGGAGCGTGACTGCACCGGTGCGTGCGAGAAGGGGGCCAGCCAATGTGACAGACCCTCGCAGACGGGAACCGAGTTCAGGATGAATGGTTGATTTGGGGGTTTCTTTTGCCTGAAGGGTCAAGCTTCGCCGGACATTGCATGACTCCGATTCTTTCGAGACAAGGCCAAGTTCGTGGAGAATTTCCTCCATCAAGCGAACATCATCGATCTGGGGAATGTTCTGCAGGGTGACAGGCTGATCCGTGAGGCAGACTGCGGCCATCAGGGGCATGGCTTCGTTCTTGTTCCCTTGGGGCTCGATTTCCCCACGGATAGGGTTGCCCCCCCGAACCAGAAAGCGACCGTTGGATGATCCGGACATACCGCAAAATGCCCCGAGGCACGCAGAAGAGCAATCCTACGTGTGTGTATTTTTGCGGTTCTATCTTGGGCAAGATTGCCTAATATTCTTGCTTAACAGCTATGACCTCTTCTCCCTCGATCCGATGGATGGACCGCTATATCGGGTCCTTTGCGTGTCTGATTTTGTCCATTTTAGGGCGACTATCTTTCAAGAAATCTAGGCGAGGGCCCTTCAAAAATATCCTCTTAGTTGAACTCTTTGAGATGGGTGCCTCGATCATGACGAGTCCATCGATCCGGTTTATTCGGACTCAATTCCCAGACGCGAAGATTTACGTTCTTACAACCCAGAGTATCCGTCCCTCATGGCTGAAAATCGGTGAATTGGAGCCTTCTAGGGTGTTTGCGTTAAAAGAGGATGGGATCTTTTCCTTCCTATTTTCATATCTTCAGGTTCTGCGGACTCTCAACCGGATTCAAATGGACGCCGTGATTGATTTCGAACTGTTCTTCAGAATCACCGCCATCTTCAGCTTTTTCATTAAGGCTGGAAAAAAGGGTGGGTTTTTGCGGTATCACCTTGAGGGGCTTTATCGGGGATCCATCTATCAATCTGGGTGTCATTTTAATCAAAATACCCACATCGCTAAAAACTTCCTAGCTTTGACGAAAACTGTGTTAGGTGATTCAAGGGATTTTCCGCAGTACAAAAACAACCTGACTGCGGAGGAACTTGTTTTGACCCCATATCAACCCCAAGCGAATGTCTTAGCGGAATTAAGAAGGAAAATCCCTGAATTCATGTCCAGCCCTTATCTTCTGGTGGCGCCGGATGTGGGGCCGAATCTATCCGTCCGGAATTATCCGTTGGATCGGCTGTCGGGAGTTCTTAAGGAAATTCTTCAGCAATTCCCCGAATATCGGTTGGGAATGATCGGGACGAAGGAAAACATCCCAAGTTGCGAAACACTGGCGCAACTCGTTCAGAGCGACCGATTGGTTTCGCTGGCGGGTCGCACGACGATGGATGAACTTTTCGAGTTGCTCCATGGTGCAAAGATTTTGATCAGCAACGACAACGGACCGGTTCATTTTGCCGCCATGACGGATACGCCAACTTTGGCTCTCTACAGCACAGATTCACCATTCGTTTACGGATCCCTGGGAAAGTGTCTTGTCCTTTACAGTTTCTACCAGTGCAGTCCTTGCATCATGGCCTATAACCACAAGCGTTCGGACTGTTCGGATAATAAATGCCTACAGGCTATTCCGGCATCGACTGTTTCGTCTTTTGCCCTGGGAATTCTCCGTAATGATCCGTCGATCCGATATCAGACCATCAATAATACAACCCCGTATCTTTACTAGGCGTCGGGTTGTTTTAGGGTTCGAACTCAAGGGTGAAAAAGGTAGAATAAGGGGTTAATGAAAGTTCCAATGTTGGACTTGGTTGCCGAACATGCCCCTTACCGGGGAGAGTTGCAGGCTGCCTTTGAAAAGGTCTTGGATAGCGGAAGGTTTGTTTTGGGGCCTGAGGTGGAGGCTTTTGAGCGTGAGATTGCGGCTTGGATTGGGGTTCCCCACGCCATCGGTGTTTCGAATGGATCAGATGCCTTGTTGTTGGCTCTTCAATCGGTCGGTGTTGGACCAGGGGATGAAGTCATTTGTCCGACCTACACATTTTTTGCCACGGCTGGAGCAGTGGCTCGCTTGGGTGCTAAGCCGGTCTTTGTTGACAGCGCAGAGTGTTGTTACAACCTCCGGACGGATCAGGTGGCGGCCAAAATCGGGCCGAAAACTAAAGCCATCATTGCCGTTCATCTCTTTGGTCAATGTGCTGATATGGATCCGATTCTGACTGCAGCCCAAAAACACGGGATTCCGGTGATTGAGGATGCGGCTCAGGCTCTTGGGGCTAAAGATAAGGGGCGTCAGGCGGGCACCATGGGAACGTTGGGAACGTTTTCCTTTTTTCCCACAAAGAATCTGGGGGCACTGGGGGAAGGGGGGTTGATCACTACGAAGGATGCCTCACTCGCTGAAAAGATTCGCAAACTGCGTGTTCACGGAGCCAAACAGAAATACTTCCATGAAATGATCGGCGGGAATTTTAGGCTTCATGAGCTTCAGGCGGCATTTCTTCGGGTAAAGTTGAGACATTTGAATTCGGCCTTAAGGAAGAGAAGGCAAAGCGCAGAAAAGCTTCTTGAGGAGTTGCGGGAAAAGTGGAACGCCATCATGCCTCTTGATTCTTGTGTATGCCGAGGAAGCGGTGGGGCCAAGAATGTGAGGCCGGGAACGATTTTTCTGCCTTTTTCCTGTCACTCCGCTGAGGGTGACCACACTTGGAACCAGTTTGTGATACGGGTCACAGGACATGGGAATCGCAATGACTTAAAAGTGAAGCTGGCAGCAGCCAGCATTCAGACCGAGGTTTATTACCCCCGAGCGATGCATGAACAAGGTTGCTTTGATCATGTTGATGGAACCTATCCAATTTCTGAAAAACTGTGTATGGAAACCATGGCGCTTCCTTTGTCTGGAAGCTTTTTCCCTCCTTTGATTTAGTGAATTCTGTAAATTCACCTGCTTGTCGCGTCATTCCGCGATGTCGCATATCGGGAGATTCAAATCTGATATCTGTTTTGAATCTTGGAAACCAGGCCCTTACAGGCGTTTTTCCCAAGACAACGCAGGCAGTCGTTACCTGTGCTCCTTTGGAGCTTGTGTGGTGTCCTACTAGCGGATTACTTCAACTACATCACTCTTTTAATCCTTCAGAAATGTATGGCGAGGGATACGGATATCGCTCAGGGCTTAATGCCTCCATGGTGGACCATCTGAACGCCAAAGCCAGGCGACTGGAACGGATGATGGATTTACATAGCGGGGATGTAGTCGTGGACATTGGAAGTAGTGATGCAACCATGCTCAAGGCTTACCAAATCTCCGGCCTTGAAAGGATTGGAATTGATCCGTCTGCAGAAAAATACCGTGAGTTTTACCCTTCAGGCATACGCCTGATTTCCGATTTCTTTTCTAAAGAAGTTTTGCAGAAGGAACTTGGAAACAAGCGCCCCCGACTCATCACCGCAATTGCAATGTTTTACGATCTTGAAGATCCGAACCGATTTGCACAGGAAGTCGCTGATCTACTCCCGGAAGGGGGGGTATGGCACTTTGAGCAATCCTACATGCCTACAATGTTGCGCCAAAACTCCTATGATACGATCTGCCATGAGCACCTTGAATACTACTCACTCCAGCCTGTTCTCAGAATTCTTCAAAATGCAGGATTGACACCCATTGAGGTGTTAATGAATTCGACGAACGGAGGTAGTTTTGCCGTCACCGCGGTAAAGGGACAATCAACTCTGCCGACCGACCGTCGAATGATTGACTGGCTGTTGTCTGAGGAAGACCGCCTTGGTCTTTGTTCGCCAGCTCCTTTTCGGGCCTTTGAAGATCGGGTCTTTCACCATCGTGAATCTCTTCGACGTCTAATATCATCCCTTCGTGCTGACGGAAAAAAGATCTTTGGTTATGGAGCCTCAACGAAAGGAAACGTCATATTGCAGTTCTGTGGCCTCGGCCCTCGTGACATTGAGGCCATCGTGGATGTAAATCCTCTTAAACATGGTTGTTTCACTCCTGGTAATCATATTCCCATCATATCTGAAGATGAAGGTCTTCGGAGAAATCCAGATTATTATCTGGTTCTGCCTTGGCATTTTCGCGATTTCATCCTAAGGAAAGAAGCGGGTTATTTAGCCCGGGGGGGGAGAATGATCTTTCCCATGCCAGAGATTGAAATTGTGACGGCCTGATGAAAGCCGTTGTTTTTGGGGCAGGGGGACAGGACGGCAGAATTCTAGCTACGCAGATTGAGTCTGCTGGGCAGCATGTCATACGGGTAAATCGTCCGGACCACGCCAGCTCGCTTTCAGGTGAGGGCTTGAGTTCTTTCCTCGCAAAAGAACAACCCGATCAAATTTATTATCTCGCGGCACACCATCGTTCAAGCGAGGAGAAACCCGTGTCTATTTCCTCGGAATGGATTCTAAGTTTTCGGGTTCATCTGGAAGGATGGATTCAAGTTCTGGAGGTCGTGCGTAATCGCCTTCCCAAGACCCGAGTTCTCTATGCTTCCTCAGCTCATGTATTCGGAGATCCATCCGTTGTCCCTCAAAACGAGAATACACCCATGCGTCCGACCTGTGCTTATGGATGCAGCAAGTTGGCTGGAATGGAGGCGGGGCGGTATTATCGCCAAGAGCATCAACTCTATGTTTCCCATCTCATTTTATACCCCCATGA
>Ga0114963_10001196_pt1 | contig 17951 bp, 13 predicted proteins | sample C_131016_EF_Meta_FD_87019 | JGI IMG/M metagenome (GOLD analysis project Ga0114963, IMG submission 87019) | Freshwater microbial communities from Lake Croche, Canada to study carbon cycling - C_131016_EF_MetaG | ecosystem: Environmental > Aquatic > Freshwater > Lake | place: Lake Croche, Canada...
ATCGTCCCGGTGCACGCACAGCACGGTCTCGGTGCGAGCGGTCAGGCCCTTGACGAACAACTCCACGGCGCGCTGAGCGCTGCGATCGCTCGCGGTGATCTGGGCGACGCCGCCAACGCCGTACTGCTGATCCCGGGGGACGAACGGGTCAAACGCGTGCTGCTCGTCGCCACCGTACGAAACCACGCGACATCGGCGAGCGCCACTGCAGCGAAGGGCAAGCGCACACGCGCAGAGTCGTCCAAAGCTGCAGTCGCGAACGCCGACCGGCCGCTCGCGGAACGGGGTTTCCTCGAAGTCTGCAAAGCTGCGTTTCGGGCCGCCTACGCAACCGGTGCCCAATCGATCGCGTCTTTACTGGCGGAAGTCGAGGTGGGATCCCGTGCGCTCGATTGGAACTTGCAAACCCAGGTTCTCGCGGCGCGCGATGTCAGCTACCGCTTTGATCGCCTGCGCAGTCAGAGCGAGCCTGTGCGCCTGCCAGGTTCCGTCTCCTTGGCGGTCAGCAGTGGCGACCAGGCCATTGCCAAACAAGCGCTCGCGCGGGCGCTGGCGATTGCGGACGGCGTCGCGCTGGCGCGAGATCTCGGCAACTTGCCGGGCAACCTCTGCACGCCGACCGTGCTCGCCGACGAAGCCCGCGCGCTCGCCAAACGCTCGGGACTGAAATTCCAGGTCCTCGAGCGCAAACAGATGGAAGCCTTGCGCATGGGCGCCTTGCTCGCCGTCGCGCAGGGTTCGGACGAGCCCCCCAAGATGATCGTCCTTGAATGGCGCGGCGGTGACCGTGGCGCAGCGCCAATTGCGTTGGTCGGCAAGGGCGTGACCTTCGACAGTGGGGGTATCTCGCTCAAACCGGGCGACGCCATGGACGAGATGAAATTTGACATGTCGGGGGCCGGCGCCGTACTCGGCACGATGGCCGCCATCGCAGCCATGAAGCTAGCGCTGAACGTCGTCGCCGTCATCCCTGCCACCGAAAACATGCCCAGCGGGCGCGCGGTGAAGCCGGGTGACGTGGTGACCAGCATGTCGGGTCAAACCATTGAGATTCTGAACACCGACGCCGAGGGCCGACTGATCCTTTGCGACGCCCTGACCTACGTTGCGCGTTTTGAGCCGAGCACGGTGATCGACCTGGCGACCCTCACGGGCGCCTGCGTGATTGCGCTCGGCCACCACCACAGCGGAATGTTCACCAAAACCGATCACCTCGCGCAGGAGCTGCTCCAAGCGGGGCAAGATGCGCTCGACACCTGCTGGCGCATGCCCCTGGACGATGAGTATCAGGAACAGCTGAAGAGTCCTTTTGCCGACATGGCAAACATTGGCGGCCGCCCCGGCGGATCGATTACCGCCGCCTGTTTCTTGGCGCGGTTCGCGAAAGACTACGAGTGGGCGCACCTCGATATCGCCGGTACCGCGTGGAAATCGGGCGCTGCCAAAGGGTCAACCGGGCGCCCCGTACCGTTGCTGACGCAGTTTCTGGTGGCGCGCGCAGCCCAAGCGTCGGCGCCGCCCGTTGCCGCGGGCGCGGCACGCAAGCGCGGGCGTCGCCCGAGCGCATGACGAGGATCGACTTCCACTTCAATCTTGTCGATCGCCTCGACTACGGTTGCCGGCTCGCCCGCAAGATTGTCCGTGCGGGCGAGCGGGCCGTGTTCTGGTGCCCTGATCACAGCTTGCTGGCGCAGTGGGACACCCTGCTGTGGACTTTTTCCAATACTGATTTCGTTCCGCACGTGCGCATCGATGACAAGATCGCAGCGCAAACCCCCATCGTTTTCTCGGCCGAGGCCCCTGAGCAGCCTGACCGCGCGATTCTGGTGAGTCTGGCTGCGCAGTCCGAACAACCCACCGTGCACTTCAGTCGTTTCGAGCGACTGATCGAACTGGTATCGACGGACCCGGCGGATCGCGCCCTCGCCCGCGCGCGCTGGCGTTTTTACCGCGAACGCGGCTACCCCATCCATACCCACGAAGTCGCCACCCCCCGTTCGGCCACATGATGAATCCGCTTGCCAAGAGTTTCGAACCCGCCAACATCGAGCGCCATTGGTATGCGCTCTGGGAATCGCGTGCGTATTTTCAGAACGACCCGAGCCGCCCGAAGGCGCGCCCGAGTTACTGCATCCAACTGCCGCCGCCAAACGTGACGGGAACGCTGCACATGGGTCATGCGTTCCAGCAAACCCTGATGGATACCTTGATCCGCTACCACCGCATGCGGGACTACGATAGCAATTGGGTGGTGGGGACCGATCACGCAGGGATTGCGACCCAAATTGTGGTCGAACGCCAGCTGCAAGCCCAGGGTCTGAGCCGACACGATCTTGGTCGCGACGCTTTCCTAGAGCGGGTCTGGGCGTGGAAACAAGAGAGTGGCGCGACCATCCTGCGCCAGATGCGACGCCTGGGCACCAGTGCCAACTGGAACTTTGCCGACGCCGAAGGCCAACAGGCGGGCTACTTCACGATGGACGCGGCCATGAGCAGCGCCGTGACTGAGACTTTCGTGCGGCTCTACGAACAAGGCCTAATCTACCGCGGTAAACGCCTGGTGAATTGGGATCCCACGCTGATGACCGCGGTCTCTGACCTTGAGGTCGACAGCGAAGAGGAAGACGGCAAGATTTGGGAAATCCGCTACCCGCTCGTCGACACCGACTCGGGCAGCGCGGGCGAGAGTCTGGTCGTCGCGACCACACGCCCCGAAACGATGCTGGGCGACGTCGCCGTTGCCGTTCATCCCACCGATCCGCGTTATGCGCACTGGATCGGGCGCTCGCTGACGTTACCGCTGGTGGGTCGAGCGATCCCCATCATCGCCGACGAGCACGTTGACCCAGCCTTTGGCACCGGCTGCGTCAAGGTCACGCCGGCACATGATTTCAACGACTGGAAGATTGGCGAACGTCATCAGCTCGAAGCGATCAACATTCTTACCCTCGACGCCCGCATCGCCAACACCGCCCCGGCGCAGTACCAAGGGCTAGAACGATTTGCCGCGCGCGCAAAGATCCTCGAGGATCTGCGCGAGCAGGGCTGGCTCGTTGCCGAGAAGCCGCATCGCCTCAACGTGCCGCGTTCGGGTCGCACGGGGGTCATTGTGGAACCGATGTTGACCGACCAGTGGTTCGTCGCCACCACCAAGGCGCAGCCTGCCGATGCGCGCTTTCCCGGGCGCTCGATAGCAGAGGTCGCGCTGGCGGCGGTGAATGACGGCCAGATTCGTTTTCACCCGGAACATTGGACGACAACGTACCGCCATTGGCTGGAGAATATTCAGGATTGGTGTATCTCGCGGCAACTCTGGTGGGGCCATCAAATTCCCGCCTGGTACGACGAGACCGGCCGGCTCTACGTCGCCCGCGACGAAGCGGCCGCGCGCGCGCAAGCCACCGCCGCCGGCTACCCCAGCACGGCTCCGTTACGACGCGATGCCGACGTCCTCGACACCTGGTTTTCCTCAGCCCTGGTGCCGTTTTCCTCGCTCGGATGGCCGCGCGACACGCTCGAACTCAAGCGCTACTTACCGAGCGATGTACTCGTTACAGGATTTGACATCATCTTCTTCTGGGTCGCCCGGATGGTGATGATGACGCTCCACTTCACGGGCGAGGTCCCCTTTCGCGACGTCTACGTGAACGCAATCGTGCGCGATGCGGAAGGTCAGAAGATGTCCAAGTCGAAGGGAAACACCATCGACCCTCTGGACCTGATCGATGGGATTGCGCTGGACGCGCTGATCGAAAAAAGTACCACCGGCCTCCTGCGTGCTGACCACAAAGACAAGGTCGAGCGTGCCTTGCGCAAAAACTACCCAGACGGCATCCCGGCTTTCGGCGTTGATGCGCTGCGGTTTACCTTCGCTTCGCTGGCGACCTTTGCACGCACGCTGAATTTTGACCTCAACCGCTGCGAGGGCTACCGGCACTTCTGCAATAAGCTCTGGAATGCAAGCCGCTTTGTGCTGATGCAGTGCGAGGGTCAGGACTGCGGCCTCGACGCGCACGACGCCGACGCCTGTCAAGACAAAAGCGCGGCGCCCTACCTATTATTTTCACCGGCCGACCGCTGGATCGTCTCGGCGCTGCAGCGCACCGAAGCCGAGGTCGCCAGTGCGTTCGCGCAATACCGATTTGACCAGGCGGCACGCGCGATCTATGAATTCATCTGGAATGAGTACTGCGATTGGTATCTCGAACTCGCCAAGGTCCAGCTCAACCCGCGCACCGAGGCACAAGACGCTGGCCAAGACCCCCAGGATGCCAACCCCGACTCCACAGACGCAGGCACCGTAGCGCACGTAAACGCGCAGGCGCGTGCCACGCGACGTACCCTCATCCGCGTACTGGAAACGATCCTGCGATTGGCGCACCCGATCATGCCGTTCATCACCGAAGAGTTGTGGCAGAAGGTTGCTCCGCTCGCCCAGCGCTACGGCGAGCAAGGACGCCAAACCCTAAGCGGGGAAGCGCTCGCGCAAGCGATAGCCGAGCAGCGCTACTCGATCGTTCTGCAGCCCTACCCAATCGCCCAACCGGAGCGCATCGACGAATCGGCGCATGCCTGGGTTGCGGAGCTCAAAGCCATGATTGACGCCTGCCGGGCGCTGCGCGGCGAGATGGGTCTGGCGCCGACGCAAAAAGTACCGCTGATCGCCGCGCATCCGAGTGCTGCGGGGCGCGCTCAGCTGGCCGCGTTTCTGCCCAGTTTGCGCGCCATGGCCAAAGTCGAGCCGCTCAGCCTGCTGAGCGAGTTGCCACCGAACAGTCGAGCCCCGGTGCAGATCGTTGGTGAAACGCGATTGATGCTCAAAGTCGATATCGACCCGGCAATCGAACGCGAGCGTCTATCGAAAGAGATCGCACGCCTCGAAGGCGAGATCGCTCGTGCGCAGGCCAAACTCGACAATGCCGGATTTGTGGCGCGGGCTCCAGCCGCCGTCGTTGAACAGGAACGGCGTCGGGTCGCGGAGTTTCAAGCGGCGATCGCGCGCGTGCGCGACCAGCTCGCTCAGCACTGAACAACCGATACTTTGAAGTTTAACGACCCAACGGCGTAAAGTTTCCACGACACGGCGACGATACCAAGCGATTCTCGATCCCATCCTGAAGCGATCGGAGGAGAGTCGAGATGACAGCGCGTACGGTGATCGAGCTACAACCGCAGGACCCGGGACAGAGCGATCTCTTTCGGATTACCGTCGACGGCGTCGAGCGCGCGGCGCACCTAAGCGCCCCCGAAGCGGAGGCTCAGCTACTGCGGATCACCGATCGAATGCGCAGCCGCGAGGGCCCGCTGAGTGTGATTCGCCACGTAGCCACCCATCGGCCGACTTCGGTTAACGCGCCCTGCACCTGGGTGCCCCCCGAGTGCCTTGGGCTGTTCGAAATCGAGCTCGAGGACCCGATCGAGCTTGCGGGCGACGAACTGCTCGAGGCTTGATTAGCGCCGCTGCAGATAGAACGTCCAGACTTCGCCGGTTTGCTCGGTATTCAGCAAGGTATTGCCGGTTTGCCGCGCGAAGGCTTCAAAATCGCGCGGGCTCCCACTATCGGTCGCCATTACTTTTAAAATTTGTCCGCTGCCCAACTGCCCCAGCGCCTTCTTGGTTTTCAAAATCGGCAGCGGGCAGTTGAGGTTGCGCGCATCAACCTCGAGATCGGGGGCGACTCCAGCTGCTGCAGCACTTGCCTTGGGGTTTGCGTCCACTGAGAGTGACTCCTATCGTTTCGGTCGTGAGCAGACGATACAAGCGCGCTCAGGCGCGCTGTGCAACCCAGTCGGCGACGGAGCGCAGCGCACCGTCGAGCGCCAGCGGGTCGGTGCCGCCGGCCATCGCGAGATCCGCGCGCCCGCCGCCCTTACCGCCCACCTGCTGTGCGACGAAATTGACCAGCTCACCGGCTTTCACGCGGGCGGTCGCATCGGGCGTCACCCCAGCGGCCAACTGCACTTTGCCGTCGGCCACCGTCGCCAACACAATCGCCGCCGAACCCAAGCGGGTCTTGAGGGCATCGAGCGTCTGGCGCAACTGCCCGGCGTCGGCCCCTTCGAGGCGCACTGCCAGCACGTTCAGCGCGCCCCCGGTGCCGCTCACCGAAACCGCCAAACTGGCGAGGTCGCTCCCCGCGCTGGCGGCCGCCTTCGCTTTGTAGCGCGCCACTTCTTTCTCGAGCGTACGCACTTCGGCCAATACGTGCGCCAACTTCACCGGCAGCTCATCGACGGGGGCTTTCAATAATCCGGCCAACTCGCTCAATTGGCCCGCCACCGACTGCACCTGAGCAAGGGCAGCAGCGCCGGTCGTCGCCTCGATCCGACGCACCCCCGCCGCAACACCCGCTTCCGCCAACACTTTGAAAAGGCCGATATCTCCCGTGCGGCTCACGTGCGTGCCCCCACACAGCTCGGTTGAAAAGCTGCCCATGCCCAACACGCGAACCTCGGCGCCGTACTTTTCGCCAAACAGCGCCATCGCACCCGCCGCCACGGCGTCGTCAAACGCCATCAGGGTCGCCGAGACCGGCACATTGGCGCGGATCGCGGTGTTGACCCAGGCCTCAATCCGACGGATTTCGTCGGCAGACACAGGGCTATGGTGCGAAAAGTCGAAGCGCGTGCGCTGCTCATCGACCAGCGAGCCCTTTTGCGCGACATGTACCCCGAGTACGTCGCGCAAAGCAGCGTGCAATAAGTGCGTCGCCGAATGGTTATTTCGGATCGTTTCGCGCCGCTCAAGATCGACGCGCGCAAGCACCTGGTCGCCGACCGCGAGTCGGCCGTGCAGCAATCGCCCGTGGTGTCCGGCGACGTCCGTACGAACCTTCTGGGTGTCGTCCACGACAAAATTCGCGGCCGCCGCGACCAGCGCCCCAGAATCGCCAACCTGTCCGCCGCTCTCGGCGTAAAACGGCGTTGCATCGAGCACGATCACCGCCGAGCGAGCGCCCGCTTCCATGCTCGCGGCCTCGGACGCCGATCCCTCTGGCTGCGCTTCGATCGCAGGGACGGCAGTCCCGCCAACAAAAATCGCCTTCACCGTGGCCGTTTGTTCGAGCGCGTCGTAGCCCACAAATGTGGTCGCCGTACCTTCAAACGCCAAGGCAGACTCCGCACGGAATTTTCCGGCCGCGCGGGCTTGCTCGCGCTGGCGTGCCATTGCACGCTCGAATCCAGCCTCGTCGACCGCGACCTCGCGTTCGCGACACACGTCCGCCGTCAAGTCGAGCGGAAATCCGTAGGTGTCGTAGAGCTTAAAGGCCGTCTCGCCGTCGAGCACTCGGGACCCGCCCTGCAACGCCGAGGCGAGGATCGACAGGCCATGCGCAAGCGTCTCGGCAAATCGTTCTTCTTCTTGCTTGAGCACAGCCTCAACCTGAAGCCTTGCCGCGCGGAGCTCCGGATAAGCGTCGCCCATCGCAGCATCCAAGTCGGCCACCAGGTGGTGAAAGAACAGTCCCGTGCAGCCCAGCTTGTGGCCGTGGCGCATCGCGCGCCGAGCAATTCGGCGCAGCACATAACCGCGCCCCTCGTTACCTGGAATAACACCGTCGACGACCAGAAAAGCGCAGGCCCGAATGTGATCGGCGATCACCCGCAAACTGGGTGAAGCGAGATCGTTTGCACCCGTTACGCGCGCCGCTGCTGCAATCAGATTCTGGAATAGATCGATTTCGTAGTTTGAATGTACGTGCTGCAAAACCGCAGCCAAACGCTCCAGGCCCATGCCGGTGTCGACACAAGGACGCGGCAACGGAGTCAGCACGCCAGCGGCATCGCGCTCGTACTGCATGAACACAAGATTCCAGATTTCGATATAACGATCGCCATCCTCTTCGGGCGATCCCGGTGGCCCCCCAGCGACCGTCGGGCCGTGGTCGAAAAAAATCTCCGTGCAGGGTCCACAGGGCCCCGTCTCGGCCATCTGCCAAAAGTTATCCGACGCGTAACGCGCCCCTTTGTTATCCCCAATACGCACGATGCGCTCGGGCGGCACGCCGATCAGGTCGGCCCATAGCGCGTACGCTTCGTCGTCTTCGGCGTAAACCGTAACCCAGAGTTTGTCGACCGGCAGACGATAGACCTGCGTCAACAATTCCCAGGCGTACTGAATCGCGTCGCGCTTGAAATAGTCACCAAAGCTGAAGTTGCCCAGCATTTCAAAGAACGTGTGGTGGCGGGCGGTGTAGCCCACGTTCTCTAAATCGTTGTGCTTGCCACCGGCGCGCACGCTGCGCTGGGCAGATGTTGCGCGTCGATAGGAACGCTGTTCGCGCCCTAGAAAGACGTCCTTGAACTGGACCATCCCCGAGTTGGTGAACAGCAAGGTCGGATCATTGCCCGGAACCAATGAACTCGACGGGACGATCGTGTGGCCCTTCGATTCGAAGAACTTCAGGAAGGCGGTACGGATTTCAGCGGACTTCATCGTCAGAGCAACGCAAGGCTAAGGCTCTCGGTAAACGGGATGCCGACCGATGAGTAAACCGTGTATTTTCTCCCTCACCGAACATGTCGTCAAAGTGAAACGCAGCCGAGCCCATGCGCAACCATGACCGCTGAACCCTCTGCCCCGCTTGCCGGCGTCCGCGTGCTCGATCTCAGCCGCATTCTGGCGGGTCCCTTTTGCGGTCAAAACCTGGCCGACTTAGGCGCCGAAGTCATCAAGGTCGAGCGCCCCGGGGCGGGCGACGACACGCGCAGTTGGGGCCCACCGTTTCTGCCCACCGCCGACCAACAGGATTCGAGCGACGCCGCTTATTTTGCTGCCGCCAATCGTGGCAAGCGCTCGATCACACTCAACCTCGCCGACGCCCGCGGTCAGGCCATCGTGCGCCAACTCGCCGCGCAAAGCGATGTTTTGCTCGAGAACTACCGGGTCGGTCAGCTGGCTCGTTATGGGCTCGACCCTGCGTCGCTACTCGCCCTCAATCCACGGCTCATCTACTGCTCGATTACCGGCTTTGGCCAAACCGGCCCTTGGGCGCATCGCGCCGGGTACGACTTCATTATTCAGGGCCTCTGCGGCCTGATGTCGGTCACGGGCGAAGCCGATGACCGCCCCGGCGGCGGCCCGCAAAAAGCAGGCGTCGCGGTCACCGATCTCATGACCGGAATGTACGCCACCCAAGCCATTCTGGCCGCCTTGCTCGCGCGGGCGCGCTCCGGACAAGGACAACACGTCGACCTTGCCCTGCTCGACGTCGGGGTTGCCATGATGGCGAACATGGCCACCAATTACCTTGCGAATGGTTTGGCGCCGATCCGCTACGGCAATGCGCACCCGAACATCGTTCCGTATCAGACCTTCGCGACACAGGACGGCTGGATCATCGTCGCTGCCGGCAACGACGAGCAGTTTCGTCGTTTTGTCACAACAGGGGGCGCACCAGAGTTAGCCAGCGATGCGCGCTGGGCCCGCAATGCCGACCGGGTGCGCGGCCGCGCGACGCTCGTACCGCTGCTCGAATCGATGGTGCAACGCCAACGTACAAACTGGTGGATCGACGCACTCGAAGGCGTCGGCGTTCCCTGCGGACCGATTCAGGATCTCGCCGACGTCTTTCGCCACCCGCAAGTGGTGGCGCGCGGGCTCTGTGTGTCGCACGAGCGGGACGGGGCGAGCGTACGTACCGTCGCCAACCCGACGCGATTTTCGGCGACGCCCTTAGGCCCGCGAAGCGCGCCACCCGCGCTGGGCGCCGATACGGATGCCGTCTTGGGGGAATTGGCCGGGCTCGACGCCAACGCCCTGCAAAGCCTGCGGCAGGCTGGCGTCATCTAAGCTAGGTCCGGCGCGCGCGCAGGTTAATCCGGATTGCTGAAAGCGAATACAACGGTTATCTTCGCGACCTTCCCAAAACGCGCCCGCTTTTCGGAGCATTCGAACAACCATGCAATTGCGCAACCATCGAGACTTTGTCGCCGGCCTGATGTTCATTGCATTTGGCGTGATCTTCATTTGGGCCTCCCGCGACTACAACATGGGTACCGCAGCCAAAATGGGGCCGGCGTACTTTCCGACGGTGCTCGGCGGCTTGCTGGTTTTCCTCGGGGTGTTGATCGGCGCGGGCGGATTCGGTGCCAAAGCGCCAGAACTGAGAATCGAAGCGTTTCAGTTCAAACCAATCACAACGATTCTGGTAGCGGTTGCGCTCTTTGCCTACCTGCTGCCCACCATGGGTCTGATCGTCTCGTTGTTGCTGCTCATTTTTATCAGCTCCGTCGCGAGCCACGAGTTCAGCGTGCGCGACACCGCGATTTCAGCCGTGGTGTTGCTGGCCCTGTCCTGGGTCGTATTCGTCAAGGGTCTCGAGCTTCAATTCCCCTTGTTGCCCCTCGCGCTGGCGCCTCGTTAAGTTTAAGGCCCGCGCCTCCCTGCCCTCCAGGCCACTCCCACCGGCGATTGCGACATGGAACTGCTTGCCAACCTCGGTCTCGGCTTCGCGACCGCAGCCACCCCTGCCAACTTACTGGTCTGTTTGATCGGCGTCGTACTGGGCACCTTGATCGGGGTTTTACCGGGGATCGGCCCACTGGCGACCATCGCCATGCTCTTGCCGGCCACCTACAAAATGGCCGACCCGACAAGCGCGCTCATCATGCTCGCCGGCATTTACTACGGTGCCCAGTACGGTGGCTCGACGACGGCGATTCTCGTCAATTTGCCGGGCGAGTCGTCATCGGTCGTGACCACCCTGGACGGTTATCAGATGGCGCGCCAGGGCCGTGCAGGCGCCGCCCTCGGCATTTCAGCGATCGGCTCGTTCTTTGCCGGCACCATCGCCACCTTCCTGCTGGCGGCCTTTGCCCCACCGCTGGCCGAATTGGCGTTCAAGTTCGGCCCAGCGGAATACTTCGCCCTCATGGTGCTCGGCCTCATCGCGGCAGTCGTGCTAGCGCATGGTTCGATTTGGAAGGCCCTGGCGATGGTCGTACTCGGCCTTTTGCTGGGCATGATTGGCACCGACGTGAATTCGGGGGTGTCGCGCTTTAGTTTCGACATACCCGAGCTGTCGGACGGGATCGAGTTCGCCGTCGTTGCGATGGGGATGTTCGGCTTTGCCGAAATCATCATCAACCTTGAGCAGAAAGAAAACCGCGAAGTCTTCACCGACAAAGTGAAAGGCTTGCTACCGACCTGGGACGATCTGAAAACGGCGTTCCCCGCGATGTGCCGCGGCACGGTCTTGGGTTCGATTCTGGGTGTCTTGCCCGGGGGCGGAGCAATCCTCGCGTCGTTCTCCAGCTACGCGCTCGAAAAGAAAATCAGCAAGACCCCGGAGCGGTTTGGCAAGGGCGCCATCGAGGGTGTGGCGGGTCCCGAGTCGGCCAACAACGCCGGCGCGCAGACCAGCTTCATTCCGATGCTGACCCTCGGGATCCCAACCACCCCCGTGATGGCGCTCATGGTCGCGGCGATGATGATCCACAACATCCAGCCGGGCCCGCAGGTCATGAGCAGCAACCCTGCGCTGTTCTGGGGCCTGATCGCCTCGATGTGGATTGGCAACCTGTTGCTGGTCGTACTCAACCTGCCGCTGATCGGCATCTGGATCAAGCTGCTGTCGGTTCCCTACCGCGTGTTGTTCCCGGCGATTCTGCTGTTTTGCTGCGTCGGCGCTTATTCCATCAATAACAACGTGTTCGACGTATTCATGACGATCCCGTTCGCGATTCTCGGCTACCTCTTCAAGAAATTTGACTGTGAACCTGCCCCGCTCCTGCTAGGCTTCGTGCTGGGCAAGTTGATGGAAGAATTCTTGCGACGGGCGATGACGATCTCGCGCGGCGACGCGACGGTCTTTTTTACTCGTCCGCTGTCGGCGACCTTGCTCGCGATGGCCGTTATCTTGCTCGCGATCGTTTTCCTCCCCGGCATTGCGAAGAAGCGTGAAGAAGCCTTCCAGGGCGACGACTAAAGCAAAGGTTGATCAGAAGCATGAGCAAAACCTACGAACCCATCGCACCACAAACGGTTGCATTCCTTGGGCTGGGCACCATGGGAGGCCCGATGGCGGGTCATTTGGCCGCTGCGGGCCACTCGGTGACGGTCTTTAATCGAACCGCAGCGCGCGCAACGGCCTGGGTCGCCCAGCACGGCGGAAAAGCCGCGCAAACGCCGCGCGAGGCGGCCGCTGGCGCGGCCATCGTGTTTGCGTGCGTCGGTAATGACGACGACTTGCGGAGCGTCACCCTCGGCGCCGAGGGTGCCTTCGCTGGCATGGCGAAGGACGCCGTATTTGTCGACCACACCACCGCCTCGGCGGCGGTTGCGCGCGAACTCGATCAGGCCGCACGGCGACTCGGGCTGCACTTTATTGATGCGCCGGTTTCGGGCGGCCAGGCTGGCGCTCAGAATGGATTGTTGACGGTTATGTGTGGCGGCGAACAGGCCGCGTTTGACCGCATTCGACCGGTGGCGATGGCCTTCTCCCGCGCCTGCACCCTGCTGGGCGCTTCGGGCGCGGGGCAACTCGCCAAGATGGTCAATCAGATCTGCATTGCCGGCCTGGTGCAGGGGCTCTCCGAGGCGGTTGCCTTTGGACAGGCCGCCGGCCTCGACATGAAACAGGTACTCGAAGTGATCGGGAAGGGCGCAGCCCAGTCCTGGCAGATGGACAATCGTGGCCACACGATGGTGGACGACAAGTTCGATTTCGGTTTCGCGGTTGAGTGGATGCGCAAAGACCTTGGCCTGTGCCTCGACGAATCCAAGCGCAACGGCGCACACCTGCCGGTTACTGCGCTGGTCGACCAGTTTTACGGCGATATCGTCGGCATGGGCGGCGCGCGCTGGGACACTTCGAGTCTGATTCGGCGCCTGCGTCGCCCTGCCTGAGCGCGTACCGCCTGCCGCGAAGCGCGCGGCGTTGGTAACGGGCGCCCGAGCGCCGCTGCCATCGTCGGGCCCGCCAACCTTGCCCGAGGGGATACCCTGTTTCGATGAGCGAACTCGCGCCGGCGTCGAACTTCCTGCGCCATAAAATTGAAGCCGATCTGCTTGCGCAGCGCTGGTCGGCGCGTCGTTGGAGCGGCAAGCCCGGCCCCGCGCCCGATCAGGCCAGCGCCCCTCTGGATCCGGCACGCGTGCGCACGCGCTTTCCCCCAGAACCCAACGGCTACCTGCACATCGGCCACGCGAAGTCGATCTGCCTGAATTTTGGTCTCGCCCGCGAATTTGGCGGGGTTTGCCACTTGCGTCTCGACGACACCAACCCGACCAAAGAAGAGCAAGAGTACGTCGATGCCATCGTTGAAGCGGTGCATTGGCTGGGTTTCGACTGGAGCGCCTTCGAGCAAACCCACCTTTACTACGCGAGTGACTACTTCGAAACGCTATATGCGTTTGCCGAGGCGCTCATTCATGCAGGTTTTGCCTACGTTGATTCACAAACCGCGGAGGAGATGCGCCAGCGCCGTGGCACGCTCACCGAAGCAGGCACGCCGAGCCCCTGGCGCGACCGTCCCGCGACCGAGAGTCTGCACTTGTTGCGCGAGATGCGCGCGGGTGCGCATGCAGAGGGCAGCCACGTGCTGCGGGCGCGCATCGACATGAGCTCGCCGAATCTCAACCTGCGCGACCCGGTGCTCTACCGAATCCGCCACGCGAGCCATCACCGCACCGGAAATGCATGGTGCATCTATCCGATGTACGACTATGCCCATCCCATTTCGGATGCGCTCGAGAACATCACCCACTCGATTTGTACGCTGGAGTTTGAAGATCATCGACCCTTGTACGACTGGTTACTCGAACGCTTGGCCGACCTCGGTCTGTTGGCGCGTCCAGTACCCGAGCAATCCGAATTTGCCCGCCTCAACCTGACCGGCACCCTCACGAGCAAACGCAAGCTCCAGGGGCTCGTGCAATCGAAGGTGGTTACGGGGTGGGACGACCCAAGGATGCCAACGCTGGTCGGCTTACGCCGTCGCGGCTACACCCCGTCGGCGATTCGTTTGTTTTGCGAGCGCATCGGCGTTGCGCGGGCCGACAGCTGGATCGATCCCTTCGTGCTCGAACAATCGCTACGCGACGATCTTGACCCCAGCGCCGGCCGCGCGACCGCCGTGCTCGATCCAATCCGCTTGATTCTGGACAACTGGCCCGCAGACCAATTCGACCCCTGTTTCGCACCGATCCACCCACACCATCCCGAACGCGGACAGCGCGCGTTCGGCTTTGGTCGTGAGCTCTGGATTGAACGCGACGACTTTGCCGCGGAACCGCCCAAGGGGTTCTTCCGCCTAAGCCCCGGAGCCCGAGTCCGCTTGCGCTATGGCCATGTGGTTGAGTGTACGGGCTGGGAGGCCGGGCCAGACGGACGTCCTACCGTTGTGCGGGCGAACGTGTTGCCCGACTCTAAATCGGGTACCCCAGGCGCCGACCAATACAAGGTCAAAGGCAACATTCACTGGCTGCCCATCGACGCCCCGAGCGCGGAAATCCGCCTCTACGAGCCCCTCTTCACCGACCCCAATCCGGGCGCCCGCGACGATTGGTTGGCGGTCATCAATCCTTCGTCCTTACAGCAGCGCGAGGCGCGTGTCGAAGCTTCTGCGGCCGCGTGTTACCCCGAAGAGCGTTTCCAGTTCGAGCGGCACGGCTATTTTGTCGCGGATCGTTGCGATCACCGCCCCGGTCAACCCGTCTTCAACCGCATCGTCGCCTTAAAGGACTCAAAAGCACGCTAGCCGCGGCCCGCGGATAACGGGCTTGGTCGCGCGGGCTCATGTCCGCGCAAGCGCGGCATCGCTGACATAGGGATTGTGTCGACGCTCGTCGCCAAAACTCGACATCGGCCCATGGCCCGGCACGAACCGAACGTCATCACCGAGCGGAAACAAGCCCTCGCGAATGGATCGAATCAGCGCTGCATGATTGCCCCGGGGGAAATCGGTGCGCCCGATCGAACCCTCAAACAGAACATCGCCGACAATCGCGAGCCGACTCGGCGCATGGAAGAAAACCACGTGCCCAGGCGTATGGCCAGGGCAGTGGATGACCTCAAAGTCGAGCTCGCCCACCTGGACGCGATCGCCCCCTTCGAGCCAGCGATCGGGGGTAAAAGCCTCCAGGCGCGGAAAGCCAAACATCGTGCCCTGGGCGGGCAACTGATCGATCCAAAATGCATCGTCGCGATGGGGCCCCTCAATGGGAACGCCGTGTCGATGCGCAAACTCGGCAGCCTGACCACAATGGTCGATATGGCCGTGGGTGAGGAGAACCTTCACCAGTTGGCCGCCACTGGCTTCGAGAGCGGCGTCGATTGCATCGAGATCGCCGCCAGGATCGACAACCGCGGCTGCGCCGGTACGACTACAAACGAGCAACGAACAGTTCTGCGTGAACGGCGTGACGGGGATGACGGCGAGTTGCAGGGAGGACGAAGGCGTGCTGTGGGCTGACATCAGGTTCCCGTTCAAGTTGATTGAAGTGAGCGCATACGGCTATTGTGGGACCGCTATGCCTGGAGCGTTGACCAGCGGCGCAGTCAAGAGCTGATCGATCACCAAGCCCTTGGACGCAGCAAGTTTCAGTCGCACGGGTTGCCAGCGTGCATTCGGCGCTTGCTCGAACCACAAATCGAGCCGATCGGATTCATTTTCGTTTGCGGGAAGCAGCGCAAGGTGGAGCGTCTGCACCACGGTACCGTCCGGCAAAGCCAGCGACGCCTCGCCCAGGCGTCGTAGCCGCATGGACTGCAGTGTTCGACCGCGGGCGATCGACCAACGGGATTCATGCACCAATGCTTGATGGCCCTGATCTGCACGCACCCGCGCGCCCAATTGCCAGAGGATACTCAGCTGATCCTGGACTTCAGGGGAAAAGGTCTGCACCGTGCCGTCGTCGGCGTGAGCCTGTCCAGTCGTTCGATCAAAGCGAATCGATCGCGGTGAACGCTCACCGCGTCGTTCGCTGTACTGCGCGGGCAGAAGGCCGGTCGGGCCCAGCTCGCCGCGGCTATCTTGCGTCAGCAGGCCGGCGTAAAACAGCGCTGCCAGGCCGGTTGCACGCGCTTGCGTCTGAAGATGATAATGGCCACTATCATGATCAAATACATAATCAATCGTGGCGACCCGCTGACCGAGCGAAAAATCTCCCAAATAGACGTCGTAGCGATGCCGGCTGTGACGCGGCAGGCGCGCGAACAGCCCCGCCAGGTTCCCGGGCTCTGCAGGATCGGCGCTCAGATCGGGTTTGGCATGGGTCAGTGGTGTCGGCTCCCGGGTCGGCTCTTTGATCGGCTCCCGGGTCGGCTCCCTGGTGACTGAATGATCGCTTGCGGCTAACAGGGCCATCGCGACCGCCATCGGGACCGTTTCTGGTGCTTCCGACGACCCCGTCACCGCCGGCCCGGCGCCAGCCAGTTGTGGAGGCGCTGCGGCCGCCGAGACTGCAGACGCGTGCGGAGTTGCGAGCGATGCTGGCACGACTATCCCTTCCTCTGCCGATTGCATGCTCGGGGCCGAGGCTTCGGTCAACGATTCCACGCTCCCAGCCGCCCCGGGGTTGGTAACGGCCGCGCTCAGAGGTGCAGCGAGGCGCGGCGAGGCGAGTTTCGTAGCGGGCTCTGCGGGCGGATTTTGCGCGGCACGCTCGGCGACCCCTGCGCCCTCGGGCGCCAGCCAAGCAACCCAGTCCAGGTGCCGCGGGGCTCGGACAAGCGCACCGCCCGAGGCTAGCCAGCGCTGGTCGATCACGAGCACGCCCGCGGCAACGAGCGCGTGCACCAACAGCGCCCCGAGCGCTGCGGCCAGCCAGCGCGAGGGCTTACGACGCGCCCCCCGGCGCGGTGCCGAGTGCTTAGTAGGGAGCCCATTCATAGCTTGAGGATCTTAATGGGCTTTTTGCCAATGCGTTAAGCTCGGGTCACCGTTGGAGAGAGCCCCCCATGCGTGCGTTGCGTCGCTTCGTCACCCATCTGATTGTTTTGCTGAGCGCTGCGACCGTTTGGAGTCAGGCGCTCGCGCTGACCTACCCGACGAAACCGATACGGCTGCTCGTTCCCACCGCGCCCGGGAGCTCGGTCGATTTGGCAGCCCGCACGCTGGCTGAGGTTGTGCGCGAACGGCTCGGCCAACCCGTTCTGATTGAAAATCGACCTGGGGCAGGCGGCACCCTCGCTGCGGCGGAAGTCGCGCGCGCACCCGCCGATGGGCATACCCTCTTCGCGGGCTTTAATGGGCCGCTCGCCACCGCACCCTTGCTATTTTCTCGGCTGAGCTACGACCCCCTCAAGTCCTTTGAACCCATCCTGGCCACCGTCGCGCAACCCCACGTACTTGCGGTTCGAGCCGACACCCAAGGGACGGTCGGCGAATGGTTGGCGCGCGTGCGGGCTCAGCCTGGCAAACTCAACTACGCCTCGGTCGGCAACGCCAGTGCGTCGCACCTGGCGATGGAACTTCTCAAAACCGAGGCCCGCCTCTTCATGGTCCACATCCCTTACGGTGGCGGGCCGGCAGCCACCCAAGCCCTGGTTGGCGGCGATGTCGACGCCGTGTTCACCGCGCTCTCCAACGTACAACCCTTAGTCAAGTCCGGGCGCATCCGTCTGCTCGCGAGCGCAGACGAGCGCCGTTCGAGCGCGCTCCCCGATCTGCCAACGTTTGCCGAAACCGGTTTACCGCAGGTCACCGCGCCGCTCTGGAACGGCATTGTCGCGCCCGCTGGCACCCCGCCCGAGATCATCGAACGCTTAAATCAGGAATTCAATGCAGCGCTCGCGCTACCAGAAGTTCGCAGCCGACTCCAACAGGCGGGCATGGAACCAATTGGCGGGCCACCACAACGATTCGCGCGGATGATGGCAACAGAATCGACCAAATGGGCGCCGATTGTTCAACGCACCGGCGCCCGCCTCGACTAAGCCATGCCGACTCCACAAAACATTGCCGACCTGCGGCGCGATTACCGTTTAGCCTCGCTCGACGAGACC
>Ga0114963_10001199_pt1 | contig 17933 bp, 15 predicted proteins | sample C_131016_EF_Meta_FD_87019 | JGI IMG/M metagenome (GOLD analysis project Ga0114963, IMG submission 87019) | Freshwater microbial communities from Lake Croche, Canada to study carbon cycling - C_131016_EF_MetaG | ecosystem: Environmental > Aquatic > Freshwater > Lake | place: Lake Croche, Canada...
CGGTTTGGATGAGGGCTCGGCTTTCATTTTTGCGCTGCTCGCTTTTGCTGCCGGCTTTATCGTTCGCCCCTTTGGCGCGATTTTCTTCGGCCGTTTAGGCGACATGATCGGACGCAAGTACACCTTCTTGGTGACCATCCTGATCATGGGCTCGTCGACTTTCGTGGTCGGTATTCTTCCGAACTACGCCCAATGGGGCGCTGCGGCACCCGTCATCCTGATCGTGCTGCGTCTGCTGCAAGGCTTGGCATTGGGTGGTGAATACGGTGGTGCAGCAACCTATGTGGCCGAGCATGCACCGCACGGCAAACGCGGCGCCTACACCTCCTGGATCCAGACAACAGCCACCTTGGGCCTGTTCCTGAGCTTGTTGGTGATTCTGGGCACCCGCACCGCCATCGGTGAAGAAGCGTTTGCCGATTGGGGCTGGCGTGTTCCTTTCGTCGTGTCCATCCTGTTGTTGGCCGTTTCGGTCTACATCCGCCTGAGCATGAACGAGTCGCCCGCTTTCGCCAAAATGAAGGCCGAAGGCAAAACTTCCAAAGCGCCGCTGAGCGAGTCCTTTGGCGAGTGGAAAAACCTCAAGATCGTGATCTTGGCCTTGGTGGGCCTGACCGCCGGCCAGGCCGTGGTGTGGTACTCGGGCCAGTTCTACGCCTTGTTCTTCCTGACCCAGGCGCTCAAAGTGGACGGCCCCACGGCCAACATCATGGTGGCGATCTCGCTGATCATCGGAACGCCTTTCTTCATCATCTTTGGCTCGCTGTCGGACAAGATTGGCCGCAAGCCCATCATCTTGGCCGGTTGCTTCTTGGCCGCAGTAACCTACTTCCCCGTGTTTACGGCGCTGACCAAGGCTGCTAATCCCGACCTAGCTGCCGCACAAGCCGCTGCCAAAGTGACGGTGACTGCGGACCCGACAGAGTGCTCCTTCCAGTTCAACCCGACGGGCACCAAGAAGTTCACCTCCTCGTGCGACATTGCCAAGCAAAAGCTGGCCTCTGCATCGGTGAGCTACGAGAACATCGTCGGTCCCGCAGGCCAACCCGCAGTGATCAAAGTCGGCGAGACCGAAGTGACTACCGTGATTACGCCTGAAGACATCGCAGCGGCCAAAGCTGCTGCCGAGGCCAAGCTCGAAGCCCTTAACGCGGCCGAGACCAAGGACGCCAAGGCCATCGCTGCTGCCACAGCCAGCGTCAAAGCGTTGAGCGGTGAGAAAACCGCTAAAGACGCCACTTTGTCTGGCAAGTTGAGCGCCGCCCTCAAAGCGGCCGGCTATCCCGCTAAAGCGGATATGGCTAAGTTTGACAAAGTCTCGGTCATCATCATCCTCAGTTACTTGGTGATTTTGGTGACCATGGTGTACGGCCCGATTGCAGCCATGCTGGTGGAGATGTTCCCCACCCGCATCCGCTACACCTCGATGAGCTTGCCCTACCACATCGGTAACGGCTGGTTTGGCGGCTTGCTGCCCACGACCGCCTTTGCGATCGTGGCGCAGACAGGCAATATGTACAACGGCCTGTGGTACCCGATCATCATCGCGGGTGCGACCGTGGTCATTGGTGGCTTGTTCATCAAAGAGACCAAGGACGTGGATATTTACGCCAACGACTAAGTTGCGCTAAATAGCGGTCAAGTACGGCGCCAGGGCCACCCGCCCCGGCGTCACAAGGGCCCTCCCAGTGAGGGCCCATTTTTTTGGAGAATCTGATATGTGGAAAATTGTTTTGGGTTTTATTGCGTTCGCGGCGCTGGCTTTGTACGTACTGAGCAAGGGCGGCGACATTGACATGGGCGGCGAAAAGCACGGCGCCGAGACACCTGCGGCAGCCGCAGCACCCGCCTCGGAGGCCAGCGCAGCCAAATAAACTGAATGGGGTATTGATTAGCAATTCGATAATCAATACACTGGGCGGCATGCCCTTTGCAAAAACCGAATTCGGCATCCAAGCCTTCAAAGACCGAACGCCCCTCATGAGCGCGCGCCAGCGCGCTGCGTTTGTGCTGATCAACGGCGTGCGCGACACGCGCTCCCTATTTAGTCTGACCAGCAGCCTAGGCGTCAATGCGGAAGATCTGACGCATTTGGTCGTCCAAGGCTTTATTGTGCGGGCGCTGATTCCCCAGGGCCTGGCAGGCGGGCTGCCTGAAGTGGTGGATTCGCAATTCCAACCCGTCGAGCCAGCGCCGCGCCCGGCGATGACCGAAGCAGAGCGCTATCTGCTGGCCAAAACCCTGGCCACCCAGCTGACCGCCTCCCTGGGCCTCATGGGTTTTCGGCTCAACCTGGCCGTGGAGGCCGCAGCCGACTGCCAGGGCCTGCGCGCACTCTTACCCAAGATGCAAGCGGCCTTGGGCCCTGCGCGCTGTGAGGAATTGGAGCGCATCCTGACCCTTTGAGGCAGCCATGCCTAGAATGCTGCTCCCCTACTTTGGAGCGCTTCACTATGTCCGAGGGCACCATCCGCATTCGCGGGGCGCGTCAGCACAATCTCAAAAACCTGGACCTGGACATCCGCACCGGCGAGTTGACGGTGGTCACCGGGCCTAGCGGCTCGGGCAAGTCCAGCCTGGTGTTTGACACCTTGTACGCTGAGGGCCAGCGCCGCTATGTCGAAACTTTCTCGGCCTACGCCCGCCAGTTTTTGGACCGTATGGACAAGCCAGCGGTGGACAAGGTCGAGGGCGTACCGCCGGCCATTGCCATCGACCAGACCAACCCGGTGCGCTCGAGCCGCTCCACCGTGGGGACCATGACCGAGCTCAATGACCACCTCAAGCTCTTGTTTTCCCGGGCCGGGCATTTGTTTGACAAAGCCAGCGCCCAGCCGGTGCAGCACGATACGCCCGAATCGATTTACGCGGAAATGCTGCGCCGCGCCGCCCAAGCGGGCGATCCGCGCCTGGTCGTCACCTTTCCGGTGGAAATGCCCCTGGCCACCAGCGCCGAGGAGCTCACCCAGTGGCTGAGCGCCAGCGGCTTTACCCGCGTGCATGGTGAACGCACCAGCGGCGCGAGCCGGGTGCTGGACGTGGTGGCGGACCGTTTTCGGATCGCCGGGGCCGAGCAGGCGCGGGTTTTGGAGGCGCTGGAGCTCGGCCTCAAGCGCGGCAGCGGACGTATCAGTGTGTACGTGGACACCGGCGCGCCCGAGGCGAACAGCGCCACGCAATCAGTCTGGCGTTTTTCCACCGGCTTGCATTGCCCACAAAGCGATCTGCATTACCAAGAGCCGATCGCCTCCATGTTTTCCTTCAACTCAGCCGTAGGCGCATGCGAGACCTGCCGGGGGTTTGGCCGGGTCGTGGGTGTGGACTACGGGCTGGTGATTCCCAATGACAAGCTGACGCTACGCGCCGGCGCCATCAAGCCCATGCAAACGCCGGCATGGCAAGAGTGCCAGGACGATTTGATGCGCCACGCCGAGGCGCAAGGCATTCCGCGCGACACGCCTTGGTACAAGCTGACCAAGGCACAGCAAACTTGGGTACTGAAAGGCTCGCCCGACTGGAACGGCAAGTGGAACCAGCACTGGTTTGGCGTGGACCGCTTCTTCGAATACCTGGAAACCAAGGCCTACAAGATGCACATCCGGGTGCTGCTGTCCAAGTACCGCAGCTACACGCCCTGCAAAGTCTGCGCCGGCGCCCGGCTCAAAACGGAAAGTCTGCTCTGGCGCGTGGGCAGCAAGGCCGACGCCGATGCTGTTTTGCCACCAGAAAAGCGCTTTATGCCCCAAGGCGTGCAATGGAGCGCAGCGCAACTGCAGGCGCTGCCCGGCCTGTGCCTGCACGACCTGATGCTGATGCCCTTGGACCGCTTACGCGTGTTTTTTGAACGCCTGGGCACGATCGACCTGAGCGCCTCGCAAGCCGACCAAAAAACACTCAAGCTCTTGATGCATGAGATTTCCACCCGCCTCAAATACCTGTGTGACGTGGGCATAGGCTACCTGACCTTAGACCGCCAAAGCCGCACCTTAAGCGGCGGCGAGGTGCAGCGCATCAACCTGACTACGGCACTGGGCACATCTTTGGTGAACACTTTGTTTGTGCTGGACGAGCCCAGCATCGGCCTGCACCCACGCGATATGCACCGCATCATTGTGGCCATGCAGCGCCTGCGCGACGCGGGCAACACCTTGGTGGTGGTCGAGCACGACCCGGCGGTCATGCTGGCAGCGGACCGCATGCTGGACATGGGGCCGGGGCCGGGCGAGAAAGGCGGGCAGATTGTGTTTGACGGCAGCACCGAAGCCCTCAAGCGCGCCGACACGCTGACAGGCGCCTATTTGGGCGGACGCAAACAAGTGGGCATGGGCCTCAAACGCCCGGTGGGCGACAACACACCGCGCTTGATTTTGGAGGGCGCGCGCGAGCACAACCTCAAAAATATCGATATCGAATTCCCGCTGCAGCGCCTGGTCTGCGTCACCGGCGTCAGCGGCTCGGGTAAGTCCACGCTCATTCAAGACGTGCTGGCTCCGGCGCTTTTGCGCCACTTCGGTAAGGCCACCGACACCCCCGGCGCCCACAGCCGCCTGCTAGGCGCTGACATGCTCAGCGAAGTGGTGTTTGTGGACCAATCGCCGATTGGCAAAACCGCGCGCTCCAACCCGGTCAGCTACGTCGGTGCATGGGACGCTATCCGCGAACTTTTTGCCACCGCGCCGCTCTCGCGCGAGCGCAGCTACACGGCCTCCAAGTTCAGCGCCAACAGCGGCGATGGGCGCTGCCCGACCTGCGGCGGCTCGGGTTTTGAGCATGTGGAAATGCAGTTTTTGAGCGACGTGTACCTGCGCTGTCCCGATTGCGATGGCAAGCGCTACCGCCCCGAAATTCTGGAAGTCACTATCGAGCGGACCATGCCGGGCGGCACCGCACCGCGCCAGCTCAACGTGGCCGATGTACTGGAGCTGACCGTCAGCGAAGCGGCCACTGTTTTTGCCCATGACCGCGACGTGATCCGCGCCTTGCAACCCATCGTGGATGTCGGCCTGGAGTACGTCAAGCTCGGCCAGCCCGTGCCCACACTGTCGGGCGGCGAGGCCCAGCGCTTGAAGCTGGCCGGCTTTTTGGCCGAGGCGGCCAAAACCGCCAGCGCCAGCCGACAAACGCTGGCACGGCGCGGCACCTTGTTCATGCTGGATGAACCCACTACCGGCCTGCACTTTGACGACATCGCCAAGCTGATGCGCGCGCTGCGCAAATTGCTGGAAGTCGGCCATTCTTTGCTGGTCATTGAACACAACCTGGACGTGATCCGGGCCAGCGACTGGCTGATCGACCTCGGGCCCGAAGGCGGTGAGGCCGGCGGCGAACTGGTAGCCTGCGGCACGCCCGAGGATGTCTTGCTGCATCCGCACAGCCACACCGGCAAAGCCCTGCGCGAATACGCAGCCGCCATGGGCGTCGTCCACCAAATCGCCGAACCCCCCGCCCCATACCTCACAGCAAATAAGCCTGCCAAGGGTGCGTGGGCGGGTGACGCATTGCGCTCGCGCCTTAAGGAACCCGCCCACGCACCCTCGGCCGGCGTAGCAGCCCGAAAAAGTAACGCGCCGGACAACCACATCCGCATCGTCAACGCCAAAGAGCACAACCTTCAATCCCTTAGCGTGGATATTCCACGCGGCAAATTCAGCGTCGTTACCGGCGTGAGCGGTTCGGGCAAATCAACCTTGGCATTTGACATTCTGTTCAACGAAGGCCAACGTCGGTATTTGGAAAGCCTTAACGCCTATGCCCGCGCCATCGTCCAACCGGCCGGGCGGCCCGAAGTCGATGCCGTCTACGGCATCCCGCCGACGGTCGCCATCGAGCAGCGCCTGAGCCGGGGTGGGCGCAAATCAACCGTAGGAACAACCACTGAGGTATGGCACTTTTTGCGCCTGCTTTATGTCAAGCTGGGCATACAGCACTGCACCAAGGATGGCGCGGCCGTGGCGCCGCAAAGCGCCGACAGTATTGCTGCGCAATTGCTCAAAAACTACCGCGGCCAGCACATCGGCCTGCTGGCGCCTTTGGTGGTCGGACGCAAAGGCGTTTACACCGAGCTGGCCGACTGGGCGCGGCCCCGGGGATTTACCCATTTGCGTGTGGACGGCGAGTTTTTGCCGACCAGCGGTTTTCCGCGCATCGACCGCTTCAAGGAACACCATATTGAGCTACCCGTGCTCAGCCTGGACGTCAAACCCGCGCAGGAAGCGGCTCTGCGCGCCGGTCTGGCGCAAGCGCTGACCCACGGCAAAGGCGTGGTGCATGTAATGCACGGCCTGGACGCGCTGCGCAGCGCCTTGGAGGCCGGCACCAACACCGCCGGCGTGGGACACATTGAAGTGTTCTCCACCAAGCGCGCCTGCCCGGTGTGCGCCGCATCCTATGCCGAACTCGATCCGCGCCTGTTTAGCTACAACAGCAAACACGGCTGGTGCCCCGACTGCGTGGGCACGGGCCTGGCGCTGACTAAAGAGCAGCGCAAAGTGTTTGACGACACCGTGCGCGAGGACAACGGAGGGCGCGAACACACTTTTGCCGAAGCCGACGTCGACGACCTGGCCGACACGGCCTGCCCGCGCTGCCACGGCGCGCGGCTCAATGCCACTGCACGCGCTGTACGTTTTCATGGCATGGGCATCGCCGATATTGCCGCGCTCAGCGTCAGCGAAGTGCGCGCGTGGGTACAAACCCTGCAAAAAAGCGGCACCCTGAGCGCTCGAGAGGCCGATATCGCCCGCGACCTGATCCCCGAAATCCGCAGCCGTTTGGAGTTTTTGGAAGAAGTCGGCCTAGGCTACCTGACGCTGGACCGGGGCGCACCCACGCTCAGCGGCGGCGAGGCGCAGCGCATCCGCCTGGCCGCGCAACTGGGCAGCAACTTGCAAGGCGTGTGCTACGTGCTGGACGAGCCAACCATCGGCCTGCATGCGCGGGATAACCAAATTTTGCTCGGCGCCCTCAAAAGCCTGAGCGACAAAGGCAACACACTGGTGGTCGTCGAGCATGACGAGGACACCATTCGCCATGCCGACCACATCATCGATATCGGGCCCAGCGCCGGTAAGCGCGGCGGGCGTTTGGTGGCCCAGGGCAGTATTGCCGACGTGCAGGCGCAGGCCGACTCACAAACCGGCCGCTACCTTTTGCACGCCATGCGCCACCCCTTTGCGCCACGGCGTGAGGTCGTGGCCCAGTCGAAAGCCCGTGCCGCCCAAGGCGACTGGCTGACGGTTGCCGGTGCGCATTTGCATAACCTGCAAACGGTGACGGCAACTTTGCCTTTGCAGCGGCTGGTGGCCATTACCGGCGTGAGCGGCTCGGGCAAGTCCACGCTGGCGCGTGACGTGCTCTTGGCCAATGTGCAGGCCTTGGTGCAGCAACGCGCTACCAAGGCTGGGCGCGATGCGCTCGCAGCAGGTCGCGCTCCGGCGTTGATCGGCTGCCTGGCCGTGAGCGGCTACGAAAGCATAGACCGCGTGCTCGAAGTGGACCAAACTCCGATTGGCAAGACACCGCGCTCCTGCCCGGCCACCTACATCGGCTTTTGGGACACGATTCGCAAACTCTTTGCCGACACACTGCAGGCCAAGGCGCGCGGCTACGCGGCCTACCGGTTTAGCTTTAACACCGGCGAAGGACGCTGCCCCGGCTGCGAAGGCCAGGGCATCCGCACCATTGGCATGAGCTTTTTGCCCGACGTGAAAGTGCTATGCGAGACCTGCAAAGGCGCGCGCTTTAATCCCGAAACGCAAGCCGTCACCTGGCGTGGCAAAAACATCGGCGATGTGCTGCAGATGGAAGTGGACGAGGCGGTCGAGTTTTTCGCCGCCATGCCGGTCATTGCCCACCCGCTGCAGCTACTCAAAGATGTGGGCCTGGGCTACTTGACGCTAGGCCAGCCCTCGCCCACGCTCAGTGGCGGTGAGGCGCAACGCATCAAGCTGGTCACCGAACTGTCCAAGGTGCGCGATGACATCACCCGGCGCGGCCAAAAGTCGCCGCACACTTTGTATGTGCTGGACGAGCCCACGGTGGGCTTGCACATGGCCGACGTGGAGAAGCTGATTGCAGTCTTGCACCGCCTGGTGCACGGCGGCCACAGCGTGGTAGTCATTGAGCATGATTTGGACGTGATTGCCGAAGCCGACTGGGTCATCGACCTGGGCCCCGAGGGCGGCAAAGGCGGCGGCAGAATCGTGGCAGCGGCCAGCCCTGAAGAGGTGGTGCGCCTGGGGACGCACACAGGCAAGGCTTTGAAACCGGTATTGGCGCGTAAACGCTAAGGGCAGGTGGTGCGGCTGGCGGGGATCGAACCCACGACCCTTGGCTTCGGAGGCCAATACTCTATCCACTGAGCTACAGCCGCAACGTGAGCGGGCAATTGTAGGTTGTTTCATGGGGTGGGCCGCTATAATCCGAAGCTGTTTTACCCGGCCCTGCGCCTATCTGAGGACACCATGAGCGATACCAGCCATTACGAAGAGAACCACACCGGTCCTATCAAAAACCCTAAGCAATTGCTCGTTGCGGTATTTTTCTCCTTTGTTGTTCCGATTTTTCTGATCATCGGTCTGGTTTATTACGTAACTTCGGCCAACAAGCCCGCCGCTGGAGCGGTGAACATGGAGCGCGCGACAGCCCAAAACATCCAAAAAATTGGCGCTGTCGAGGTCCGCGATGCCAACCGCGAAATGAAAACCGGCGAGGCGGTATTCCAAGCCCAATGTTCGACTTGCCACGCGGCTGGTTTGGCAGGTTCGCCCAAATTTGGTGATCAGGCGGCCTGGGGGCCGCGTATCAAAACCGGCTATGCCGCACTGCTTAACTCAGCCCTCAAAGGTAAAAACGCTATGGGCGCGCAAGGCGGCGGCGATTTTGACGATTTCGAAATTGCCCGCGCAGTGGTTTACATGGCCAACGCAGGTGGCGCCAAGTTCCCCGAGCCCGTAAAAGCGGAAGCTGCAAAATAAAGTCTAGCCTTACGCACCTATAAAAAAACCGGCCTAGGCCGGTTTTTTGTTGTCCAAAGTATGGCTTCAGTGCGTGTGCGACTGCAGCGCGGCCGGACTGCGCTGGTAGCCAAATTGCTGCCCCAAGGTGCCGCTGAGCGCCTCCTGCACCGACCAGTGCCGCAATTCCAAGGCCTGGGCCAAGCTGGCGACGTCCTGGGTGTGGACCAGGCCAAAGCCTACATCGGTATGCAAATATGGCCAGCCCTTCTCGTCCATATAGCACTGCAGCAGCGCGGCCGGCACTCCAGCGCTGGAACGGATGGCGCCGTCAGCGTCCACGCGCCAGATGTAGGGCGTTGCCTCTAGCTCAACATAGACGCGCTGGGGGCCATTTTGAAAATACCAGCAACCTTGCGCGTCAGCGGCGTAGTTGCGCTCGATGAAATCGATCAGCTTGACATGTTTAAGCATCGAGCCCTTGGCGCCGGGCAGGCCACTGGCAAAAGGTCCGATGGACTGGGTCCGGTCATCACGCATATACCAGTTGCCCCGGGCGTCCAAACCCAACCAGCCATAGCAGTGCGGCACATGAGGCCATTTGGCCATGGCTTGCTTAACGATGTCGTCCATGCGCTTGAATACCTTTAAACGCGGTGTTGCGAAAACCAGGCGGACAGCGCCTGCGGCAATGCCGTCGCCTTCCCTGGAGGGGCGCCCGTGGGAAAACCCACGTGGCCGCCCTGCGCCGGTTGCCAGAGGGTGACATATTGTCCAACGCTTGTGGGCGCGGGCAGACAATCGGCAGGAATAAAGGGATCGTTGCGCGCGTTGAGGACCAGCGCCGGAATGCGGATGCGCGCCAGATGCGGTTTGGCAGAGGCGCGATGCCAGTAGTCTTCAGTATCCCGAAAGCCGTGCAGCGGTGCGGTAAATACATTGTCAAATTCGTAGAGATCGCGCGCCGCACGCAGGGCTTGCGCATCAAAAAGCCCGGGGAACTGGCGCAACTTGGCCAGCGCTTTGGGCACCATGCTCCGCAAAAACATGCGGGTATAAAACTGCCGGTTGAATCCCCGTCCGATAGCGCGGCCACTGGCCGCCAGATCAATGGGCGAGCACACTGCGGCCACCGCGCTGACCTGCGCGCCGGCAGTTGGACCAGCCTCCTGGGCCCAGCGCAAGAGCGCGTTGCCGCCCAGCGATATGCCGATGGCAAAAATCGGCCCCGCATGGGCCTTACGCATGCGCTCCAGAATCCACGCGATTTCCTCATAGTCGCCCGAATGGTAGGCGCGTGGTGCCAGGTTGAGCTCGCCACTGCAGCCGCGAAAGTGGGCCACCGCAAAGGCAAAACCTTGGTCGCGCGCCAGTTGTGCGCAAGCGAGGGCGTAATGGCTCGACGAGGAGCCTTCCAAGCCATGGAACATGACCCACAGCGGTGCACCGGCAAAGGTGGTGGTGTCGAGCCAATCGACATCGATGAAATCTTGGTCGGGGGTGCGCCAGCGCTCGCGCCGGAAAACGGGCGCCGACCCTGCATAGGGGCGCGCCAACTTGGCAGCCACAATGGTTTGCAAGTTGCCGCCGGGCAGCCACCACGGCGCCTGGTAATTCATGCAGCGCCACCATGCAAAAACCGCCCGAAGGCGGTTTGCAAAGCCAAGTCTGCAGGCATATTAACGCTTGTTTTGAAAACGTCGCAAGGCTGCAATCTGGGCCACCAAGGTGCTGAGCTCAGCCTGCGCAACAGCCATGTCGACGTCGCTTTTGGCATTGCGTAGCGCTTCCTCGGCCAGTGCTTTTGCAGCATTAGCGCGCTCCTCATCAAGGTCTTTGCCGCGAATTGCGGTGTCGGACAGCACCGTAATGCCTTGGGGCTGCACTTCAATAATGCCGCCGGCAACAAACACGAACTCTTCGCTGCCGTCGGGCAACTCGATGCGCACCGAGCCCGGTTTCACCCGCGTAATAAGTGGCGTGTGGCGCGGGTAAACACCCAGCTCGCCAGCTTCGCCGGGCAGTGCCACGAAGCGCGCTTCGCCGGAGAAGATCAACTCCTCGGCACTGACCACATCAACGTGGAGGGTGTTCATGGCTTAAACCTTTTTGGCTTTTTCGAAGGCTTCGTCGATGGTTCCGACCATGTAGAAAGCCTGCTCGGGCAGGTGGTCGCATTCGCCAGAAACAATCATCTTGAAACCGCGAATTGTCTCGGCCAAAGTGACGTACTTGCCAGGTGAACCGGTGAAAACCTCCGCCACGTGGAAAGGCTGCGACAAGAAACGCTGAATCTTACGGGCGCGTGCCACGGTGAGTTTGTCCTCAGGCGCAAGCTCGTCCATACCCAAAATTGCGATGATGTCGCGCAACTCTTTATAACGTTGCAAGGTTCCTTGAACCGCACGTGCCGTAGCATAGTGCTCTTCGCCCACCACCAGCGGATCGAGCTGGCGGCTGGTGGAGTCCAGCGGATCCACCGCAGGGTAGATACCCAGCGAAGCGATATCACGGCTCAGCACCACCGTAGAGTCCAAGTGGGCGAAGGTAGTCGCGGGGGACGGGTCGGTCAAGTCATCCGCAGGCACGTAAACAGCCTGGATGGAAGTGATAGAGCCCACTTTGGTAGAGGTAATACGCTCTTGCAAACGGCCCATTTCTTCAGCCAGGGTCGGCTGGTAACCCACCGCAGAAGGCATACGACCCAAAAGCGCAGAGACTTCGGTACCGGCTAGTGTGTAGCGATAGATGTTGTCCACGAAGAACAAAACGTCTTTGCCTTCATCGCGGAACGACTCCGCGATGGTCAGGCCTGTCAGGGCCACGCGCAGACGGTTGCCAGGTGGCTCGTTCATCTGACCGTACACCATGGCGACTTTGGAGTCTTCGAGCTTCTCCAGGTTCACAACGCCGGAGTCAGCCATCTCGTGGTAGAAGTCATTGCCCTCGCGGGTACGCTCACCCACACCGGCAAACACCGACAAACCGCTATGCGCTTTGGCAATGTTGTTGATCAGTTCCATCATGTTCACGGTCTTGCCCACGCCGGCGCCGCCGAACAAGCCGACCTTACCGCCCTTGGCAAACGGGCACACCAAGTCAATCACCTTGATACCGGTTTCCAGCAGTTCTTGTGAAGGCGACAGCTCGTCATAGGCAGGTGCCTTGCGGTGGATTGAAGCCGTAGCCGTTTGATCGACCGGGCCGCGCTCGTCGATGGGGTTACCCAGCACGTCCATGATGCGGCCCAAAGTACCCTTGCCCACCGGGACGGTAATCGCCGCGCCGGTATTGACCACCATGAGACCACGGCGCAAGCCGTCGGAACTTCCCAGCGCAATGGTACGCACAACACCATCGCCCAGCTGCTGCTGAACCTCAAGCGTGAGTGCGGTGCCTTCTAATTTCAATGCGTCGTACACCTTGGGCATATGGTCGCGAGGAAACTCGACGTCCACCACTGCTCCGATACATTGAACAATTTTTCCCTGGACGAGTACGTCCGCGTTCGCTTGAGCCATGCTTTTTTGCTCCAAAAATAAATCAGACAGCAGCCGCACCCGCAACAATCTCGGACAATTCCTTCGTGATTGCAGCTTGGCGCGTCTTGTTGTAAACCAGTTTGAGTTCGTTGATGACATTGCCCGCGTTGTCAGTTGCGGACTTCATTGCCACCATGCGTGCCGATTGCTCGGATGCCATGCTTTCGGCCACGGCTTGGTAAACCAATGCCTCCACGTAGCGCAACAGCAAATCGTCTATCACCACGTGGGCTTCGGGTTCGTAAACGTAGTCCCATGCCGTACGCGAGGCATGCTGCGCCAGCGCGTCAGCCGACAAGGGCAAGAGCTGCTCGACCACCGGCTCTTGCTTCATCGTGTTGATAAAGCGGGTGTAGCACAGGTAGATCACGCGGACTTCGCCAGCGACATAGGCGTCAAGCAAGGCCTTGACCGGGCCAATCAGCTTCTCCAGATGGGGCGTATCGCCCAACTGCACCGCTTGGGCCAGCACTTTGACGCCAGAACGGTTCAAAAAGCCTAGGCCTTTGTTGCCTATAGCGACGGCTTGCGGCAGCAAGCCTTCGGTCTGCAACTCGCGCATTTTTTGCGTCAGGCTACGCAGCACATTGGTGTTGAGACCGCCGCACAAACCTTTATCGGTCGTGACCACGATATAGCCTGCGCCTTTGGCCTGATTCACTTCCATAAAAGGATGTACATATTCCGGGTTGGCCTGGCTCAGGTTGGCCGCAATATGGCGAATCTTTTCGCTGTAGGGGCGGGCCGCACGCATGCGTTCCTGCGCCTTGCGCATTTTGGACGCGGCCACCATTTCCATGGCCTTGGTGATCTTCTTGGTGTTTTCCACCGATTTGATCTTGCCGCGTATTTCCTTACCTGCTGCCATCAGTTGCTCCTGTGTAGGTCAGCGGCGATCAAGCAAAGGACTTCTTGAACGCGGTCAGGCCAGCGGTGAGTTCGGCCTCGGAGTCCTTGTCCAGGGCTTTGGAAGCTTCCAGCGTTGCCAGCAAAGCAGCGTGCTTGTCCTTGAGGTAGGCGTGTAACTCGCGCTCAAACATCAGCACTTGCTTGATCTCGATGTCATCCATAAAGCCTTTGTTGACGGCGAACAAGGTCGCCGCCATCAAGCTGATGGTCAAAGGGCTGTACTGGGCTTGCTTGAGCAACTCGGTCACGCGTGCGCCACGGTCTAGCTGCTTGCGGGTCGCTTCATCCAAATCAGAGGCGAACTGGGCGAACGCAGCCAACTCACGGTACTGTGCTAAGTCGGTACGGATACCGCCGGACAAGCCTTTGACCAGCTTTGTTTGTGCTGCGCCACCGACGCGCGACACCGAGATACCTGCGTTAATCGCAGGACGGATGCCCGCGTTAAACAGCGAAGTTTCCAAGAAGATCTGGCCGTCGGTAATCGAAATCACGTTGGTCGGAACGAAGGCGGACACGTCACCAGCCTGGGTTTCAATGATCGGCAATGCGGTCAAAGAACCAGTTTTGCCTTTGACAGCGCCTTTGGTGAATGCTTCGACATAGTCGGCGTTGACACGCGCGGCACGCTCGAGCAGGCGGCTGTGAAGGTAAAACACATCGCCGGGGTAGGCTTCGCGACCGGGAGGACGGCGCAAAAGCAAAGACACTTGGCGGTAGGCCACGGCTTGCTTGGACAAGTCGTCATACACAATCAGCGCGTCCTCGCCGCGATCGCGGAAGTATTCGCCCATCGTGCAGCCGGAATAAGCCGACACATACTGCATGGCCGCTGATTCGGAGGCCGATGCAGCCACCACAATCGTGTATTCCATGGCGCCGGCCTTCTCCAGAGCGCGCACCACGTTTTTGATGGACGAGGCCTTTTGGCCAATCGCCACATACACGCAGGTCATGTTCTGACCTTTTTGGTTGATGATGGCGTCAATCGCGACCGCTGTCTTACCCGTTTGGCGGTCGCCAATGATCAGCTCGCGCTGACCGCGGCCAATCGGCACCATGGAGTCAATCGACTTCAGTCCGGTTTGCATGGGCTGGCTGACCGATTCACGGGCAATAACACCAGGCGCCACTTTTTCGATCACATCTGTCATCTTGGCGTTGATCGGGCCTTTGCCATCAATAGGATGACCCAATGCATTCACCACGCGGCCAATCAGTTCAGGACCCACGGGAACTTCGAGAATGCGTCCCGTGCACTTGACGGTATCGCCTTCTGAAATGTGCTCGTAGTCACCCAAAATAACAGCGCCGACCGAGTCACGCTCTAAATTGAGCGCCAAGCCGAAGGTGTTGTTAGGGAATTCAAGCATCTCCCCTTGCATCACGTCGGACAAACCGTGCACACGCACGATACCGTCCGTCACCGACAACACGGTTCCCTGGTTGCGGATATTGGCCTCATTGGCCAAGCCTTCGATACGACTCTTAATGAGTTCAGAGATTTCTGCTGGATTGAGTTGCATGACTCTTTCCTTCTTTCTTGTTAGGGCCGCACCGCGATTAAGCGGTCAGCGCAACTTTCATTTGTTCTAAACGAGCTTTGACCGAGGTATCTAACACCTCGTCGCCCACGACCACGCGAACGCCGCCAATCAATGCGGGCTCAAGCTGCACTGACAGGTTCAATTTGCGTCCGAAGCGTTTTTGCAAAGCCTCACCGACTTGAGTCAACGCCGCAGCATCCATTTCAAACGGGCTGTAAACAACAGCATCCGAGGACCCGCTTTGCGCATTCATGTGCGCACGGTATTGCGCGAGCACTTCAGGCAGCGCACTAAGCCGACCGTTTTCCACAATTGCACGCAAAAAGTTCTCTGCAAGCGAGGACCAAGCGGACTTGGCCACACCTTTGATGACGCCCAATACCTGTTCCGAAGTAACCCTGGGGTTATTCGCAAGCAAGATTAATTCGGGGCTCGTAGCGATGAGGGACAACTCCTCGAGCCATGCGGCACTGCCAGCCAAGTCGGCATGAGATGCATTGAAAAGCGCTTCCGCGTACGGACGGGCGATAGTGGCAAGTTCGGCCATGGCTGACTCTTAGAGTTCCGTCTGCAGTCGGGCCAAAAGGTCCGCATGCACACTCGCGTTGACTTCTTTGCGCAGGATCTGTTCTGCGCCTTTGACGGCCAAAACAGCGACCTGGGTACGCAAAGCTTCACGTGCTTTGATTGACTCTTGCTCTGCATCAGCACGCGCAGCCGCGACGATTTTCGCCGCCTCTTCTGCAGCGCGCGTCTTCGCTTCGTCAATCAAGTGCTGCGCACGTCGTTCAGCATCAGCAATCAAAGCCGTCGACTCAGAGCGGGTAGCCGCCAATTTGAGTTCGACTTCTTTGTGTGCATGTGCCAACTCGATCTTGGCATGCTCTGCAGCAGCCAAACCGTGCGCGATTTTTTGAGTGCGCTCGTCCAATGCGTTTGCCATGGGCGGCCACACGAATTTCATCGTGAACCACACCAGGATCGCAAACACGATCATCTGGACGAACAGGGTTGCGTTAATACTCACGTCAACACCAGTCTTTTTGTTGCGCTTAATGCTTACTTAAGAACGAAGGGGTTCGCGAAAGCGAACATCATCGCGATACCGACGCCAATCAGGAAGGCGGCGTCGATCAGACCAGCAAGCAAGAACATCTTGGTTTGCAGTTCGTTCATCAGCTCGGGCTGACGGGCAGCGGCCTCGAGGTATTTGCTTCCCATGATGCCGATACCGATACACGCGCCAATAGCGCCCAATCCGATGATCAGGCCTGCGGCCAAAGCGACATAACCAAGTACGTGTTCCATTTGTAGCTCCTATGAATGAATGAGAAAGTTAAGAAAAAGAAATCAATGTGCGTCGTGCGCTTGGCCGACATAAACCAAAGTCAACATCATGAAGATGAATGCCTGCAAGGTGATGATCATGATGTGGAAAATCGCCCAAATCGAACCCGCGATAACGTGTCCAACTGGCAGCAGTACGCCAGGCAAGGTCGCAGCGGCAGCGCCGCCCATCAGTGCGATCAGCATGAAAACCAATTCGCCCGCGTACATATTTCCAAAAAGTCGCATGCCATGGGAGACCGTCTTCGCAGCAAACTCGATCATTTGCATCACGAAATTAACCGGCCACAACAGCGGATGGGCGCCAAACGGAGCGCAAAACAGCTCATGCACCCAGCCGCCCACGCCTTTGATCTTGATGTTGTAGAAAACACAAATCAGCAACACTGACGTCGACAAACCCAAGGTCGTAGAAAGATCAGCAGAAGGTACTACACGCATATAGGCGTGATGCGCATCATGTCCAGCGGCACCGTAAATGGCCTGGAAAAGCATGGGGAACAAGTCCACAGGGAACAAGTCCATGGCATTGAGCAAAAAGATCCAGACAAAGACCGTCAGCGCCAAGGGCGCGACCAGTTTGCGACTTTCGGCGTTGTGAATAATGCCTTTTGCCTGGCTATCTACCAGTTCGAACATGATCTCGACGGCCGCCTGAAAGCGTCCTGGCGCACCTGAAGTTGCTGTTGAGGCGGCCCGCCACAACACGAAGCAGCCAATCACGCCCAGCGTGATGGACCAGAAAATCGAATCGATATTGAATACCGAGAAGTCGATGACGCCCGCCATGGGCTTGTTTTGAAGATGCGTCAGGTGGTGAACAATGTATTCACCAGCGCTTGGGCCCTGTTCAGCAGACATACGTCATTCAGTCCTAGACTTTGCAATTGACCGGCTGTTTTGCCCCCTGAGGGCCAAAGCGAGCCAATTCACCTTTAATGTTAAAACCAGGCCCAGCAACAATGCGGGCCAACTCAAATTCTCGATCATCCGCGGCGCGACCATCAACATAAGCGCTGAAGCCGCCACCTTGACCATCTCCCAAACCAGCACGGCGGCGACAGCAGTCTCCGCGTTTGGCGCCTTGCGCCTGCTGATGCCTCGCGCCATCGCCGCGTTAGGAAGTGCAATGGCAAGCGCCCCATACACCGCGGACCAGACATAACTGGCCTGATGCGTGAGCAAGCCGGTTAACGCTCCAACAAAAAGCGCTGCAATTAGCTGCATCCGCACGACCGACCAGGCGGTAAGCCCTTGGCCATGCTGAGCGCGCCACGCATGCGCTTGTTCGGCAGTGAGCGGGACAAAATCCGTTTCTGAATCTGACTCCCAAGGCTTGGGGGCGTCGTCGCCAAATTTTGTCTGGTTTTTTGACACCCGCTCCGCCTTAGCACTCAGGATAGCCTCTTAGTATATAGCACCTTTACTTCAGCGAAACAAAACGCCATCCAGTCGGAGGGTATTACCCTTTGCGCCACGCTCCATAATCTGGCTATGAAAAGCATTCCCGAACGAGACTCGCTGGTCGAATACCCCTGCGACTTTCCGATCAAGGTGATTGGACTGCACCAGCCTGACTTCCTCATTACGATGGTTGCTTTGGCGCAAAATTTCGATCCCGACTTTGATGCCTC
>Ga0114963_10001200_pt1 | contig 17925 bp, 25 predicted proteins | sample C_131016_EF_Meta_FD_87019 | JGI IMG/M metagenome (GOLD analysis project Ga0114963, IMG submission 87019) | Freshwater microbial communities from Lake Croche, Canada to study carbon cycling - C_131016_EF_MetaG | ecosystem: Environmental > Aquatic > Freshwater > Lake | place: Lake Croche, Canada...
CCTTCAAGACTCCATTGGCATCACCACGGACCTCTCCGTGATCTCGGCCATGGTGGCCCATGAAGGACCCCATGAGGTGAGAGCCTGTGCAGGCAGCATGGTGTGGACCAACCAGGATCTTGAACAGGAGCTGTGCAATCAAGGCACAAGGCGGTGGGAACTGGTGCCTGCTGACAGGCATTTGGTGTTTGGCCAGCAGTCACACAGTCAGTGGCAGCAGTGCCTTGACAGTGCGCTGCGGCATCGTGTGAGTCAGTGGATCTAGTGCTTCAGTCTCGTTCGGGACTGAGTGCAGCCAATAGACCTCGTATGCGTGGTGCTGTGTTGGCATCCTTGCTGCTGTGTGCTTGGCCACGTGGGTGTGCTGCGGGCTCATCAGTGGCCGTGGTGACCACAGCTGTTCTCTTGATGCGGTTGAGAAAGTCCTCTCGCTGTGCAGACTGAGTGCCAGGCGCTGTGTCGTCGTCCTCGCCCAAGTCCATGATTCTCAATGTGTCCACATTGAACTCCAATTCTACCTTCTGCCCCACACCACTTGAACTGCGTGTTTTCATGAACTGTATTTGATATCTGCCCCGCTCCTTCATGGCACGACTTGTGAAGATGCCTATCACATTGTCCGCAGTCATGATCTTGCTCAAACCACCAGATATATGGCTGTGATCAAATTCAATTTCCTCCACAGCACTACGATTCAGTTGTGATGCTGTGACTGTGATGCACTGTGTTTCCATGGCCAAATTACGGATCTCTTCACTGACATATTTGTCTTTGACAAACAGATCGCTGGGCGACACCTTCACGCTCAAAGGCATCATCAAATCAAGGTAATCTATGAGTAAAACGTCTGGTTTTACCCCTGTTTTGACTTGATATTCCTTCAAATAGGCTCGAATATCGTTGCAATTTTTTCCTGAAGGCATATACTTAATCTGTAGATGTCCTGCACGTTTTTCCAGGGTTTTTACCTTGAGTTCCACATCGTCAATCTTGCGGAATATTTCTCTAGTGCCAATGCCCGTGGTCATGCTGTCCAGTCTCATGCTGACCAAATTTTCACTGAGCTCAAATGTGAGATAAATCACGTTCAAACCCTGCAGGGCCCAATTCACACCCAAATTGGCCAGGAATAGGCTTTTGCCCCCGCCCGAAGCTGCACAAAATATGTTGAGTTCTCCGCGATTGAATCCGCCATACAGCTTTTTGTCCACTGAAGGCCATCCCGTTGTGACCTGCCCGTTGTTGCTTTTCAAGCCCTCCAATCTGGATCTAGGGTCCGCAAAGTAGTCAGTGCCCATGTCCTTGTTGAGTGATATCTGTATGGCATCTTTGATCAACTTTTCCACTGGACCATAATCTCCCACTTCCAAGAGATCACTGCTTTTGATAATGGCTCTTTCCAAACCCTTGTGCCTACTGAACTGTTCAAATTCTGCCATGAGCCATTCGTAGTTTTCCTTAGGTAGTTGTAGATTTTCAAAGTTCTGTTTGGTGGCAGCATTCACAATGGCAACCTCAGGCATGATCTTGTATTGGTCCACGTATTTGTTGACAAATTCTGCAGCAGGTTGCAGTCGTTGATCAAAATTTTCTGGATCAAAAATATTTTGGCAGCGTATGAATGTTTCTGAATCTCCTAGAAACATCTCCAAATACAATTTCTGCATGACATGATCATAGTTGGGTTTGGGTGCGGAATTGTTCTTATGCATTTTTTAATTTTTTCTCTAACAAATGTAAATTTATCTCGCCCTTGACCTGATAGTGTAAAATTGTTGTCAACGTGTATAATCTTCCATAATGTTTCACAGCATCTGCTGAATCCTTGATATGATCTTGCCAAGGCGGCACACTCACTGCCCAGTTTTGTTTAACCGCAGTGGCAATCATTTTGGCGCCAGCTGGGTCTCTGTCTGGCACCACTATGACCTGTCGATTCAAGGCATTGATTCTAGTGCATTGTGTTTCGTTGGGCTCGTTGTGCATGATGGCCACGCCATCTATGGCAATGGCATCAAACTGACCTTCAGTAACTATGACAAATTTTCTATTTGGGTCCTGTGCATCCATATTAAACACATATCCAGGTTGTGCATCTGTTAGATATTTGGGTTTGCCATCTCGTATTTTTCTACCAGTATAACCCACTATCACGCCGTTGTGATAAAACGGCAGTATGACTCTATCACGAAAACCCGGAGCAGCACTCCAGTGCCAGTTGTACCATTCCCACGACATGCCACGCACATTTACCAAATAGTCCACCACATCCAGCAGTTCAGGATCTCGAGCACCCTCAGTGATCCAAACATCAATGGGCAGACAATCGTCAGGTAAGGCACGTTCTGTCAAGCTAAAGTTCAATGGTTTTTTCAGCACGGGCTGATCGTCTTTGACTTTGAGTGCTGCCAAATTCAATCGGCCAATGTCACTATCTGCCATGCCCAACCATTTGAACAAGTTTCTAGTATTTTTGCTCAGTAACTTGCCTGGGCTCCATCCTGCTTTGAAGTTGCAATTGAAGCAGTGCCAGGTAAAACTTCCGTCGGCACCAGTTCTAAAACCACCACGCATTCTAGTGTCTAGATTTTCCCCGTTGTGTGGACAACAGATCGCGTTGACGCTGGTCCAACCACTGGGAGTGGACTTTCGCTTTGCAGGCAGCAGAGCTAGTAGGGCATCTTGAATTTCGTTCACAGTACTATGTTAACTTCTATATAGTACTTTGTCAAAAGATCCGAAGAAATTGGGGTCGTCGTTGGTGGCATCACCAGGTTTGATTGCTGGTGTATAGATAATTTTAATATAGGTGTAAACACCATTGAACGAGTAGTAGTCAATGCCTGAACTGCCATCATAGGTCAGTGTGGTGATTGTGGAATACCAATTGCTGCTGTCAGGTTGGTTGCTCAAAGTGCCTTGAACTGTCACGGTGCCTTTGAAGTTGGTCATGTATAGAGACACAGTGTGTAGAGCAGAATCACTGTTGTACTCTGGGTAAGCATAGATGTTGCCACTGGGATAATAGTAGAGACCAGTGTCAGCGTTTAGTGTTTTCAAAAATGAAGTTATGACCTGGCTTGGCTGTAGTACTGGATAAATGTCAGATGCCAGTTGTATGACTCCATTGATTCCATAATAGGTATTGCTGTAAGCAGGAAGGAATTCTCCGTCTTGATCTAGATATTTCACGGAAAATTTGTATTCGGAAACATCCAAATTTTGTGTGTCCTTTTCATAAAAATTCAACTGTCCCAAACCCCGCAACGCGGCAGTGAACACAGTGAGCGATGTGGAGGAAGATATGGCAAAGGTTGTGATGTTGTTCAAAGTCACCACGTTGGTATTGGTGTTGGCCACTAGAGAAATTATATGGGAATTGGGTCTAATGCCAAATCCTGTTATGCTTTGCCCCACAGTAAAATTGGTGCCAGTGCCAAATATCAAAACATCATTGGCATGGATTTGATCCTGCACACAGTGAACTGTCACATTGTCATCCAAAATGGTTATGGGTTTTTGCAGCAGCAGTCGTTGATTGATAGCATCAAACATGGAGAACACAAAAGTTCCCGAATTGTTCATGGTCAATCGCTGTTGATCACTGTTTTTGAACAATACCTGCACAGTGTTTTTGACACCCTTTTGTATTTTTAAATTGTGTTGGTACATGACTTGATTGACTCCGGACGTGGTGATATCCAAATCTAGTGTTACACTGTAGACATTTGGATATAAATAGATTGGTAAACTCAGCATATCAATTATTTATCGTTCCATAATGCCATCAACTTCACCTTTTCAGGACCTTCATCCGTTCATATCCTGTGTCAAAATCAACAACATTGAATACGTGGGCATAATCATAAACTTTGATCACAATGTGACCAGTATCTATGACATTGGTTTGATCAAACTGGATGATAGGAAAAAATTCTTGGATTTGGGAGAAACTTGGTGGTGGGAAAGCAATCGAAAATTACCCATCAGTATTTTCCTCAAAAAAGAAATGCAGGAGTTCAAATATGCTATCAAAACTTTCAATAGCAAAGACATTGAGATAGTGTTTGGCCCCAGTGTAAATCTCAGTGAAATTGCAGAAAAACGTATCAAACGCAAAAGTATACAGTTGGTTAGAGTGCCTAAGAGTACCCAAGACTGACCTGTTCACAGATCAAATTCAATTGTACCACAATTACTGATGCATAGGAAATAGCATGACTTCGTTTAAAGAAATAGGCATCTTCAATCTTTGTCCAAATATCATCCTTAATAGACTCGAATCCTTTTTCTTTGCATATTGGGATGAGATGTTTTTTGCCAGGCCTAATCAAAGCCAAGACCATAGCTAATTGTTCAACAGTCTTGGGTTTCAATTCTTTTATCAAATTATGATAACCATTGATATGAAACAGTTGATCACACACCATCTGATCTTCTAACAAGTCCCATAATGGTTCGGTGTTGAGCAAATCAATTAAATGTTGTTCATTTCTCACACCATTATATGCACTAACGTTCAAGAAATCTATTTTAAAATAACCACGTTGTTCTGCTTCTTTATAATCAATATTAGCAGTGCCAGTCAACGGGTTGTAGGGAATTGGAGTACAATACACTCCGGTATTGTGTTTTTTAAAAATACCATCCCTATCACGAATAGATGCAGGTATATGTTTGATAACATCAAGTATCTGAGTTCTGTCTACAAAATCAATATCAATATCAGGCATCTACTATCTCTTGATAAGTTGGTGAGTAATTTCCCAAATGCTGTACAGATATACCTGCAGCAACATTAGCAAATAGTATAGCTTCTATTATATCATTGGTCAACAGATACTGCACAGTTAATGCAGACAGAAATGTATCACCCGCACCGCACACATCACTGACATCAACTGATACTGCTGGATAGATTTTGCTGTGATATCTCGAACCCTTGTCGCCTAGGGTGACAATTAAATTATTACATTCACTGATCAATTTGCTATGTTCTAGTTCATTGATTTTGACAAATGCTCCTTGAAATTTCGCCAAATCTTTCTTTTTTGTATCTATAAAAATTGGACCTTTAAATTCTTTGATCAAATCTTGAACCATGCCATAACTGATAGTGCCTTTTTCATAATCGCTGATAACAATAGCGTCATATCCTGGAGGAATAATAGTTTCAAATGTTATAGGATCAGAAACAACGTCATTGTCAATTCGAACAATGTGTTGTTTACTTCTAGAATCAATCAATCTAGTTTTGGTACTGGTTTTGCCTGAAAGATAATCAACCTTACAACCAAGTTTTTCTAAATTCAGTTTGACGTTGCGAGCCATGCCGCCGCGTTCTTCACTGTGGCTAAGTTTAAACACAGGCACGGGTGCTTCAGGACTGATTCGATCTACAGTTCCAAATTGATATACGTCAACGCAATCATCGCCGATCAATAATATCTTCAATAATTTTTGTGGTTGAGTAGTTGCCAATTCTGTCATAATAGATTACCTGGTTACAATATTGATGTGCAGTGGATTGTGTATCTTTTTTCCAATCACTGCCTTTGACATAAATGTCTGGTTTATAGGTCTGCATAATTTGTATCAGTTCATCAGTGGAGTCAAAAATCTCCACACTATCAACTGCTTTTAAAGCATACAAGAAAAATTTTCTATTGTCTTGATTATTGATAGGTCGACTATGGCCTTTCAATTCTTTGACTCTGCGGTCAGTATCAATGGCTACCAATAATTGATTTCCTAAACTTTTTGCGTAATTTAGTAATTCAATATGACCGCGATGTAGAATATCAAAGGTACCGTTAACCATTACCCTCATTCAACGTCCTCTTTAATTTTGATAAATCAGCACATGTGTATTTTTGATACTGTGCTTTGACAGACTCTGGCATGGGAATGTATTCTATCCTAGCATTGTATTGTTCAGCAATTTCTCTAGCAACTAGTTCAAATGATTTTGTTTGGCCTGTTCCCACATTCCAAATTCCAGTTTCTTTAACTTTAAAAAATTTTTGATGTACATCACATACTGTTTTCACCGGAACAAAATCTCTAAGATAGTTTTCACTACCCTCAAATAATTTAATCACTCCAGTATCTTTAGCTTGTTGAGTAAATTTATGATAAGGACTGGCTTGGTCACCTTTGTGATCTTCATAATCACCATAGACATTAAAATATCTAAAACCTTGAACAACAATATTTTCAAATTTATTCAAAGTTACGTGTCTATCAAAAAGATATTTACTCCATGCATAGGGACTATGCAGATCAACAGGAGCGTCTTCTCTAAAATCATTGTTCAATCCGTACACACTGGCAGAACTTGCATACTGCAGATTGACATTATTTAATTGACAAGATACTAAAACCATACAACTAAAATCATGATTTTGACGCATGATTTTTTCTACATTGCGTTCTGTGGTACTACTAATTGCGCCTAAGTGTATGCACCAATCCAAATTTTCAAAATTAGGAGGTTCTTCACCAAATTCAAACAACCTCAATTCATGATCATGTTTGAGGGCATTGACCATGTTTTGTCCAATAAAACCTTTATATCCTGTAATTAGAATTTTCATAATTGTCTCTCAATATCTTCTTCATTGCAAGACTCACCGTATTGTATCTCAATAATCTTACAGGGTTTCTCAAAAGGATTGTAAATTCTATGCCAATCATTAATAGGTATAACCAATTGGCTGTATTTTTCTAATTCAAGTGTGGGCATCACATAGCCATTGGCCATGCGCCGTTCAACAGCACATCTACCCTCGGCCACATGCCATAACTCGTTTCTACTCTTATGACGTTGCAGGCTTAGACTTTTACCTGGCATAACTGTAAGTTCTTTTACCTTGGTTCCAGGAACATCATGCAGTACTTGATAATATCCCCACAGGCGTTCTGTCTTAGGAGCTTTCCACTCTTGTAAAATCCAACTACTTGAATTTTTTTTATCTTCGCCACCAACCCCAAATACAAAGTCTAAGTGGAGCATCTCTCGAAGTAGATCCATTTCTGGAATATTTTCTTTTGTTCGATCGCCACCGTTGGCAAAAATAATATGGTCATTTGGATGGATTGCTCTAACTTTTTTAATAGCATCTTTGGCACTATTATCGCTGTCGTCAAAGTTAATAACCCGATCAACATCGTAGAGAGCGGCAATAATAGTTGCACGTTCTTCCCAGGGCATAAATGGTGTTCCTTTCTTGCGTGTTAGCCACGCATCTGAGTTAACACCAACAATTAATTTGTCGCCTAATGATTTGGCTGCTTTAATATAGGCAATGTGGCCTGAGTGTAAGGGATCAAATCCGCCAGTAACTATTACTACAACTTTCATTTTTGACTATCACCTTTGCCAACTCGATAATTATCTTCCACACTATCCGGAGTACTAACTTCAATTACAGTGCCTTGTTCAATACATTCAAGTTGATGTGGTTTACAAGGTTCGTTGTGCCACACACTGCCATTATGCAATTCTTTTTCGTGTAGTTCAGCAGTAGCGGTATCAATCCAACGTACAATAAATTTGCCACTTTGTATGTACCAAGTTTCTTCTTTGTCTTTATGAAAATGCATACTGAATTTTGCACCTGTATTAAAGTTCATAAACTTGCCGCAATATTTGTCGTTGGTTGCCCAGATATACTCCGAGCCCCATCCTTTTGGAACTAGTCCTTTTAATTGTGTCATTCTGCTGTCTCCCAAAATCTACTTAAAAAGCTTTCTAGGTGACAACTATATTCTTCATTACCTGAATCTTTTATATAGTGTACCCAAATTTGACCATCTATTTCTATAGTGTGCAATACCCGAAATGTGTTACCTTGGGTGCCCGACCATAGACTTCCATTTTTTGGCATTTTCATAATTTTCCACTTTCAGCTAATTTTAATATTAGACTATAACTTTCGTATGCTTTTTTTACTGCCGGATATTTGTTTCTTAAAAACTTTTCTTGTTCTTTTTGTTCCATTAGTATTTCAAACATTCTGTAATGACCTTGTTTCTTCATGTTGTTAAACACTTGTTTCTCAAAGTCTGCAATGCGTTCTAATTCACTTTCGGCTATCTCTACAGTATACAAAGGTTCGCTATCGATTACAACATGTTCATAAACTCGATTAAAGTCCATAGGATCTTTGAAGCAATTTATATTAAGTTTATGATACTTACTTGCTCGTTTGTTTGTATCAAGCACACGAATGCTGTGATGATTACAAAACTCTTTAACAGTTTCTGAGTTCATTTTATTCCTGCCTCTTCACATATATCTTTAATCAAAGCAGTATCGGTAGGAACTTCTCGAAATTTTTTCGTCCAATACGGCACATCAAAAGCCGGAGCAATCATATTCAACTGTTCGTCATTCATATTCTGAACCATTGCTTTACCACTGGCACAGTTCAAAATCACCCAACAACTAATTTTACCATTTAATATATCGTGTACTGCCCTATTCAAACTAACATATAAAAAATAGTGTGCAAATTCTGCATTTTGATCATCAGCCCATTCCATCATAGTTTGTAATGTACGTTGTACTGCTGATTCCACAGGTTCAGTTTTTAATGTTTCGTATAGATATTGTTCATATAAACTGTCCTTACACCAATGATCTAATTTAGCACCACTTTTAATAACATAGTCTATGAACTTATCTGGATATAACGGATTTACATTATTAATAAAACTACCAAATTTCACAAATGCATTATAGTATGAGGTGTCGCAAAATTCTTCGTAAGTTTTTGATTTACCGCCTTGAGCCAATTGCCAAAATCTATTAAAGGCCATATATCCGGCCTGCACTCGTTTTTCATTTTTTTGTAAAGCACGACGCTTGCGTTCACACATATGTGCCACAAGAGTTTTTTCCTGCATAAAATTTTTATTGCAGTGAACACATTGAAAAGGTTGTTCAACCAGTGCTATCATTTGTTTAATTTAAATTTTTCCAATAATTTATTGGCATCATCAACTGTTAATATTGCAGGTTCATGATATATAGGTATCATTTTAATTTTAAATTTGTTAGGAGATTTATGGTCGTAGGAAATAGTAATATTATGTGTATTGGAATTCCAACAATATTGATTAAAATTAAGATTTAAAGATTTAATATTAGAGTAATCAAATTTATTCATATTCTTTCCTTTGTTTTTTATCAAAGCCCATTTTGTCAAATAGTTCTTCGTGATCTTTTTTATTCATCATGCTGGCCCATATTTTAATATCTTTAATTTTCATCGTGGGATATAATTCACACAGCAATTTTTCTATTTTGTTGGCTTTTTCTTTTTTACCAGCAGCCAAATAAGGATGATATGCAACAGCCCCTGTACCAATACCTGCAAACAGTTGCCAAAGCAAAGTTTTGTGATTTTTACTTATTTCGCTGTAATTTTTATTAACCAATTCGTTGGTCATTTCCAAATACCATTCTTGCGTATCTCTATCGCCTTGAACATTAGATACATAACGCATTAGAATATATGGACTAAATGCTTTCTTTTCTTCATCTGTAAGTTTGTCATAAAAGTCGTAGTGCTTCAAATCTACTGCTTTCAGTTCTCGTTTGATATCAAGTTTTTGGGCGGCCATATTTTTTTTCGTAGTCTTCAGTTAAGTAATATATCACTTTAACACGTTCCAATGCTTCATGTAAAGTGGGATTGGTTTTTGCCGCTCGACGAATATTGCCCCAGAGCTGATCTTCCATCATGGATGCATGCAAGTTTTTCTTTCTGGGACTTTCTGAATAAAGTTCACGATCAGTAGAACCAAATTCACGAACATACACTGTTTCGCCTTTATCTGGACTTTCAAATATTTTTGTCATTTACCAACATTTGGTGTAATCCACCAATTCACTTTGTCTACTTACTTCTTTGACAAAGTAAGCGCATCTTGGCTTATCGCCTGGCTCCAGTGGGGTACACAGCAGTTGCCCAGGACGCATTTTGGGAAAATACCATTTGACATCTTGATATACATCAATAATGTCAATATTTAAAAATTCTGGTCTAAAACTGCTTAGGGGATTAAAACAAAATGTTTTGAACCCTCGATCATTCAAACTGGTCAAAGGCAGTACTTCCATGTCAGGGCCTTCTGGATCTCCTACAATAGTGCACCAATCCAAAGGCATTGTGAGTTCGTGTTCACCAATTTGCAAAACTGCGGCAGGTCCAGTAAAACTTTCTAAAAATATCAGTGGTATAAAAAAATGATCTGGATTGGCACTATCGCTATTATCTAAAACAGCAAATCTCAAATCTTCATCAATTTCATCAGGCAACTCATTGAGATAAAATACTTGGTTGTCTAAGGTTAAAATTTGCACGTTACAATTCCTTTATTGTTATTGTAGCATTATGTCACGGGCCTATCAACCTTTTTTACGGAAAAAGGATATTGTGCATCTTTATAGAAACGTTTTCGTTCAGTCAAATGACGTTTAGAATATTTTGTTGATGCACAAAAATCGTGTATGGTTACAAAATCTTTGTCTTCGGCTTTTCGAATACCTCGACCAATGCTTTGTATAACCCTAACAAAGCTCTTTCCGGGTTCAATAAGAACCAGGTTAAAAATCCTAGGGATATTAATACCCACAGCGGCCACACCATAAGTCGCCACAATAACCTTGTTATCCACTGTTTTAACTTCATCATATTCTGCCTTACGATCTTTGGTTTTTACTTCACCGCTGATAAACACACTGTCAGGTATTTTTTCTATCATGGACTTGCCTGATTCAATTCTGCTAATCAATACCAGAGTGTTGCCAGTTTCTGAAATATTTCTAATCATGTTGCAGAGATAAGTCATTCTATCATCATCAGTGACCAAGTATTTTAATTCTTCAGCATAGCTTCCAAATTCTTTCCACTCTGCAGTCTGGACAATATTTACATGGCAGTTGCTCAGCACTCCAGATTTTTGTAATTCATGAGCATGTACATGATTTACCACTTCACCAAGACTTGATCGTATAGTTTGAAATTCGTGATCAGCTTTGGGAATAGTGCCAGTCAATCCCCAACGAATTGGAGCCCGAGCCAAATTCCTAGTCAGCAGATCACGAAGCACATCAGCTTTGGCCATATGAACTTCGTCAACCATGACAGTCTGCACATTAGATAACAGTTGTGCCAATTTATCAGCAGCCACTTCGTCCCATTTCTTGCTGTTTTTGTCCAGTATATTAAGACTTTGCCAAGTGCATATAGTATGAGTTTTGTCTAGATTTTTTTTATCGCCGTAGTACACACCAACATCTAAACCGCAATTGACAAAATCTTCAAGAGTCTGTTCAACCAAACTTTTGTTAGGCACAATGGTTATAGTTCTTCCATATTTTTCACAAATTTTACTCAATGTGGCAGTAGTGATAGTTTTGCCAAACCCTGTGGCAATTTCCTGTATGCATTGCGGATTTTCCAAAAAGATATTGATCACTTCCACCTGGTCTTCACGAAGTCTGATTGGTTGTCCCGCATACCTATGTCCTTCAGGCCAAGTTTTTTCGCCCCAAAAGTCTGTGGAAATTTTTTCAAATCCCAATACAATGGGTGTGCGTTGATCTTCTAATTCAATATAAAAATTTTTACTTTCCAAATAATCCAACACTTGTGGTAGCATGGACAGATACGTAGTTCCACCCAGTCCAAAGAAGCTCACAGCGCCATCCCACCTGCCCAACTTATATGCAGGTCTAAATCTAGCAGTGGGATCTTCATATTTGAATTTTTTAACCAAGGCTTTTCTAGTGGCAAGATCTAAATTTTCAATTTTAATGTTGACTTCGTCTTTGATTATTATTTTACAACTAGACACGATTTACCTTTGGTTTGGCTAAAGTTATTGAGTTCTGATGATTTTTTATAAATTCCCTCAGTGTGTAATGTGCAGAGTTGTATCCCATATTGACAATGCTGTTGAATTTTATTCCTGACTTTTTGATAGTTTTGGGTAATTTGTTACTGACAACTACCACTGATGTTTTTTCTGAAATTGGGTTGTTTAATTGGTGATTCTTAACGAATTCGTTAAAATTTTTGCCATTTTCATTGGATAATCTAAATAAAACACTGATGTTTTTTTCTGGTAGTGCCATACCCCTTAGAAGGGTATATGCTAGTTCCATTTTTTCTAATTCTGCCCCGCCAGGTACTATGAACAGCGTGGGACCAAGTTTTGTAATTATCATTTCCAAACACTGAATATCCTCATCACTTGTGTAAAGATTAAATTCTTGGTCTATGTCATTACATACAAAATTTTTGATTACTGGATTCAAATTGTTTTCTATATATTGATTTACTTCATCATCCCAAAGAGTTATACCAAATTTTCTTGCTTGAAAAATTGCAGATACAGTGTCAGTGGCTGTAATTTCTGGCAAATGTTTTGGCGAATTTTTTATTTTCAAATCTTTAGTTAGCATGGGAGCATACTGTTCAACATTTGAAATAACCTCATTGACTTGTTCAACATAATTTTGAAATTCGTCGTCATATACAAAATTTGAATCATTGAACAAATCAACTAGAAATTTGATATTTTCTTCAGTTAATTCAAAGATCCAGGCACCCAGCCCTTTATCCCATCTCTTCATAGATGTTACTGGTTGTTTTCTAATTTTTTCTAATATTTTTTCATCAAAAGGAAACCTAACTTCAATAACTTTGTTATCAAACAATTGATCATTGATTATTTTAATAGTCTGAACTGTTGACGGGATTCGTAATTTATATTTGAATGTAGGATTATCAATAAATGATTGAATGTGCTTGCCCAAAACTGATTCAATTTGATTTTTATATTTCTTGATTAATTTAATTGCCAATATAGATTGTTTTTCAGTCAAACCAGTACTAGAAAAACCCAGATCTCTGAAACTGTGAATGACCTGGGTATCGTAGGCATTTTTGAATATGGAAAAATGCGCAAGATGATCTATCAAGTCCTCAACATGCATGATTGTTCCTATAGTACAATATCTTCCAAACCAGCGGCTCGCAGTTTGATGATGTTGTTGATTTGATAGCCCTTGATGTCAAGACCCTTGATTATGCCCAACCATTGATTTCTCAACATGGCAAATTCGTTGATGACTTTTTCCATATCAACAACATCGGCCTCGCCCTCAACATATTTTTCGCAGTCTCTACTGCTCAGGGCACGTTGATAATTTTCCAAAAATTTTCGAAAAGATTTGGACTTGATTCTTCTCAGCTCGATGTTCAAATATTCCAATACAGCCTCAATTTCTTGAAGCTGATTAAATCTCTGCTCAACAGTACCGGGAAGTTGTGCAGAAGCACGTTCCACATTGCCATGAATTTTTACTTCTGTTTTTGCTTGCCCCAGCTCGCTGTAAAAATGATCCAAACAGTCGGGAAGATTGGAAAGATCTTGACTAATTTTAGAATACCAAGACATAGTCTTCCTTTGCGTCTTTGATGATGTTTGTTAATTTATATTTTGTGCAAGGCCTTTTTGAGTGCCACAGCCAAGAGAGGATCAATATTTGAAAATTCCTCCATGGCATGTTGCTCAGGATGTTGACTCACCAGCCAATTTGCATATTGTTCAGCAGCTGCGGGCTTGTTCTGCTCAGTAATATATGCCTTAAAAATGCGCCAAACATGGTCAATTGATTCTTCATAACTATTGTATATATCTGCCATTTATCATGCTCCTTTAATAAAATTATTCATCGTCCTCAAGATAAACCCAGTCGTCATCAACATCATCGGATTCCTCATCATGATCCAACACCAATTTGATAGCTTCATCCAAACTGGGATCAAAATTCATTACTGCTTCCAAAGTACTTTGACTCACATCTTTGCCCAGTAAGAAATCCACATAGTGATTGGCTGCTGTTTCCTTGGTTTTTTCTGGAATATATTCTTTAAATACATCCCACATTTCAATAATCAAATCTTCTTCTATCATTCTTCACCTTCATCCGTAATTACATTTGCTGTTGTGTTTACAGCAGTATTATCCCATTCTTTCATAATGGACATGAGTTTATCTTCAGTCCACCCCTTGCGAAAAAATGCCAGGATCTCACCATTTTCTTTACTGGTGTACGCAAGTTTATTACCCACTTTGGATAGTACACCCATTTTTTCAAACATGTCAACCAATCCAGAGGTTGGACTCATGCCAGTACTGTAAGGAATTTTAACCTGCACATTTTCAAAAGGTTTGGCATAGCGTGTTTTCATAATTTTACATGAACTACGAATGCCTAACACATCACTGACCTTGTTGCCGTCGTCATCCTCTTTGAGTTTGAGTTTTTTCATGGCAACTACAATACTTGATGCATAGATAAAACCCTGTCCGCCTGAAATTTTATCATCTGGATCAAACATATCCTGACTAGCGTATGTGTGATTAGTACAAACCATGCCCACGTTATAGTTACCAAACATGTTAACACAATTACGAACCAAACTGGTCAGTGCTTTGGGTTTACGACCCATATCACCCTTCATCTCGCCTGCTTCAAACTGATTAACATCAGTTGGGGTTAATAACATGCCCAACGAGTCAATTACAAACATGACTTTAGGACGTTCGTCCTCGGCCATTAGTTTATATTCTTTCATGAATTCGGATATAGTTTTAGCCACATCATCAATCATGGCCATGTTTAGTTTCAACAACTTTTCATCACTGGTATCAACACCTAAATCTTTAAGCCATTGTTCGTCTAAAGCATTTTCGCTATCCACTAATATAACATAAATGCCTTGTTCCTGTGCATGTCGAATAATATTTCCAGAACAGATATAACTCTTACCTGCACCACTTTCGCCCGCAAAAACTGTTACCTTACCAAGGGGAATTCCTTTAAAGAAATCCCCACTGATCAAATAGTTTAGAGCATAGTTTCCAGTGCTTACCCAATCTGTGGGGTCATTGAAACCTATGCCTAATCCATCAATAGATTTGGTAATGGATTTGCGGAACTTTGATATGTCAAAGCTCTTATTTGCCATATCAGTTGTCCAAATCTTTGGTGTTCCACTCTTTGATCAACACAATCAATTCTTCTTCGGTGCTGCAAACAGTCTTGGTAGACTTCCAGTTGCCATCGTTATCACGACCACCAATTTCCACCATCCATGCATTGTCATAATGATTGACAGTGATTGACTCGTTTACTTTTAATAATTTACTTAACTTTTCCATGATTTATCTCCAATTAATTTGTTTGTTGACGCTTGCGAATCATTGCAATGATATCGCTAGCACGGCTACCTGCATCTGACTTTGTGTCAGTGACATCAGATGACTCAACCTTGGAAGTGGATTTTACTGCCACTGGGGTTGATGCTGTCTCATCATCGTGATCCTCAACTGGTTGTTGCACTTTGGTTTGTGTTGGAGGCAAAGATGTAGCGCTGGTATAGTTACTACGAAGTCCATCTGGCTTATAGTAAGCACCCCAGGCATCCATATCAAATGCTTCGCCATCCACACTGGCTTCAAACATCTTCTTGATCACTTTTAAATCAACTTCAGTGGGTTTCTTAGGAAGAAATGATTTCAAATCAAACAATCCATATTGTTCAATGGCTGCTTTTTCAGCATCGCTTAATGCACGTTCACGACGACTCCAGTTGCTAGTTGTGTAATCTGCATAGCCACCTTTGCTTGTCTTAGCAATCTTGAAGTCCAAGCCACGCACATAGTCCGTGGGCAATTCTTCAATTTCACTATCCATCAAAGCATTCTTAACAATGTTAAAAATTTGACTGCTCATAATGAATCGACGAATTGGATTCTCAGGAGTTTTATCTTCCTGCATCTTGCTATCTACAACAAGACCTTGAAACAGGTAAGACTTCTTTTTCCAGTACTTACGACCCATTTCTTCCAAACTTTTATCTTTGAACCATGGACGAACTTCTGTCAATACTGGGCAAGTCTCTCCCCACATTTCCATACAAGGAACTTGTACAGTAACTGGTTTACTTGTAGTATCGCCTTTAATACCAGCAAAAGGCAATTTGATCATTGCTCTTTCGATCCAGAAAAAAGTGTTGTTTTGGTCTGCGTCAGGAAGGAATCTGACTGTTGCTGTTTGTCCTTCTTGTATATTCCAATGCGCATAAATCGCATTGTCGCCACCCCCGCCTTGAGTGTTTTGTTGACTTGAAGCTTGTAACTTCGCGCGGATTTCTGATAACGTTGCCATAATGTTTTTCCTTAATAATGTTAAATGTTATGCCTCTTCTTTATAGCCCACTGACTAAAAAGAAAAACTGTGCATATGTTTAATATACACAGTTTTATTTATCTCTGCAAGAGTTATCTTGCTATATTTTGATTTATTTTGCCAAACCAGATAATTTCAAAATATCTGCCATTTCTGGGACAATTTCTTTTGGATTGCCAGTTTTATCCATGACATCTCCGTGACCTAAATCCAATCTTGTTTTGTGATCATCAATTCTTCGCTCAAGTTCTCGCATTTTGGCAACGTCATTTCGTGCTTCTGCTTCTTGATAAAATTGGGTTAATTTTTGTAACTGTGGACTTGCTTCGTATGCTTGGTTAGCTAGGTGATTATTCACTCCCCATAATGCTGCAATTATTGCCGCACCGCCAAGGATCTTACTGCCAAGGCCTTCTTCCGCTGGCATAATGTTATTGCCAGGAGCATGACCATTGTTGGTAATATCACCAATGCCTTCTACTTTGGCTTTGACATTGCCTAACAGTTCTTTCAAACGTGCTAGACCATCATCCTCAATTTTACCGTGTTTTTCTTCCCAACGTTTACTGAGTTTTTCCATAAATTGCAGTGCCAAGTTTTCTGCTTGCTCACCAATTGCATCCCCAAACATTTCAACACATTTCTTTTTAACATCAAGTGCAATATTATCCTTACCATTAAATGGCCCAACATCTGGATTATCTTCGTTGAATCTACTTTTAACTAATTTTGCTACTTCCTTAATAATAGCTTCGCGAGTCGGCATTGTACCTTTGTGCATGGTCATTTCGCTATTTTCAGCAGTAGGTTCAGTTTGATCATCAGCATCTGGTTCAGGTAATTCTTCAGCATCATTATTAGTATCACTGATTCCCAAAGATACTGCTAGTTCAGGGTAATTTTCATTACTCCAAATTTTGAATACTTCCAATGCATCTGAATCTGCATCTACATTGGCCATATCTTTTAATTTGTTTCTTAATTCACTATTGTCTAGGCCAAGTCCTTGGAAAAACTCAATAGCAGTGGATCCTTCGGGGCCTAATTCCAACTCTGGACCATTTTTGCCCTGTGGTAGTTCACTAATTGCCTGTTTTAATAATGTGATTTCATCGTTGGTTAATTTGTTTTGTTCAACGGCTTCAGCCCATTCTGTAAAAATTTCGTCTGGTGTTTTATATGATTCGTCCATATCATCCCAACGTTTGTCATCTGCATCAGGATCTTGATCTTCCGGCTCATCTGCTGGACCTTCGTTAACATAATCTTCTAAATCAATTTTATTTTGTTCACTCATAATTTTGTGTAGTAATGGGAAATAAGCTGACAGTTCTTCTTGGAAATTTGTCTGTGTGAATTTTTGTTTATATTCTTCCATGGTAACAGCATCTAATTCTTCCATGCTGGGATACATCATGCTGTCAGAGTCAAATGATTCTCGCCAATTTTGATAATGATGACGTTTGCCCAAAGCCGCTACCTGTGCTTTTAATTCGTTCATACGGCCTATGGCACGCTCTGTGATTCCTGATGCATCTTGATGCAAAGTAGCTCTGTGTATTTTACGTTGAAATTCTGATAATTTGGCAATTTCCTCACTCATACTAACAATTGCCTGTCCTGCAGGATCATGTGGTACACCGCCGTGA
>Ga0114963_10001204_pt1 | contig 17901 bp, 13 predicted proteins | sample C_131016_EF_Meta_FD_87019 | JGI IMG/M metagenome (GOLD analysis project Ga0114963, IMG submission 87019) | Freshwater microbial communities from Lake Croche, Canada to study carbon cycling - C_131016_EF_MetaG | ecosystem: Environmental > Aquatic > Freshwater > Lake | place: Lake Croche, Canada...
AAAAAACAAAAAAATTTAAAAAATTCGTTTAACCTAATAAAGTTAGCCCAGCCCCAACGCCGCAATACCCGCACAGCAAGCAACATTTCAAAAAAACTTACAGACCACTCCTCTGCTCAAGCCAAAAATAATTTCTAATTCAATCATTCGATAAATATTTCGAGGGCATTGAGAAACTCTAGCCATCTAGCGAAATTCCCGACCCCGCCCCACCTTCCTTGGGCGCTGCGCATTGAACCTGCTGTGGCAGGCTATCCAGGTCCAGCTCAGCGTCGTTTGCAGGTACTCCCCGCGAGCACACCAACCAATAGACGTTTTGCTTTTTGTGCCGATCAAGCAAGCTGAGCAACTTCACGGACCGATCGTCGACCATGGCAACACGGCTTGCAAGAGTCAACAATTTCTTAGCAACCGCCTTCGAGGTTACGGGACGGCGCACGAAGGGCGGCCCTGCAGCGGCAGTTAGTGCCGCTTCCAGGTCCTCGCCCTCGGCTGTTTGCCGTTCAATGCCGCCAGTCCCCTCGTTAATCAGGCCGGCGATCGCTCGAGCGCCAAATGCAGTTGTTAGCTGGGACGCAGGCTCCTGACTAGTCGGCGGGAACTTTTTGATCAGCAGGTCGAACAACTCGGCCAGCGCGGCCACGGTGAGGTCTTCGGCCTCACCGTCCGCGATGTGCCTGGCAAGGTCAACGCTAGACACGATCTCAATGGGCTCACCAACCAATGTCCACCACGGCTTGAACCGCGATTTCTGCTCACCGCCTCGCGAACGGTCGACCAGCAAAATCGAAAACAGCGCGGAGAGGATCGCCCCTCGGTGCTCACGCGTCCAGGCAATGAAGTCCGGATGCTTGAAATTGCGATTCTCGGGATCCGGTCGATCCGTCTCGAGGCGGATGTTGATCATGCGGCTGGAGATGTCACCGGCCATCGCGATGTTGTTCCCAGTCCAAAGCATGACGAATCGGGCACTGACCGTTTCGCTCTTGGACTGGCCCAGCACTCGATCCTCGAGGGTGCCAGTGGTCAACACCCGATCGATGACGGGGCAACTCAGGGTCGAGCCGTTTTTGAGGTTGTCCCATACAACCACCGATGCGCCACAGCGCCCCAGCGCGAAGACCGCCTTCCTCCGCTCCTCCTCCTCTGGCGACCACGCCGTGGCGGGTGGTGTGGCGCCCGTCACGGCAACAGCTAGCGCTTGGGCTGTAATGGACTTGCCACCGCCGCGGGCGCCAGCGGTGATTGAGAAGCCGGGCCGCCCTTCCAGCATTTCACGCTCAATGATGGTTAGCGCCGCGGCCACACACGCAGCCTTGCCGGCTTCGTCGGTGGCCACGTCAAACAGCCATTCGTCCGTTAGCCATTTGTAGGCACCTTTGGCTACTTCTACGGCCACTGGCCCGTTTGGGATGCAACTGGCGATTGGTGCCGGAACGCGCATGATGATTCCCAGCTCCCTGATCAAGCCGTCACCGTGAATGAGTTGTCCAGCCTGGTCAACCATTGGCAGCACAACTACACCGTGCACCCGGGGCAGGCTACTGTTCGGCAACGAGGCCAGCGCGCGACAGAAGTTCTGCTGCAGGGCAGCCTCACGCTCGCCGGTTATGTTTCCAGCCCGATCGCGTTCAGTACGAAAGTGGCAAACGTGCTGCTCCACGATAAAACTGGTGCGTGTTTCGTTGGCTTGGGCGATATGCCAAACCGCTTCCGGCCCGGTACCGTCGGTGTTGAGTTGGTGCATCACCGGTAGTGGCGCGACGATTAATTCAGCTAACTGGCCTGAGCCATCCCTAAAAGGTGGGACTTTGTCGATTGCTGCAGCCAGGATCCGGTCAAGTTCCTCGCAAATCGCTCCAAGGGGCGCGTCGTTGGCTGGCAAGGGCATAGACACGCGGCCCTGCAGGGTCTCCTCCCGGTGTGAGGCCGCTTCAGCAGCGCGCATCCTTGCGCGTGCATTTTTGATCGCTGCCTGAATCTGCCGTTTGCCAACGCGTGTCCGCGCCACCAGCGCATCGACAATCAGGACGAGCTCAACCTCATCCACATTGCTAAGTGCGATTCGTCGGGCTGCCTCGACGATCAGTTCTGGATGCCCGAGCGTGCTGGAAGTGAGCCAGGCCGTGATCGCACTGCAGTCGTACACCAGCAGGAAAACTTTTGAGGTCCCGTGCGCCAGTGAGTGAATGATTGGGCGGCCAAGGCATCCGCGCATCACGATCGCCTTGCCTCGACCGTATTCGACTCCGTCGATTGGATCGGCGAGGGTCTCGCCTTCGAAGCGACCCAGATCGGCCATCACATCAGCCACGGTGATCCATGCCAGGCTCGCATCATCAAAGTGCAAGAGGGTGCCGGGCGGGAGATGGCCTTGATGCCGCTCGGAGACTGTCGCCCGACACGCCTCAATCGGCTTGCCAGAGCTCTCGTGCATCGCCATCGCGAGGCGCTCATCATGCGCCCGACGTGTAGATGCAGCTTCAGGTTCGGCGAGTTTCATCGCGTCGCTCTGGATTTGTTTCACCCGTGCCAAATCTGCGCCCGCGATGTCTCGCATCACGGCGGCCGTGTCGAGTGTTTCTCCTGGGTTGAAAGTCGCCAGACGCGCGTCTTGCCGTAAAGGGGGCGCCACATCCGGCGCACCCTCAAACACAAGTCGCTCGGGCGAGCCCACGGACACGTCGACCGGTTGTCTGATCAGCTTGGTCCCAGCGCTCGAAACCATGATCCAGCCCAGGCCCTCAAGCCACAGCCGCGCCGCCATTGCACACAGGCAGCGGTGGCTGTCGGATACGTCGGCCACAGCAAGGTAGTAGTGCCCCCCGCCTGAGCAGGGGTAGCGCTCGCCGGTTTGGTCGTTGACAAGGCCGCTAGACGTGCTGGCACGGTACACATACGCAGCGTGCCGCAGTTGCGGCCAGAAAGCACAAAGGGCCCCCCACAAGCCGCCAGCCTGTTCAATGCGTGCGGTAACCATCGGGGGAGCAGCTTTCAGGTCGAAATCGATCAGTACGAATCCGGGCTCGGGCTTGAATTCAAAGAAGTCGAGCGAGCGGGCAATGGTTCCGCTCGACGCCGAGTTTGCGTTCAGATGGCGGCGTGTCACCACGCCCCATGTGCCGTTGCCCCTCGTCTGAATAGTTGCCTTCACTGTGCCCAGAGCCAGCGCTTCGCTCCGAGTCATCGCGTTGATCAGCGCGGCCAATTCGCCGGCGTCCTGTAACGCCACGGTCCAAGCCTCGCCGGTGCTGAACCGACACGCCGAACCATCGGACCTCACCTGACCATTAACCAAGCTGATCGACTTGGAGAGCACGCCACCATCGGCTCGCCGAAATACGGTTAGCTTCATACGCGTGTTGCTCCTTCATCCAACGTTGTGCTTTGCACGGGCCCATCAACTAGCCTCGGTGAGGGTTTGCCTAATTGGGTGAGGCCAACGCAGTTACTGTTGTGGAACTGCAGGCCGCTGGGGCTTTTACCGACGCTGACCACAGGCTGTGGACAGTCGTGCATGGTGGTTATGGCTCCCATGGCTTGGGCGCCAGACGGCGCGAGCCTACGGTCGGCCTCCACCGGACTGCGGCGGGTGCTTTGCGCAAACACCCAGTCGGCAAACAGTTGCGGCTGCACAAGGTAGTGGCCGCGGTCGGCCCTCAGCAACACGCCTGCTGCGTGCAGCTCGCACACCCGCGCTTTGTTGCGAAAGTAGTTGTAGAGCCCCTGCCTGCCAGGCGGCAGGGCGAGCACTGGGTGCGCTTTACGGGTGAACTCCCAGCCCTCGGCAGCGGTCACCCACCGCGGCTGTGGAGCCTTCCAGACATTGCGTTGATACTGATCTTCCATCGGTTTGAACCTCCTTGTGGGTGCGCTGCGGCGCGAGGTTCAAACAATAGGATCGAGCACCACCTCGAAGGGCCTCATTGGACCGAATGAGGGACCCGCATACGCTAGCCAAGAGGGACGGAATATTTTTTCCCTGGCGGGAAATGGTGCTTGGCATCGGCGAATTTGCGCTCGATCGTCGCTTTGGAAAGCCCGGGGTAGGGATCGCGTGGATCGCCTGAGGGGTGCAGGGTATCGTGCAGTGACTCGAGAACCTGCTGGATCTGCGCCTGGCTCACGTAGGTGACGGTCTTCTCGGCGCGCGCGTCTTTGACCTCCCCACGCAACACGGCCAGCAATGCACCGAGCAACACGGCATTGGTTTTGTCAAGCTTCGACTGGTCTCCCTTGCGGCGCGCGCTCGCGGCATAGGCCTCCCGCTGTGCTGCTTCGGCGCCAACTGCGTCGATCCTTACCTGTTTAGCCTGCTCAAGCCATTTTTTAAACTCATCCGCGTGCCAACCTGCGCCTCGCAGAGGCAATGTCTCATCATTGCTGAGCAGGTCCATCAATACTTGCGTGGTGCTGTAGTCCTGGTGATCAAGATTGCAGTCAGCCCAAAACCGATGGTCCGCCATCTTGGCGCACACCTCCAGCGCAGCCACAGTCGGCACGCTTTCGTGCAGGTAGTGCTTGGTGCGAAGGAACCGGTCGTAGGCGGTGATGCCGTGCTGCTCGATGATGGTGGCGACTAAGCCGGGCGGGTGAGCATCAAGAGCTCGCTCCAGCCATACGAAATTCGGGCTCTTCTCGATCAAGTCGTCTCTCATGTGGCTGTCCTTTCTTCGTTTGCTGTGGTTGTTTTATGCGCTGGTGCCCAACGCTTTGCCTGTGCGGCCGCCAGCGCCTCGGTTTCCAAATGCCCGTACCTGCGCATGAGGATCTGGCTGGAGTGGCCGAGGATCTGTGCGGCCTGCCCCACCGTGACGCCTTGGCGCAGCAAGTCCGCGGCAACATAGTGGCGCAAGTCGTGCAGCCGCAGACCCGGCAGCTTGGCCGCCTTGGTCGCCTCCCGAAACGCCGCCCGGAAGTCGATGCTGTAGCCCGGCACCCTGCCCTCAAAAATCAGCCGGTCGGGGTGCGCGGGTGGGCAGCGCCGCCGTAGCAAGGTGGCGGTGGTTTCCTGGAAGTGCAGCACGCGCGGCTGGCCCGTTTTGGTGGTGGGTGCCAGCAGCGTGCGCGCGTCCAGGTCGATGTCGCGCCAGTAACGCTCCAACACCTCGCTGCGCCTGGCCCCTGTGTCCACCAGCAAGTGCAAGTACACGGCAAAGCGCACATCCCGTGAGCCCAGCGACACCGCGAGCAGGCGGTCGATGTCCGCGCGGCTCACCTCAACGCGGCGGATGTCTTCCTTGTAGCGGTGGCAGTCCAGCGTGGGGGAGCGAAACCCTGCCGGGTGCAGCCTTTTGGCCCTGGCCCAGCGGTAGGCACTGCCGATCATGCTCATGTCGCGGTTGACGGTGCTGGGCTTGAGGCCCGCGGCAATCAGCGCTTGGGCCATGCCGTCGAGCTGCGCGGTGGTGACGGACCAAGCCGACACGTCGCCCAAGGCGGCAACATAACGCTTCGTCGAATACACAGAGTGGTCTACGGCCTGAGCCGAGAAAGCGCCCAGCAAATCACCAAAGGTCATTGGCACTTGCTGACGCGGCGCGTCTGCGGCGTTTGCCGCAGCGCGTAACTGAACTGCATCCAGAGATATTTTCGGCACTCGATTCTCCCGTTAGGAACACCCCCGTGAGGGGGAAGAATCGCCGCAGCGCACCGAACATAAATCCCAGGCATATCACCAACTTACGAATAAGTTGGTAGGCGCGATTGGACTCGAACCAACGACCCCCACCATGTCAAGGTGGTGCTCTAACCAGCTGAGCTACGCGCCTAGGAAGCCGCAGATTCTAACCACCTCGCGCGGGGTCAGGGCACATCTGGCTGGGGCGAATCAGAGTGCGCCGCAACAGGCGAACGACTCAGAACGCGAGCACTTCGGTATAGACGCCTCGATCGGCCAGCATGTCGCGTGCGGCCTCGGCTTCTTTGCGTGAGGTGAAGGGCCACAGCGTGGCGCGCCATCCCTTGTCGACCTTCACGATTTCACTGCGCAGGTCACCGGACATCCTGCCGCCCGCAAAGCTCAGACCGATCATGTGCAAACGACGCTCGGAGGCTGCCCGCGTGCCGGTCAGCGACGACACCAAAGCGTAGACCTTGGTCGGCTTGACGACGGGCACAGGTGTCTGGGATCGCAGGAGGTTGGCCTGACGCACGGCCTCGGCGCGCTCCTCCGAGCTGAGCACGGGGTGCAGTCCCTTCTTGACCCCCAAGTCCATCGTCTGTGGGTCTGGCGCCGCATCCGCCTCGGAGGCGCCCGCGGATTTCGCTGAATGGTCAGCCGCCGACGCGGCGGGAGCTGCCGCGGAATGTTCATGTTCAGCCGATGCGGCCGGCTCGCCGGCCTCGGCCGCACCAGTGGCCGACGAAAGTGCCGATGCACCCTCGGACGGCACCTCTGATGAATCTGGCGTCGCGGGCGCCGAGGCGGCTGATGCGACATACCCGGTGGATTTGGCCTGCGCGCCGCTGGCAGCAGTCGCCACCGCCGCAGTCGCGGCTGCATCTGCGCTTGGGCCCCGGCCCCACATCGAACCAATGGCCAGCGGCGCCGCCACAAGCAGCGCGGCCACGCCTGCTGCTGCTGCTGCGCGTCTTCGTTTGTCCCACAGCCGCCCGCCGAGGAACCTGGAGTTGGCTGCGCTGCCCAGCAGCACGCGCACACGCCCCTTGGCCTTTTCAACACAGGCGGTGGTCAGGTACAGACGAACGACAGGCCCTGAGGCCAGTTTTTCATCGACCGCCACTTCGCGTTGAGGCAGATCGGCGGCACCCGGCCGCTCGGGGCTGGCGTGACGCAAGGCAAAGGCAGCCACTTTTTTCGCGCTGATGGGCGCGATGAAGTCTTCGCTGAACGCGGCCTTGAGAAGTGCGCCGGTCGGTTGTGTTTCAGGACGCTTGGCCAGCCGCAGCAATTTTTGCCAGACCATCTTGGGCCAGCGTTGCCATGGTTTGGCGGTTTGCTCATCTGCGGCCACGAACGGCAGCGACACCACGCCAACCCCGCTCACATGTTCGGGCTTGATGCGCTGCGCCAGCGGGTGGCGGTTGTGCCACGCCACCACCTGGGCAACGGGATCGTGGATGGGCGGATCGTCCATAGATGGCGCCGATTTTCCGGTCGCCCCCCGTGGGCAAAAGCTCGAACAGAGCCCCTGTAGACCCCCAATCCCGCTTCAGATGCGCGAATCGCCCGTCTATTTGCGACGCACCGCTCTCACCCCCGCGATGCGCCCGACAGAACTCAGCACCTTGGTCAGGCGGGCCGCATCGCTGACCTCCAGCGTGAAGGTCATCCAGGCCGTGCCGCCCGAGCTTTCCTTGATCGACTGGGTTTTCACGCCGATCACGTTCACGCGTTCTTTCGAGAAAACGTCAGAGACGTCTCTGAGCAGCCCCTGACGGTCGGACGCCTCGACCAACACATCCACGGGGTAGAGCACGTCCTTGTCGCCACGCGGCGCACCCCAGGCCACGGCGATCACCCGCTCTGGCGATCGCTGCGACATCTGCACAAAGTTGGAACACCCCCGGCGATGAATCGCCACGCCGCGGCCCCGGGTGACATATCCACCGATCGTGTCGGGTGGTGCCGGACGGCAGCAACGCGACAAGGTCGTGAGCAGCGACTCCACCCCGACCACCAGCACGCCACCCTTGGGCGCATCGCTTTCGGGCCGGGACAGGCGCTGCGCGATGGCGTCGTCGATCGACGGCCCCGGCTCGGTGGGCCGCAGCAGTGTCTCGATGGTGCGCAGCGAAAACTCGTCCTTGCCGACCACCTCGAACAAGGCGTCAGAGTGCTTGAAGCCAAGCCGGCTGGCCAGGTCATCGAGCTTGGTGGCGGTCTTGCCCAGGCGATGCAGAAGTTTTTCCACCGCCTCGCGACCGCGCGCCACCGTCTGTGCCAACGCCCGCGCGTTGAACCAGGCGCGCACCTTGGTCTTGGCGCGCGCGCTTTGCAGATAACCCAGATCGGCGTTCAACCAGTCCAACGACGGCCCACCCTCTTTCGCGACGGTCAGTTCCACCGTCTGACCATTGGCCAGCACAGACTGCAGTGGAACCATGCTGCCGTCGACCTTCGCGCCACGGCAGCGGTGGCCCAACTCTGTGTGCACCGCGTAGGCAAAGTCGAGCGGAGTGGCCGGTGCGCTCAACTCAACCACGGCACCTTGCGGCGTGAAGACATAAATGCGATCGGCCGAATCGGCCTGTGCATCGTTCGCGGACGAACTGTCGTCATGGGCTGAAAGATCGCGCTCCCAGGCCAGCAGCTGACGCAACACGCCCTTGCGCGCTTCGGCCAGTCGCTCGTCCACGGCGGCGGCATCGGCCATGGCGCCGCTGTAGCCCTTGACGCCAGACTCCTTGTAGATCCAGTGTGCGGCTGCGCCGTGCTCGGCGTGCTCGTGCATGGTGTGCGTACGAATCTGGATCTCGACCGGCCGCCGCGACTCGTCCAGCACAACCGTGTGCAAAGACTGATACCCGTTGGGTTTGGGTCGAACGATGTAATCGGAAAACTCGTCGACCACCGGCTGCAGCATCGAGTGAACCTGGCTCAGCGCGGCATAGCAGTCCGACACATCGGCGACGATCACCCGCAAGGCGCGCACATCCAGCACGCTGGCGAAATCCAGCCCCTTGCCGTTCATCTTTTTCCAGATGCTGTAGATGTGCTTGGGTCGGCCGTAGACCTCGGCGTCGATGCCGTGGGCCGCAAGTTGAGACGCCAGCCGCTGCCTGAAGGCCTCGACGCCCTGCTCGCGCTCGGCGCGCTTTTCGTCGAGCAGCTTGGCCACCGACTTGTACTGACGCGGCTGCAGAAAGCGAAACGCGAGGTCTTCGAGTTCCCACTTGATCTGACCGATGCCCAGGCGATGGGCCAGCGGCGCGAACACCTGCATGGATTCAAGCGCCAGCGGCTCGGGGCACTCGCTCTTGCTCGCCGCGTAGTAACGCAAGGTCTGCAGCCGCGAGGCCAGTCGAAGCAGCACCACACGCAGATCGCGCGAGAACGCCAGCAGCATCTTGCGAACCAGTTCGGTCTGCTGCTTGCGCTGCTCGCCTACAAAGCTGGCTTCGCGCGCCGCGCGCTGGATCTGCACGAGCCTGCGGGTGCTGCTGACGAGGCTGGCGTGCGATGCCCCGAAGGCCTTGGTCACCATCTCCTCGGGTTTTTGCAGGTAATCGCCGGCGTAAACCAGATAAGCGGCCGCCCGCAAGGAAGGCGCCGCACCCATCTGATCCAGGATGTCACTCACACCGTCGGCGTGCGCCAGCGCATCTTCGCCAGTGCCCAGAGGCTGCCCGTCCAGCAAGGGCTCGGCGAACGCGCGTGCGCGCTGGCGCTGCAGTTCGCCTTCGTGGTCGGCGAGCGCATCGCGCCCGAGTGCATCGGGCGGCTCAGCGCCAACCGGCATGACGCGCAGCGCGCCTGCCCTTGTCGCCTGAGCGCCTGTCTTCATGAACCCAGCAGGAACTCGCGCACTGAGCGCACCTGATCGTCAGCCACCAGCGTCGGCGCGTGGCCCACGCCGCTGAACTGCCGCAAGGTGGCACGTGGCCCGCGCTGTGTCATGGCCTGCGCGGTGGCTTCGCTCAGCAAATCCGATTCAGCGCCACGCAGCAAGAGCGTCGGGCAGGCAATGGCGTCATAGGCGTGCCACAGCGCGGCCTCGCCCAGCACGGCGGTTTCGGGCGTGGCCGCGCGAAATGGCACGGCGATCGACAGGTCGTAGTGCGAGCGGAATCCACCACCATCGGCCGCGTCGATCGGCCTGAGCATGGGCCGCGTGAGCGCGAGCCACTGCTCTTTCGTGTGCGGGCCGAAGCCACGCGAGTTCGACCAAATGTAGTCAGCCCCCTCCTCTGGCGTCGCCCATGTCTGGGCCTTACCCACATAGCTGCCGATGCGTGTGAGCGCGGCGGCCTCGAGCACCGGGCCGATGTCGTTGATGACCAGGCGCTGGATCGGGCCAGACGCCAGACTGGCCAGCACCATGCCGATCAGACCGCCCATCGAGGTGCCCACCCAATGCACCGTCTCGGCATTGACGCGGGCCAGCACGGTGACCATATCGGCCACGTAGCGCGGGATGGCGTAATCCATCGGCTGCGGCAGCCAGTCGGACTCGCCACGGCCGGCCACGTCCACGCAGATGACGCGGTAGTGGACGCGCATGGCGCGGGCCAGCACATCGAAGTCGCGCCCCTGACGCGTCAGACCGTGCACGCACACCAGAACGCGGGGATTGGCGGGATCACCCCACTCCCAATAAGCCACGCGGTGCAGGCCGCCGGCATCAAGACAGCTCACACGGTGAAGTCGGGGTTCGTGGTCGGACATGGGCAAATCCAGTGCTGGCTCAAAGCGAGATGGATGCCCATCACGGCTCTTCGATAATGCATCGTATCAATCACCCTGCCTGAAGGAATCACCATGCTCAAAGGAAAGACAGCGCTCATCACCGGATCAACCAGCGGCATCGGTCTGGGCATCGCGCTGAGTCTGGCCCGTCAGGGCGCGAACATCGTGCTCAACGGTTTCGGCGATGTCGAAGCGCCCAAGGCCCAGGTGGCAGCGCACGGCGTGCAGGTGATTCACCACGGCGCCGACATGACCAAGCCGGCCGAGATCGCCGACATGTTCGCGGTGGCCGCGGCGACCTTCGGTGGCGTCGACATCCTCGTCAACAACGCCGGCATCCAGCACGTGGCCAACGTCGAGGATTTTCCTGTCGAAAAGTGGGACGCGATCATCGCCATCAACCTGAGCTCGGCCTTCCACACGACGCGTCTGGCCATCCCCGCCATGCGGGCGAAGAACTGGGGCCGCGTGATCAATCTGGCGTCAGTGCACGGTCTGGTCGGCTCGGCGCAAAAGGCCGCCTACGTGGCCGCCAAGCACGGCATCGTGGGGTTTTCGAAGGTGGTGGCTCTCGAGACCGTCACCACCGGCATCACGGTCAACACCATTTGCCCAGGCTGGGTGCTCACACCTCTGGTTCAAAAACAGATCGATGACCGCGCCGTGCGCGAAGGCATCAGCGTCGAGGAAGCCGGCCGCCGTCTGCTGGGCGACAAGCAACCTTCGCAGCAGTTCGTCACACCCGAGCAACTGGGTGAACTGGCGGTGTTCCTGTGCTCGCCGGCCGGTGACCAGGTTCGCGGAGTCGCCTGGAACATGGACGGCGGCTGGGCAGCGCAGTAAGCGCCGTCGCCAGCCGCTGGTGTCAGATCACTTGGCCATTTGCACCGTGCCATTCACGGTGACGGTGACGCTGGTCTGGCCCGCTTCGATGGGCATCGGTGCGTCGTTTTGCACCGCCATCGAACGCGCCACGGCAAACATCGGCACCGGGTTCGGGCCCGGGTCGTTGGTGCTCACGCTGACCTCGCGAACCGCGTAACTGGTGTAGCCGAACTGCTTGGTCACCTCGGCGGCCTGCGCGCGATAGCGGCTGATGGCCTGAGACAGCGCACCGGCCTCGGCCTTCTCGCGCTGCTCACGCGACAAGCCCTGGGACACCCGGGCAATGCTCATGCTCTGGATGCGGCCGGCCAGTTGGCTGAGCCCCGGCAGGTCGCGACCTTCGAGAACCACCTCGGCGCTGCCTTGCCAGCCGGTGATCGCATTCTTAGGGCTGTAGCGCGGGCTGAGCGAAAAGTTGCCGGTGCGCACATCGATCTGCCCCGGACGGCTCACGCTGCGTGCTTCGGAAAGAGCGGATTCCACCGCCTGCTTCAGCGACGACTGCACCGCGTTCGCATCGGCGCCATCGCGGTTGGTCATCAGCGTGATGGTCAGCATGTCGCGGGTGACGTCGGTGCTGGCGGTGGCGGTGAGAGCCACCACGCCGCTCGGCGCCGCCAGGTCGGCAGCAAACGCGGCGCTCGAGATGGACACTGCGGCGACCACGCAGGCCGTCAGTCGGCCAAGCAACTTGGAATGGGTAGAAACAGGTTTCATGGGCTGGGCCTTCGGGCATCGCAAAGCGCGATCACTCAGCGTAACGCCAGCCGCTCGCATGGCGATGACAAGGCAGCGATGAAGGCCGCTGCGGCCGCGGGCAGATCTTTGTAACGAATGGTCAATGCGCGTGCCTGCGTGCCGCAAAGCCGCGCAAAATCTGGCTTGTTACAAATAGGAGAGCCCCATGAACGCAACCACTTCCGGGCGCGCCGACCGCATCGTGGTGGTCGACGACGATGCCCGAATCCGCGATCTTTTGCGCCGCTACCTGAGCCAAGAAGGCTTCGAGGTGCTGCTCGCCGAAGACAGCAAGGCGCTCAGCCGCCACCTCAGCCGCGAAAGCGTCGACCTGATCGTGCTTGATCTGATGCTGCCCGGCGAAGACGGGCTGTCGATCTGCCGCCGGTTGCGCAACAGCAACGACCTCACGCCCATCATCATGCTCACGGCCAAGGTCGAGGATGTCGACCGCATCGTGGGCCTTGAGGTCGGCGCTGACGATTACCTGCCCAAACCGTTCAACCCTCGCGAGTTGCTCGCCCGCGTGAACGCGGTGCTGCGCCGGCGCCCTTCGATCGAGGCACCGGGCGCGCCGGGCAAGGAATTGCAGACCGTCGTTTTTGGCGACTTCGAATTTGATCTTTCACTGCGCAAGCTGTCCAAGTCAGGCGAGCCGATCGCGTTGACCACGGGCGAGTTCTCGATGCTCAAGGCGCTGGTGCGCCATCCGAGACAACCGCTGACTCGCGACAAGCTGGCGCAGCTGGCGCGAGGCCGCGAGTTCGAGCCCTTCGACCGCAGCCTGGATGTTCAGGTGTCGCGACTGCGCAAGATGATCGAGCCCGACCCCGCGCAGCCTCGCTTCATCCAGACGGTGTGGGGCGTGGGCTATGTCTTCGTGCCGGACGAGACGGCTTGACGCGCCGCGGCACCTGACTCCAGCGGCGGCCCGATGGCAAGACGTCAGCCTGCGCTGAGCCTGTTCTGGCGCACCTTCGTGCTGTTGCTGATCTTGCTGATCGGCGGCGTGTTCGCCTGGACCCAGACGTTTCGCGCACTCGAGTTCGAACCACGTGCGGTGCAAGCCGCACAGCAGATCGCCAGCCTCGTCAACCTCTCGCGCGTGGCGCTGAGCGGGCCCGACGCCATCAGCCGGCTGACCATCATCAAAGGTGTTTCAGCCGAAGCCGCGGTGAAGTTCGCGCCTCGCGAGCCGGGTGACCGCTGGAAGCCCTACGAGGTCGATCGTTTCTCGCGGGCCATCGCGGCCGAATTGCGCTCGCGCCTGGGCGCCGACACGCTGGTGGCCAGCGAACTCAATGGTGTCGCCGGCCTGTGGGTCGGCTTCCAGATTGACAACGACTCGTACTGGCTGCAAGCCGATCCGACCCGGCTCGGGGCGATGGCCACCAGCACGCTGCTGATCTGGGTGGGCATCGCGCTGGCCATCACGGTCTTCGGTGCGCTGGCCATTGCCACGGCCATCACCAAGCCGCTGCGCGAGTTGTCGTTCACGGCCAGCCGCATCCGCGAAGGCGAATTCGATTCGCGGCTCGACGAGAACACGCTAACCAGCGAGATCCGGCAGGTCAACATGGGCTTCAACCGCATGGCGCGAGAACTGGCCAAGCTGGAAGACGACCGCGCGGTGATGCTGGCCGGCATCTCGCACGACCTGCGCACGCCGCTGGCGCGGCTGCGGCTCGAAGCAGAGATGAGCGTCCACGACGAGGAAGCCCTCAACAACATGGCCCTGGACATTGATCAGCTCGACGCGATCATCGACAAGTTCATGGACTATTCGCGACCCGGCGACGCGCGGCTGTCGACCATTTCGCTGGCTGCTGCGATCGAGCGCGAAAGCGCTGCATTCCGCGACCCGTCGGGCATCAAGATCACCTCCAGGGTGCCCGCCGAAGTGATGGTGATCGCCGACGAGACCGAACTCGGGCGCGTGCTGCAAAACCTGTTTGAAAACGCCCGCCGCTACGGCCGCAGCGCCGAAGACGACATGGCCCACGTGGATGTGACCTGCGCGCCCGAAGGACCTTGGCTGAAGCTGAGTGTGCGCGACCACGGCCCTGGCATCGCGGTCGAAAAGCTCGCCAAACTGACCACGCCGTTCTATCGCGGAGATGCGGCCCGAACCGCTGCCACCGGCGCCGGCCTGGGGCTGGCGATTGTCGAAAAGGCGATTCAGCGCATGGGCGGCGCGCTGGACTTCGGTCTGGCAAGCGACGGCGGCTTCGTGGTACAGATCACGCTCAAGCGGCCGCTGTAGGCACCGCGCTGCTGGGCTTCAGCGCATCAGCAGACACACCGCGCGCGCTTCGATCGACTCGCCGCGACCCACCGGACCCATGCCTTCAGCGGTCTTCGCCTTGATGTTGACCTGATCGGGTTGCACCGTCATCGCCTGCCCCAGGCGCAAACGCATGGCCGGCACGTGCGGCGCCATCTTCGGTTTCTCGGCCACGATGGTGCAGTCGATGTTGGCGATCTTCCAGCCGGCAGCGCGCACGCGCCGGGCCGCCTCGGCCAGCAGCGCCAGCGAGTCGGCGCCGCGAAACTGCTCGTCGGTGTCTGGAAAGTGACGCCCGATGTCGCCCATGGCGGCCGCACCGAACAAAGCGTCGGTGATGGCATGCGCCAGCGCATCGGCGTCCGAGTGCCCGAGCAGGCCGTGGGTGTGGGGAATGGTCACCCCGCCCAGAATCAAGGCGCGGCCGGTCACCAGCGCGTGGCTGTCCCAGCCTTCGCCAATGCGAAATGGCGATGCGAATGAAGGCGCGGTCATGGCGTGTCTTTCGGTGGGTTGAATTCAGCGTGTGCGCAACAGCCTGGCCGCCAGGGCAAAGTCGGGCGGGAACGTGACCTTGAGGTTTTCGATATCCCCGCGCACCAGCCGCGGGGCATGCCCAAGCGACTCGACCGCACTGGCTTCGTCGGTGACCGACACGCCAGCGCTCTCGGCGGCGATGAGTGCGTCTTGCAGCAAGCCGATGCGAAACATCTGCGGCGTTTGCGCCTGCCACATCCGCGATCGCGCGACGGTGGCGCTCACGCGGTCGTCGTCTTCGCCCGCGCGCTTGAGCGTGTCGGCCACGGGCAGCGCCAGCAGTCCACCCACCTCGTCGTCAAGGCAGGCATCGATCAGCCTGTCCACCGCCTCGGGCAGGATCAGGCAGCGCGCGGCGTCGTGAACCAGCACCCAGTCGGCGAGCTGCGCTCCGCGCTCGATCAGGCAATCCAGGCCGCGCGACACGGTGGCCGCGCGAGTGGCGCCACCGCGGTACTCGAGCCAACCGTCGAATTCCGGCAGCAGCGACTCGAAATGCGAGTCGGTCGGACTCAGCATCACCAGCACCCGGTGCAGCCTGTCGACCTGCGCCAGCGCGGCCAGCGTGTGGCCGACCACCGTGCTGCCGGCCAGGGTTTCGTACTGCTTCGGACCCACGGTGCCCGCTCGTTGGCCCACGCCGGCGCAAGGCACGAGAGCGTAAAGACGGGGCGGGCTGTGGGGGTTGGACGGCTGTGACATGGGGGCTTTGTGGCGGGGCGAATTCTATAATTCGGCCCTGCTTCGCCCCGCTGGGATCGTCTCTCGGGGCGTTTTGCTTTGTCTGATGCAAATACCTTCCATCGCCCCCGGCAAGCGCCACACCCTGCCGCGTCCGTTCGGCTCCGCCGATGCCCTGCTGCTCGCGCGCCATGCCCAATCGCAAGCCGCCCACAAGCGGCTGACCGCCATCCTCACCGCCGAGCCTGCTGACACCCAGCGGCTCGAAGGCGAGCTGTCGTTCTTCGCGCCCGAGCTTCGCATCGCCGTCTTCCCCGACTGGGAAACGCTGCCCTACGACACCTTCTCGCCGCACCAGGATTTGATCTCCGAGCGTCTGGCCACGCTGTGGCGGCTGCTGCACGCGCGCAGCAAAGGCGAGCTCGACGTGGTGCTGATGCCTGCATCGACCGCGCTGGTGCGCCTGGCGCCACCGAGCTTTCTGGCCGCCTACACCTTCAACTTCAGGCAAAAGGAAAAGCTCGACGAGGCCGCGCTCAAGGCGCAGCTCACGCTGGCCGGCTACCAGCATGTCAGCCAGGTGGTGTCGCCAGGCGAATACGCGGTGCGCGGCGGGCTGATCGACCTGTTTCCGATGGGCTCGCTGGTGCCCTACCGCGTGGACCTGTTCAGCGACGAGGTCGACTCGATTCGCACCTTCGACCCCGACAGCCAGCGCAGCTTGTACCCAGTGCCTGAAGTGCGGCTGCTGCCGGGGCGCGAATTTCCGATGGACGAGGACGCGCGCAACGCGTTTCGCTCGCGCTGGCGAGAGCGCATGGAAGGCGATCCGACCAAGGTGCGTCTGTACAAGGACATCGGCACCGGCATCGCCACCGCCGGCATCGAGTACTACCTGCCGCTGTTTTTCGACCAGACGGCCAGCATCTTCGATTACCTGGGCGCAGGCAGCGAGCAGCCCGCCGCGCTGGTGCTGCATGGCGAGGTCGACGAAACCCTCAAGCGCTTTTGGGTTGACACCCGCGAACGCCATCGCTTCTTGCAGCACGACCGCGACCGGCCCATCCTGCCGCCGGAAGACCTGTTTTTGCGCTCGGAAGACTTCTTCACGCTGGCCGCCGGTCACACCACGCTCAGTCTGCGCGGTCGCGAGTCGGCGGATGACGCGGCGCTCAGCTGGGCGCGTGCCCTGCCCGATCTGGGCGTCGACCGGGGTGCGCCCGAGCCGCTGAAAAAGCTGCAGATCCACGTGGGCACCACGGCGCACCGGGTGCTCATCGTGGCCGAGACGCAAGGCCGACGCGAGAGTCTGCTCGAGCTGCTGCGCGACAGCCGCATCGAGCCGCCGAGCGTGGCCTCGCTGGCCGAGTTTCGATCGGGCGACGAGCGCTTTGCGATCGCGGTGGCGCCGATGGCATCGGGCTTTTTCTGGAGCGATGCCGAGCAAGGCGTGGACATCGAGTTCGTCACCGAGACCGAGCTGTTCGCCACCAGCCCGACCGCACGCCGGCGCCGCAAGCAAGAGCAGGTCAGCGACGTCAACGCGCTGATCAAGGACCTGTCCGAGCTGAAGGTGGGCGATCCGGTGGTGCACATGAACCACGGCATCGGCCGCTACGTGGGCTTGCGCAACATCGACACCGGCGACGGCGACAGCGAATTCCTGCATCTGGAATACGCCGACAAGGCCACGCTGTACGTGCCGGTCGCGCAGTTGCACCTGATCAGCCGCTACACCGGCGTGAGCGCCGAGGAAGCACCGCTGCACCGGCTGGGCTCGGGCCAGTGGGAAAAGGCCAAGCGCAAGGCCGCCGAGCAGGTGCGCGACACCGCCGCAGAACTGCTGCACCTGTATGCCCGCCGCGCCGCGCGCGAGGGCTACGCATTTCGCTTCTCGCCGCACGACTACGAGGCCTTTGCGGCGAGCTTCGGCTTCGAGGAAACGCCCGACCAGAAGGCCGCCATCCACGCCGTCATCCAGGACATGATCAGCCCCAAGCCCATGGACCGGCTGGTGTGCGGCGACGTGGGCTTCGGCAAGACCGAAGTCGCCTTGCGTGCGGCCTTCGTGGCCGTGACCGGCGGCAAGCAGGTGGCCATCCTGGCACCGACCACCTTGCTGGCCGAGCAGCACTACCAGAACATCGCCGATCGCTTTGGCAAATGGCCGATCAAGGTCGCCGAGATGTCGCGCTTTCAGTCGACCAAGGAAATCAAGGCCGCGCTCGAAGGGCTGGAAGACGGCACCATCGATATCGTGGTCGGCACCCACAAGCTGCTCAGTCAGGGCACGAAATTCAAGCGTCTCGGGCTGCTGGTGATCGACGAGGAGCACCGCTTCGGCGTGCGCCACAAGGAAGCGATGAAGGCCCTGCGCGCCGAGGTCGATGTGCTCACGCTCACC
>Ga0114963_10001208_pt1 | contig 17889 bp, 18 predicted proteins | sample C_131016_EF_Meta_FD_87019 | JGI IMG/M metagenome (GOLD analysis project Ga0114963, IMG submission 87019) | Freshwater microbial communities from Lake Croche, Canada to study carbon cycling - C_131016_EF_MetaG | ecosystem: Environmental > Aquatic > Freshwater > Lake | place: Lake Croche, Canada...
ATCTTCAATGAGTATCGAACCTTTGTTTTATTGGCTCCCCTTGAGGTTTGTAGTAACTTTAGAGAGCTACAAGCCACAACAGACAGCTTAAGCAACCGCATGTCTTGGGCCGGGGCCAGCGAGATTGCTAAGGGAATTAACTCAGGACTACAAGCGGTCAAATCTCTACCGGGCAAGCCTGCCTTTGTGCTACTCACGGATGGGCATGAGGCGCCCCCGATCAGCCTCTCTCACCGCGCACGAATTGATGCAAAACCTGGTGACTACAACGGAGTGCTCGTTGGAACAGGAAGTTTAAGGCCCCAGCAAATTCCCAAGTTTGATCCAGAAGGAAATCGAATTGGATTTTGGCGAGCAGATGAAGTATCGCAAGTTGATATTTATGGCCAAGGACGAGAGAGCAGTGTAGCGGGTGAAACCTATGCAGAGGACCCTGCTGATGCCGGCAAGCCAAAAGAAGTACCAAAGCCAGCTGAAAAAGCGGGGCAGGAACATCTTTCTTCTTTGCATGAAGCCTACCTTCAAATGCTCTCAACAGAATTAGGGTTGGGCTATTTAAGGCTGAGTGGGCCAGGAGATTTGCATCGCAGCTTACAAGAAAATCATGCCACCCTCAGAGAAACCGTTCCTGGTGATGCACGATGGTTATTTGCGATTCTGGCGCTTGTGATTTTGGTGATTACCCATATCGGCTTAATTGGCGCACGTGAAATGAGTCGTCGAGTGTATGTATTCGGTCGAGCAAAAATGGGGCAGCGCGATCAAAGTCCAAAAAACTAGCAAAAACCTGTTCGCCATAGAAAAACGGCCCACCAAGATCAAACTTGGCGGGCCGTTTTCGCTTTAAGTCAACAACTAAACTTACTTGGACTTTGAAGCTTTAACGGCAGAAGTTGCAGCATTGGTGGTGGCCTTCATATTGGCTTCAGCCATCGTGCTCATTTGCTTGGCAGCTTTGGTGATATTGTCCATTGCAGCATTGCTAGCAGTCATTGCTGCTTTCATACCAGCAACCAATACATCAGAACCAGCTGGTGCTGACTTGGTTGCATTGTCCAGAGCGGAAGCAAAGGTTTTGTTCATTTCAGCAGTTTTATGTTCAAAAATTGCAGAAAGCTGTTTTTGTGTCTCAGTAGCAATCTCATAAAGATTGCGAGAATAATCTAATGCTTTTTCAGCACCTGGCTCAACCATTTTGCTGCGCATTGAAGTCAGATCTTGGGGGTTCTTAACATCAGCAAGGGCTTGAGCAGTCTTAGCAACATCTGCAAAAGTCTCTTTGCTCGCTTCAAGATTGAGGCTGATCATGCGCTCAGCAGCATCAAAAGCAATCTTGGTCAGGCTCATTGCGGTTTCTAAGGAGGTTTTGTTAAATTCAGTCACTTGCTCAGGGGTAGTAAACATCGCTTTCATATCCGGCAGGCTCATTGCATTCATATTAGTAGTCTCATTACGGGTGACACCCGATGCGCACGCCGAAAAGCGGTATGCCTTTCCTGTTGCGTTGCAGCAATGCCTGTAATTTAACGATCTTATGGTGCTGTGTCAAGCATTTTTGTGCGCCGCAACAAGTCACTTACACCTATGACTACAAAGGGATTTATAAGTGACCTACCGCACCGACCCAGTTTACAAACATCGCAACAGAATCAATTGACGCACACCTAATGGGTATCGAAGTAGCTGATCCAGTGGGGGGCGGATCAAGCGTAATTGGAGCGGAACGGGATCAGCCGCCAAAGAAGGAAGACTTAAATAAGTCTATTCAATTGGCTGAATAGGGATATGCATTTGCCCCTCACGCAATTCAGGGAATGCTAAACGGCTCTCTGGCTGAAGCGTGACATGATCAATGCGATATTCTGCTTGCAAATGCTTTTTAAGGCTCAGCAAAACCTGTGGCCAAAGCGCAAGAGCCGCAATTTCAATATGCGCCGATAAGGCTAACTTGCCTGAAGCCAGAGTCCAAATATGTAAATCGTGAACACCCATCACATCTTTGATAGAAGCCATACCCCGCCCCACAACTTGTAGATCAATGCTCCGCGGAACCCCTTCCATCAACACATGAATACTCTCAAGTAACAGGCGAATGGTTGAAGTCAAAATCGAGGCAACGACTAACAAAGAAAGAATAGGATCAGCGGGAAGCCAACCGGTATACCAAATAATCGCGCCTGCCAAAATGGCGGCGACCGAACCCAACAAGTCACCGACCACATGAATCATTGCAGCACGAATATTCAGGCCATCTCCTGCCCTTGCTAAAACCAAAGCAGTGGCAATATTGACCAATAATCCAATCGTAGCGATCACTATCACCGTTCCACCTTGAACAGGGGTGGGGTGCAATAACCGGGATACGGATTCAACGGCAATGCCAATAACTACTACTAGCATTAATAAAGCATTGAATGCTGCAGCCAACACCTCGGAACGAACGAGGCCATAGCTATGCTTATCGCTGGGAGGACGTTGCGCCAATTTGGCTGCAAAAGCTGCCATACCCAGCGCTAAGCCATCAGACAGCATATGACCCGCATCAGAGAGTAAAGCCAAAGAACCCGACATCACGCCGCCCACTGCCTCAATGCCTGCAAACCCCAACGTCAGAATGAGAGCCAACAGTAAAGCGCTGAATTCAGAAGGTGGGGCATGATGATGACCCGCATGTCCATGATCATGTCCGCTTTGATCATGGTCATGATGCGCGTGACCACGATCAGATGGGTGATGATGCCCCTCATCAGCCCCAGAATGATCATGCTTTGTATGCGCATGACCAACATGGTTGCGAGCATGATGGGAATGATCCCGCGTCATACTGAACGCCATCCCTCTAAGGCAAGGTGATTGAGTCTTCCAATTGCTTCCGCGTAGTGTTGGTCAGGATCAACAGAGGGTTGACGCGCTTGCAGGTGTGACAAGCGCTCAGAGGCGCCCACAGCGGGTCTTGCACCATCTAAATCTTCAAGCAGCAAATCGAGCGCCTCAGGGTCATTACAGAGCAAGACCATGTCACATCCTGCGCTAAAAGCCTTTTCAGCTCTTTGTGCAGGCGTTCCAGCGCCCAGTGCACCTACCATGGCCAGATCATCACTGAAAATAGCACCCTGAAACTCGCATCTTTCTCGTAATACATCCTGCAACCAGAAAGGCGAAAATCCAGCGGGAGCAGGATCCACTTTTTCGTATAGAACATGCGCTGGCATCACTCCCCGCATCTTATTTGACAATATTTTGAAGGGGACCAAGTCCATCACTTCTATCTCAGACATTGAGCGATCATCAATCGGTAAATCCAAATGGGAATCAGCGCGCACATAACCATGACCCGGGAAATGTTTACCTATTGCACAACTCCCCGCAGCTTCTAATCCATCCATCAACGCCCCTGCAAGCGCAACCACAACCTCTGGCTTTCCAGAAAAAGCACGATGCCCAATGATGGAGCTATGACCAAAATCAAGATCAAGTACCGGTGTAAAACTAAAATCCAAACCACACTCCATCAGTTCATGCGCCAATACAAACCCTACATCTTCAGCAGCAAGCAAAGCTTTTTCGGGATTGTGCTGATATAAAACACCCAGTGTCGCCATCGCAGGGAGCGAAGAGAAGCCCTCTCTAAATCGCTGCACTCTTCCGCCTTCATGATCAACTGCTATCAAGATTGGGGCTACACGACTACTCCGAATATCAGCCACCAAGGCTTTCAACTGATCGCGATTGCGGTAATTACGGGTGAACAAGATCAACCCTCCCACCCTAGGATCTTGCAATTGCAAGCGTTCAGAAGGCGTTAGGGTTTCACCGCTGATATCAATCATGACTGGGCCAAATGCGTTCATACGCTAAAACCCTCTAAAACGACAAAGGCAACAGCGGCGTCTTTTTCATCACTCAATGAAAGATGCATATGGGCAATCCCCTTTTCTTTAAGATGTGACTCCAAATCACCGTGAATCAGCAAATGTGGCTGACCCAAATCATTATGTTGAACCGATACGCAGTGAAATCCCATAGGCGGACGAATACCGGTACCTAGGGCTTTAGAAAATGCTTCCTTAGCGGCAAAACGCTTAGCCAAAAAGCGCGCTGGAACAGTACTTGCCAATAAAAGGGGCCACTCACTGTCTGTCAAAATCCGACGGGCAAAGCGCTCCCCATGCTTATCCCAAATTTCAGCTACCCGAGGAATTGAAACCAAATCAACCCCAATCCCTCTGATCACCCGCGCGAACCCCCAGAGGAAAGGATCAACGTCTTCATCTCACGCACTGCATGCTCCCAACCCACAAATAGTGCATGGGCAACAATCGCATGACCAATATTCAATTCGCGGATATCTTGAAGTGCAGCAACTGGCCGGGTGTTGTGATAATTCAAGCCATGTCCCGCATTCACTCGTAGGCCCAAAGTACTTCCATAGGCAGCCGCTTCTTTGAGTCGAGCTAACTCAGCAAGCTGCTCTTTTTCATGCTCAAGTTCCGCATAGTGCCCCGTGTGTAATTCAATCACGGGGGCACCCGCTGCAACAGCAGCATCAATTTGCGCATGGTCTGCGTTAATGAAAAGTGAAACGCGAATCCCGGCATCGGCTAGCTTAGAGCAGGCATCCTTAACGCGATCGAAATGACCCACTACATCCAATCCTCCCTCTGTCGTAATTTCAGCCCTGCGCTCCGGAACCAAACAGGCATCTTGAGGACGGATACGCGCAGCAATGGCGAGCATTTCATCGGTTACAGCCATTTCTAAGTTCATCCGGGTAGTCAGAACTTCTCGTAAAATCTCAAGATCACGGTCTTGGATATGACGACGGTCTTCTCGCAAATGCAAAGTGATCGCATCGGCTCCCGCATACTCTGCAAGGAGCGCTGCTTGAACAGGGCTAGGATAACGTGTGCCTCTCGCCTGACGGAGGGTGGCAATATGATCGATGTTGACGCCAAATTGAATCACGGTAAGGAAATCTCTTTAAAAAGGGCTCGTGTATGAAGGTCCTGGCTACCTAGATGAAAGGCTAACACCTGGCGCATCAGAATTTTGGCTTGAGAGCTGGTTAAGGGATCAGACCAATCGTCAGCCGCCATGGCCAGCAAGGCGCCACCTGAAAATTGTACTGCATTCGTTCTTCTGTCTGCGACTCGCGGACCTTGCTGAGGATCAAAAAAATAGACCTTGTCTTCCTGAACACGTTCATCTCGTCCAGCGACGAGATCTAATTGCAAACCATATCCGATCTCTCGAAGCAGAGCCAATTCAAAACGCCTCAATACAATTTCCTCTGCCACCCCTCGAGACAAATCTTGAAGAGTCTGTGCATAAACATCAAATAGAACTGGATGAGGGTCATCTCTTGCCACTAAGCGCAGCATTAATTCATTGAGGTACAGTCCACAGTACAGGGCTTGGCCATTTAATAATGGCTGCCATTCGCCCCAATCTGCATTAGATAAAGTACGAAGTTCGTTTTTACCAAACCATTCCAAATCCAAGGGCTGAAAAGCGCGCAATACGCCCCTAACCGTTGAACGCGGGCGGCGGGCACCTCTGGCCATTAATGCGATCCGTCCATGTTCTCTTGTAAGAACCTCTACAAGTAGACTAGTTTCTCGCCAAGGCAAAGTATGGAGCACATAGCCCGAGGCATTGAGCTTACCTTTTCGCTCAGAACTCATGCCCCAAACTCTTCAGTACACGCTCGTCATCTGCCCAACCGCCTTTTACTTTTACCCACAATTCTAAAAATACTTTGCTGCCAAAAAGCTTCTCAAGATCTAAGCGAGCACGCTGACCAATTTCTTTCAGTTTTTCTCCATCACGTCCAATCACGATCGGTTTCTGATTATCTTGATCCACCAGAATGACAGCTTGAATTCTGCGCATGGTTCCTTCTATGGTGAAACTTTCAATAGAAACCGTCACGGCGTAAGGCAATTCATCTCCTAGCAAGCGAAATAATTGTTCGCGAATAAACTCTGCCGCAAAAAAACGCTCATTGGCATCAGTCACATCATCTTCCTCATACATCCACTCAGCCAATGGAAGTTGAAGACGAATTTCACCCAAGAGCGGTGCAAGCTGGGTTTCTTTTTGAGCACTGATAGGAACAATGGCAGAAAAACGATTGAGCGCTCCCATCTGCGCTAAGAAAGGTAAAAGTCTTTCCCGGGGATGCACACGATCAATCTTATTAATTGCCAATATCGGCTCTATGCCAGCAGGTAATCGATCAAGAACAAGCTGATCATCGGTATTAAATTTAAGAGCTTCAATCACCATGACCACTACATCGGTGTCGGCTAGCGTAGTTAACACAGAGCGATTCATGGCGCGGTGCAGTGCATTAGCATGCTTAGTCTGAACACCTGGGGTGTCCACAAACACGAACTGCGCATGATCTTGGGTCAAGATACCTTTGATGCGATGGCGGGTGGTTTGCGGCTTACGCGAGGTGATGCTGAGCTTTTGCCCCACCAAATGATTGATGAGCGTGGATTTACCCACATTTGGCCTGCCGATAATGGCAACAGTACCGCAACGCTGTTCTTCAGGGGAAATGCTCATGCGCTGGGATCTCTTAAAATTTGTTGTAGAACATTGTTTGCTGCATCCTGTTCTGCCGACTTGCGACTGCGCCCTTCTCCATGAGAAGAGAGTGCAGGCTTCGTCAAAATACATTCCACAAAAAAAATACAGTTATTCGGGAGCCCTTCTGTTTTAACAAGAAGGTAGGAAGGCAGTGGGAGATTTTTGGCTTGCAGCCATTCTTGTAGTCGGGTTTTAGCATCTTTACTAGGGTGTACATCTTGAGTTTGATGGGCCACAACCAAGCTTCCCTCACGCTCATGGGGCACAATCAAGGTGCAAGCTGTTTCATACGCTGCTTGATATCCACCATCTAGAAATATCGCCCCAATCATTGCTTCTAGGGCATCGGCCAACACGGCTGGCATAGCATGTACAGGGCCACTTTTAGCGACATCCTTTCGGATAATGAGTGCCTCACCTAAGGCTAATGATCGCGCGACAGAAGCCAAATGATCCTTACAAACAAGCGCAGTGCGCGCCACACTGAGATCGCCTTCATCCCAGGTAGGATGATCTTCAAAAAGTTTCTTGGAGATAACTGCCCCCAAAATAGCATCGCCTAAAAACTCTAAGCGTTGGTTGTTTTCACCGCACTCTGTGCTATGGGTCAGCGCCAAAATCAGCCAGTCCAATTTCTTGAACTTATAACCCAAGCGATGCTGTAAGGATGGCAACGCTTCAGGGAGGCGAATCATTGAATGCCCACAATCGCACTAAGCTGAGACGCCACAGGGCCATAAACCATTTAGGGAATACGCGTTCCAATTCGCGAAAGTTCTCCAAAATTCCACCAAATCAAGAAGGCGCGACCCACGATATTTTGATCAGGTACAAACCCCCAATAACGGCTATCCGAACTACTGTCGCGATTATCTCCCATCATGAAGTAGTGACCAGGTGGAACGGTACAGACAAATCCATCACTGTTGTATTCACAGGCATCGCGATTGGGATAATCAATCACTCGTGAGTTGTACAGTGTGGGTTGGTCATTACGAATTTGAATCACGTGATGATGAGACCCTAGGTCCTCTTCAAAGCGATCCGTATTTACAAATTCTTGAAGGCCTGCTCGAGCGCTTGCTCCCGCTGGAGTCACAATTTGCGCCTGTCCGTTAATGGTCAGGCGTTTGTGTTTGTATTCCACCACATCGCCAGGCACGCCCACCACGCGTTTGATGTAGTCAGTAGTAGTGTCTTGGGGATATTTGAATACCATGACATCCCCGCGTTGAGGGCTGCCCAGCTCAATAAAAGGACGATTGGTCACTGGCAAACGTAAACCGTAGGTGTATTTATTCACCAAAATAAAATCGCCAATTTGAAGCGTTGGGATCATGGATCCCGAGGGAATTTTGAAGGGTTCCGCAATAAATGATCGCACAAAAAAAACCACAAATATGACCGGGAAAAAGCTTCTTCCTAAATCCAACCATGCCGGCTCGATAGATACAAAAGGCTGGGGTTCCGTATTAAGAGCAGGTAACTTAGATTTGAAATACACACGCTCGGCCAGCATCACCCCACCCGTTACAATGGTTGCAATGAGCAATGCTTCAGAAAAACCAAACCACTTCTGCAACACTCCAAAACCGAGTGCGCCAACCAATAATCCTAACCATGCCAACTGCAACCACGATTGCACACTCTCTCGCTGTGTTGAGTTTCTGGCTGCAAAAAGATCCCAGCACGCTCCGGGAAAAGAAATCACCATCAACAAGATCGTTACCCACTGTAAATCCATATTCCTTAGTCTCCCACCTGCAAGATCGCAAGAAACGCTTCTTGCGGGATTTCCACATTACCCACTTGCTTCATGCGCTTTTTACCCGCCTTCTGTTTTTCTAGAAGCTTACGTTTACGGGAAATATCGCCGCCATAGCACTTTGCCAATACATTTTTTCGCAGAGCCTTAATGGTTTCTCGCGCGATGATATGTGCGCCAATTGCTGCTTGAACTGCAACGTCGAACATTTGACGAGGAATCAATTCGCGCATTTTTGCCGCCAATTGCCTGCCTCTGAATTGGCTGGTACTTCGGTGAACAATCAGCGATAAAGCATCGACCTTTTCACTATTGATCAAAATATCGAGTTTGACGAGATCAGAAGCTTGAAACTCTTTGAACTCATAGTCTAGGGAAGCGTATCCACGGCTTACCGATTTCAATCGGTCAAAAAAATCCATCACCACTTCATTGAGCGGCATCTCATAAGTCAGCATGACTTGCCGCCCTGCATATTGCATATCGCGCTGGGATCCCCGCTTTTGATTACATAAGGTCATCACTGCCCCAACATAATCTTGTGGCACTAACATCGTGGCTGTGATGATGGGCTCACGTATTTCTTCGATTTTGGAGGGATCAGGCATGCGTGAGGGATTTTCGATTTCCTCTACCACACCATCTTTCATGACGATTTGATACACCACAGTTGGTGCCGTGGTAATCAGGTCCATATCGTATTCGCGCTCTAAACGCTCTTGCACAATTTCCATATGCAACAGGCCTAAGAAGCCGCAGCGGAATCCAAAGCCCAGGGCCTGAGAGGTTTCAGGCTCATATTGAAGCGCAGCGTCATTAAGCTTCAGTTTCTCAAGTGCATCGCGCAGCGCTTCGTACTGGTTAGTCTCAACAGGGTAAAGCCCTGCAAACACTTGGCTTTTGGCCTCTTTGAATCCGGGCAGGGCATCTGCAGCTGGATTAGCAGCCAGGGTGATGGTATCCCCCACCCGCGCCAATTGAAGTTCTCGAATACCCGCAATCACAAAACCGACTTGCCCGGCAGAAAGCACTTCGCGTTGTTGTGACTTGGGCGTAAACACCCCAACTTGATCGCAGAGTTGAATCGAACCAGTCGACATCAGCTGAATTTTGTCCTTAGGCCGCAATTCCCCATCAACCACTCTGACCAACATGACAACACCCACATAATTATCAAACCATGAGTCGATGATTAATGCTTTAAGAGGGGCCCCAGGATCCCCTTTGGGAGGAGGGATATGGGTGATTAATGCTTCAATCACATCCTCTACACCCATACCTGTTTTAGCGCTACAGGGCACTGCATCCGTCGCATCAATACCTATGATGTCTTCAATTTCTTCTTTAACGCGATCTGGTTCAGCTTGAGGCAGATCGATTTTATTCAAGACCGGCATCACCTCCACACCTTGCTCTATTGCGGTATAGCAATTGGCGACGGTCTGGGCCTCTACCCCTTGTGAAGCATCCACCACCAGCAGGGCGCCCTCGCAAGCAGCCAATGAGCGCGAGACCTCGTAGGAAAAGTCGACGTGCCCGGGGGTATCAATCAAATTCAAAAAATAAATTTCACCATTTCGGGCCCGGTAACGCAGAGCGGCCGTTTGGGCTTTGATGGTAATGCCTCGCTCTCGCTCAATATCCATTGAGTCGAGTACTTGGGCTTCCATCTCACGGTCAGATAGCCCGCCGCATAATTGAATGATACGGTCAGCTAATGTTGATTTGCCGTGGTCGATGTGCGCGATGATAGAGAAATTGCGTATGTGATTCATGGGTTCAGGGAAGGGGGCAAGCGGATTGTGCTGCCCATAGCGCCGGGGTAAGGCAATGCGCTGTTAAATGACAAGTTTAGCTGAAGCGGAGCAGAAACGCACTGAGCGCTGCTTCATCCAAGCGATGGCGACAAATTTCAAACTCACCGTATTTTAGAACGGGGATATGTTCCCCATAAAGTTCTTCCCATTCTTCGTGTTCATCAAGATCTATCCAATCCACGCTTATCGGAAGCCCTTGAATCTTTATACAAAGGGCTTCCATCAAATCCGTACAGAGATGGCAATATGTCCGGCCAAAGAGCTGAAGTACGGTAATCCCTGAAATCTTATCCGGCATCTTTCTTTAGGGTAATGAATCGAGAAGAGTCACCTCGGCGTACAAGGAGTGCAATGGCTTTCTTACCGCCCACCTCACCCAGTGTGCGATTAAATTGCTCAACCGAACTGATATCTACATTATTGATTGATAAAATGACATCTCCAGCCTGCAAACCGGCCTTGGCGGCAGCACCATTGGCATCTTCAATCAAAATCCCGCCTTTAATATCTAGCTCTTTCTTTTGATCTTCCTTCAAATTATTCAAATTTAAGCCGATTTTTGTAGCAGGCGTATCCGCACCCTGCCGGCGGGATGCGGGCCGAATTGCGTTGGGCACCTCCGAGGGCATTTCACCGACTGCAAAATGTAACTGGGTGCTTTTTCCCTTGCGCCAAACGGTAACGGGAACGTCATGGCCAGGCTTAGTCGCTCCCACTACTCTCGGCAAATCTTCACGCGAGCGAATGGATTTACCATCAAACTGAGTAATGATATCGCTAGGGAGCAATCCGCCTTTGTCTCCGGGGCCCCCTTTCTCAACGTTAGCAATCAAGGCACCTTGTGGGCTAGAGAGTCCAAAAGAATCCGCAATGTCTTGCGTCACATCCTGAATCACTACGCCCAGCCAACCACGCGTCACATGACCAGTTTCCCGTAACTGCTTCGAGACGTCTAAGGCAACGTCAATGGGAATAGCAAATGACAGCCCCATAAACCCGCCAGTACGGCTATAGATTTGGGAATTGATGCCAATAACCTCCCCCTTCAAATTAAAAAGAGGCCCGCCAGAATTACCAGGATTAATAGGCACGTCGGTTTGAATAAATGGGACTAAAGTCTCCTGAGGTAAAGAGCGCCCCTTGGCACTCACAATTCCTTTGGTAACAGTGCTCTCAAATCCAAAGGGAGAGCCAATTGCCACTACCCATTCGCCTACCTTCAATTTTTCAGCATCACCCATTTTCACTGGCTGTAACCCGGTTGCCTCAATTTTGATGAGTGCTACATCCGTTTTACGGTCTGACCCAATCACTTTGGCGATGAGTTTGCGTTTATCCGTGAGGCTCACCGTGATTTCGTCGGCATCCTGCACCACGTGTGCGTTGGTCAACACATAACCATCTGCACTTATTATGAAACCTGAACCCAATGAATGCTGATCTTCCGCGCCTCCATTGCCACCGCGCCCGCCGCCATTACCGCCCCCGTTTCCGCGCGGCATACCGGGCATCCCACCCGGGGGAACGGGAATCCCATAATGTTTAAAAAAGTCTTGCATCGCGTCTTCATTCCGCTCACCTACCTTCGGTGCTTGTGTAGTGCTGATGTTCACAACCGATGCTGATTGTTTCTCAACAAGATCCGTGAAATCCGGCAAGCCCTCAGCATTTGATATCACTGGGACAAGCACTAATGCAGCGACTAAAATGAAACGACCCAACATACGCTATTCCTCCGTTCTCTAATACGCAAAAATCCAACGATTACTTTTTCAACAGCCCCGCCGATTTAGCAAGCTGAGCTACAGTCGCGGGGGGGACTTCCCCAATGGCGGTGACCTGTTGGTCACCAACTCGGGTAGAGTAAAAACTCAACGCCCCTCGGCGTGATTCGGTAGTCATTGAATTACTTCGGGCGGGCTCGATAAATACCGAAACCGTGGCCAAACCATCTGAATAAACCATTTGAATCAAGGGGGAACTTCGACCTTCGGCTCCGCGATGCATTTCTATCACCTTGTGAAACCCTTGGGGAGGATTACTGACAACCCAAACAATTTCTTGATCTTGCGCTAGGCCACTGCGATCCCAAGTCCAACCCGATCCATTCCAACTAGGTTTCAGTTTTGCAGCGTCAAGTCCTCCCTCTGCAATGAACTCAGTAAATGTAAACGTCTGGAGGGCCCCTCTCGAGCCGTCCTCCATGCTGGCTCTCAATAACAATCCAGTCTGACTATCGGCGCATAATCGGTAGCTGAACCTAAAACCATCTTTGGGATCGAGACGAATTAAGCGACACTCTCGTCCTGCTACTCGATCAGTACCCGCAAAACTCAAATTGTATAGTTCACGTAACTGAGAAGGAGATCCTGATAGCAAGGCGGGGAAAAAGCGGCGACCCTCAATGCGGTCCAGCTTGACCATATGACTTTCAGGAAGATAGCAAGCAATGTGATCATTTTCACGAATGATTTCTCGTGGAGGACCATCTAAAGACTCCAGCTTTCCATGCTCTCCCTCAGCGTCAATAATGTGCATGATTCGGGAAGTCTCAGACTTACCGTCGTGACTGAAGGTGTAGACCCCAGAATAAGTCATGCTTTGAGATGCGTGCACCGCACGCAACAACCAATCTGTTGGGTCAGCCGTTCGCCCCCCCTCAGCCCAAGATAAAGTGGTCGCTAGACTGAATACAAATAGGGTTAGGATGCGGGGAAAAAAGATGGCCTTCATCGTCCCTGGGGCCCCTCCGTCGACTCAGCTGAAATAAAGGTAGCGCGTTGTAAACCCGGAACAGCAACTTCACGATGCAAGTCCACATAGCGATCTATTTCAGCCGGATCGGATAAACGCGAATCAGCCACAACAAAATGACCTGGATCAACTAATGAAGAGGCGACGACACGAACAGGTTCGGAGAACGGTTGAAGGCTAAGGCCTATTGCAAGCATAGTTAAGGATGCTGCAAGCGCCAAAGGAACCCAGCGACGCGACGGAATTTTTTTATCTTGAAACTTTTGCGAACTCTGCTCGGCAGCAATGACAGCCAAAGCGCGCTGCGCCCCCTGCATACCCAAATTAGACAGGGGTTCATTTTGTCTCAAGGACTCTCCGATCACGCTAAATAATTCCCACTCATCAAGTAATTGAGCGTTTTGATCTAAAGCCCTTAAAACTCGCATTGCACCCAGCTCGTCCATCTCTCCATCATGAAGTGCAGATAACTCTTCTTTTAGTTTTTCCATCACCATCTCCGATCTTTTGATGTTTCTAATTGCGGCCTAAGGCGTATCGCGATCGCTTCTCTAGCACGAAATATTCTTGAGCGGACGGTGCCTATAGGGCATGCCATTAACGTAGCGATTTCTTCATAACTGAGTCCGTCAATTTCTCTTAAGGTAATGGCGGTCCTTAATTCTTCAGGTAAAGCAGCCATGCTTGCATTAACGGTTTCGGCAATTTGCTTACTCATCAGTTCCGCCTCTGGCGTGTTCATGTCCCTGAGTTGATCAGCATCATCAAAGTTTTCAGCTTCTTCGCTATCAAACGGGGTAGAAGTCGGAGCACGACGACCTAGTGAAACCAAATAATTTTTCGCAGTATTGATTCCTATCCGATACAACCACGTATAAAAAGCACTCTCTCCCCGGAATGATCCTAAAGCGCGATAAGCTTTGATGAACGCCTCTTGAGTGACATCCTCTACCTCGGCAGGATCGCGAATCATGCGGCTCAACAACCGTCCCAGCTTGCGCTGATATTTCATCACCAAAAGCTCAAAAGCTTTTTGATCGCCTCGCTGAGCGCGTTCGACCAAAATTTGGTCAGCTGCTCGATCAGAACTAACGGGGGAGGAAGGAGGATGGGAAGATTCTGCGTTCAATTCTTTACGATTATCCTGAGGTGCCGGCCGGATTTGAAACCCAATCGGATTTAAAGTCTCATAGTACAGGCTAGTCATCTTTTCCCCCTTAAAATTTACAACTACCTTAAGGACATCGGGGGGGCACAAATGGTTCCCAAAATGGATGCGTGATCCTTCAGGGAAGCAAAATTCCTTAACTGAGACCGCTATAATGCCAAAAATTAATGAAAAGTGAGCGGAAGGATGTCTGATAGAGAAAGTATGGATTACGATGTGGTCGTGGTAGGTGCGGGCCCCTCTGGCCTAGCATGCGCAATTCATCTTAAACAGTTGGCGGTGGCAAAAGGCCAAGATATTTCTATATGTATTTTGGAAAAAGGCGCTGAAGTGGGCGCCCATATTCTGTCTGGTGCCGTCATTGAACCGCGCGCCCTTCGGGAATTATTTCCTAACTGGGAAAGCTTAGGCGCCCCCTTACATACCCCAGCAAATAAAGATCGTTTTTTATTGCTGGGTGAGCACTCTAGTTGGACTTTGCCTACTCCCCCACAAATGCACAATGCTGGTAATTTTATTGTCAGCTTAGGAGAGCTTTGCCGCTGGCTTGCAGGTCAAGCAGAGCAGCTGGACATCGAAATCTACCCTGGTTTTTCGGGGGCTGAAATTTTGTTGGATGAAAAAGGGGCTGTTTGTGGCGTTGCTACTGGAGATCAGGGTATTGGTAAGGACGGCCAACCAACCACACAATTTCAGCGCGGAATGGAACTACGCGCCAAACAAACAGTGTTTGCTGAAGGCTGCCGGGGTTCACTTACCAAGATGTTATTTGAACGCTTTAACTTGCGTGTAGGCGCAGATCCTCAAACATATGGTTTAGGCATTAAAGAACTGTGGGAAGTCAGCCCAGACAAAAGCCAGCCAGGGGATATTACCCATACCGTAGGCTGGCCCTTACCTTCTGACACTTATGGTGGGAGCTGGCTATACCACCTTAAAGATAACTTGGTCTCAGTTGGATTTGTGGTGGGTCTAGACTATCGCAATCCCTATCTCTCCCCATTTGAAGAGTTTCAGCGCTTTAAAAACCATCCATCCATACGTCCATTATTTGAAGGCGGACGTCGCATTTCATATGGAGCACGTGCACTATCTGAAGGAGGCATTCAGTCCCTACCCAAGCTGACCTTTCCGGGAGGATTACTGATTGGAGACACTGCGGGTTTCTTAAACGTGCCCAAGATCAAAGGTACGCATACCGCTATGAAATCAGGAATTGAGGCCGCCGCTGCACTATCCGATTTTTTTGCATTGACGGAGTCAAAACAAAATGAAATCGGCCAAGAAGCCAACACCTATCCTGAGCGCCTCAAGCAAACTTGGCTTTGGGATGAGTTACATGCTGTTCGTAATATCCGTCCCTCGTTCCGCTGGGGGCTTTGGGGGGGGATGGCCTACTCTGCGATTGATACCTATTTGTTTCGCGGTCGAGCACCTTGGACCTTTCGCCACCATGCAGATCACACCCAACTTATTTCTGCGGATGAAGCCCAAAAAATTGACTACCCCAAACCAGATGGCGTGGTGAGCTTTGATCGCCTAAGCTCTGTATTTTTATCCAATACCAATCACGCTGAAAATCAACCCATTCACCTTAAACTAAAAAATCCTGAGCTTGCGATTGATCTGAATTTTGCGCGCTTTAGCTCACCCGAACAGCGATATTGTCCTGCGGGCGTTTACGAAATTATTAGCAGTGAAAATGCTGCACCGCGTCTACTCATCAATGCGCAAAACTGCGTACACTGTAAATCGTGTGATATCAAAGATCCGTCACAGAATATTGACTGGTCTGTACCAGAGGGCGGCGGGGGCCCAAACTACGCCGCGATGTAAAGCTCGCAATGTTTTAATGTAGTGGAATGAAACCAACCATCGCCGCATGCGATGACTAATGAGGAGCGTCCCATGAAAAAAGTAAGTCATTTAATTGAAGGCAAAGAGGGGAATGTTTGGCGTGTTGCACCGACGGATTCAGTCCTCACTATGCTAAAGGTTCTAGCAGAAAAAAATGTGGGGGCGTTGGTGGTAATGGATGGGGAAGCATTGGTGGGAATTATTTCTGAACGCGATTATGCGCGTAAGGTGGCTCTCAAAGGAAAAAACTCTACCGAGACCAAGGTAGTTGAAATCATGGTGGAAGATGTTTTATATGTCACACCCGAACATTCCGCTGAACAATGTATGAATCTCATGACTGAGCGGCACATTCGCCATCTTCCCGTCGTAGATCATGGAAAGGTGTTGGGTATGATTTCTGTGGGTGACTTAGTCAAAAATACTCTGAACGAACAAAAGCAAACGATTGAGCAACTCGAAAGTTATATCCGCGGCGGATAATAAAAGGCCTCAGCATCAGTGCTTTGAATTTGTCTCTCATCAACTTGAGGGGCATGCGCTTCGTCTGCACTATCGGCTTACAGGGGGACCAGACGCAGATCAGTCCTTCTGTGAGCTTCTTTCTTTACCTGAAACCCTGCCTGCCCCAAACCCTGCTGATCCTTTAATACAGTCCCTACTCAGGGCGTGTTTGTTCTCTTTTGGTGTTTCCTATTTCAAAGCAGCGATTCCCAAAAACCTCTTAGGGCCTGCTATTTCAAGCGATGAGGCTGACTTTTGGAATCTGCTTTATGGCACAGGGATGGGCGAGTTCTATTATAGAAATGGCCTGCCAATTCCAGACACAGTTGGATTTGAGGCTCTGGTTGATCGCTCCCTTCCTTCTCATACCTTACTGTCCGCACCCCGCCCCAATCGGGAACGCGCTCTTGTTTTGATCGGAGGAGGAAAAGATAGCGCCCTGGTCGCAGAGATCGTTCGTGAAAGCGGTATTGAAGCCGAAGCCCTCTCGCTAGGCAACGCTCCTTGGATGGAGTCCTCTGCTCATGCATCCCAACTCAAACTGCACCGAATTGCAAGGCAGATTGATCCTGCATTACTTACACTCAACGCAAGTGGAGCTTGGAATGGACATATTCCCATCTCAGCGCTGATTGCAACGCTATCTTTACTCATCGCCCATGCTGCAGGGTTCAGCGATATCTTAGTAGGCAATGAGCGCGGTGCCGATGATGCAAATACCGTATGGGAAGGACGCAAGATTAATCATCAGTGGAGCAAATCTTCACTTTTTGAAAAACAATTTCAAAATTGGTGCTCAAACCATGCGCCCGGCGCACCCCGCTATGCCAGCCTTCTTCGACCACTTTCAGAAATTAGAATTGCTGCTCAGTTTTCTAAATGTAAAAATCAACTGAGTGCATTTACCTCATGTAACCGTAATTTCCGCATCAATGCTGACGAGCGCCCTGCTCGGTGGTGTGGCAAATGCGCAAAATGTACTTTTGTGGCGTTGATCCTTGCTCCACATTTAAGTGACACCGAGCAACGCGCTATTTTTGGCCTGGAGATTCTCGCCCATCCCGACAACGAGCCGCATCTTCAAGCACTGCTTGGACTCAGCGCTGTCAAGCCTTGGGATTGTGTCGGTACATTGAAAGAGTGTTGGCTGTCTTTACTCCAACTTCATCGTCAGGGGCGTTTGCCTGCTTCCCTCAAGGCTCTTGTTTCCCTTGCCCCAAACGATCTCACTGGTCTTGGTTTTGATCAAGCATGGGCTGAAGAATGGCATACCCACCCTAGCCCACTGCTTTCTGAACAATGGCAAACACGTCTCCATGCGTATCTCAACGCTCATTAATCAACCCATTCTGCTATTGGGGGCAGGGAAGGAAGGCTTGGCAACTCTAGCTTTGCTGCGATCCCGAGGACATCCAGCCGAAGTTTTG
>Ga0114963_10001209_pt1 | contig 17881 bp, 15 predicted proteins | sample C_131016_EF_Meta_FD_87019 | JGI IMG/M metagenome (GOLD analysis project Ga0114963, IMG submission 87019) | Freshwater microbial communities from Lake Croche, Canada to study carbon cycling - C_131016_EF_MetaG | ecosystem: Environmental > Aquatic > Freshwater > Lake | place: Lake Croche, Canada...
AGAAACTTGAAGCTATCTTGAACTCAGTCAAGGAAGTTTCCGGTGCTATCACCGCTGCAACACTGACTACAGTTGCAGTATTCCTTCCAATCGCCGGCGTTGGTGGACTAGTTGGTCAGCTGTTTAGACCATTCGCTCTAACCTTCTCATTGGCTCTAATTGCCTCATTGTTTGTTTCATTGACCTTGGTGCCAGTTATCGCCTACTGGTTCCTAAAGGCTCCAGCCATCGAATCGGCTAAGACCGAAGCTGCTGCTAGAAAGCTGGCAGCTAAGGTTGTGGCTGAGGAGCACGAGCGTGAGCGTAACTCACTATTGCAGCGTGCTTATCTGCCTGTTCTTCGTGAGACTCAGAAGCGCCCTGTGATCACCATCGTGGCTTCATTCCTAATCTTGGTGTTCACTTTTGGTCTAGTGCCATTTATCAAGACCAACTTCATTGGTTCTTCAGGTTCAAACAGCTTCAGCATCTCGCAGACTGTTTCCCTTGGAGCATCCCTTGCCGAACAGTCAAAGGCTGCTGCAGGTGTTGAGAAGATCCTGCTTGACAGTGGCGACACCAATGCAATCACAACCACCATCGGTGGCAGCGACTCTCGTGTTGCTTTTGGTCAGGCTGCCAACGGTATTCAGTTCCAGATCTCAACTAAGACTGGCGTGAACGGTGAAACCTTCCAGAAGGATATGACTGCAGCATTTGCTAAGCACCCAGAACTTGGCAAGGTTAAGTTCGAATCAGGTCAATCATTTGGTTCATCAGGAACTGTTGATGTGACTGTTACTGCTAAAACCGATGCTCAGCTGCGCGAAGGTATCGCTAAGGTTCAGGCTGCTCTAGTTGGCAAGATTGACAACGTTGGTAAGGAAATCACCACAACCCTTTCTGACAAGCAAAGAACTCTAAAGGTTGTTGTTGACCGCACCAAGGTTAGCCAACTGGGCCTAAGTGAAATTGCTGTTGCTGGTCTTGTTTCATCAGCAATGACTCCACAGAGCATTGGAACCATCAATATCAACAGCAAAGCAACCAGCATCTATGTGAAATCTGGCACTACCCCAACAACTGTTGATCAGGTTAAAGCAATTCAGATTCCAACCATGATGGGTGCGGTTCCGCTATACCAGGTTGCAACTGTTTCACTAGTTTCAGTTCCGACCAAGGTGACCACTAAAGATGGTGACCGGGCAGCAACTGTTTCACTAACTCCTAACGCTGATGCAAGCTTGACCACCATCACCGCTCAAGTTTCTAAGGTGCTGGATGGTGTGAAGAACAACATGCCGGTTGGAACAACACTGCTACCTATCGGTGGTGTTTCAGCAGATCAGGCTTCATCATTCAGTCAGTTGCTAATGGCACTGCTTGCAGCGATTTGTATTGTTTACCTAGTCATGGTGGCAACTTTCAGAAGCTTGGTTCAGCCGTTGGTATTGCTAATCTCAATTCCTTTCGCTGCTACCGGTGCTTTCGTTGCCCTGTTGATTACCAACACTGCTTTGGGACTGCCTGCACTTATCGGTATGTTGCTTCTGGTTGGAATCGTGGTAACCAACGCGATTGTTCTCATCGACCTAATCAACCAGTATCGAGCTCAAGGTGTTGATCTTGAAACTGCAATCATGGATGGTGCTAGACAGCGTCTAAGACCTATCTTGATGACAGCGCTTGCAACCATTGGAGCGCTTTCACCGCTAGTTCTAGGTATCACTGGTTCCGGTGGCTTTATCTCACAGCCTCTAGGTGTTGTGGTTATCGGTGGTTTGTTCTCTTCAACCATCCTGACCCTGATCATCGTGCCTGTCCTATACAGACTGATTGAAGGCAGAAAGCTAAAGCGTCAGCTCAAGAAGGCTAAGGCCTAACAACTAAACTTGTTGAGGCAACGAAAGCGTCTCCCCCAAAAACAAAGGCAGGTATCGTGACTGGAATTGAAGACTTTCCGGGACTAATTGATGTTCAGGTATTCGTAAACCCTGAGACCTCCGAAGTGGATGGCATTTTTGCGTTCAATTTCTTAGGACTTTGCGTTAGAAGTGAAGGTGACTGGGAACCAGTTCTTCGTTCTGAGACAAACATAGACGAGCTTTCTTCCGATGACATCTACGTCCTTGACTGGTCGATTGATGATATCCCGATAAGTGAGGCTGACCCCGATGATGATGAGGAACATCCATTACTTGAAGCCTATGACAACGATACGATTACCCTTGACTTGGTAAAAAAGTACTGCCGCCCGATTCAAGACTCGAAGTGATTTGAAGACGTCGGTGGTCCTAACTAGTTTGAGAGCATGATGAACGTACCTGAATACCTGGTCTGGATTGACTGCGAGATGACTGGGCTTAACCCAGAAAAAGACTGCCTACTTGAGATTGCTGTTGTCATCACCGACTTTGAACTTAACGTTGTTGATGAAGGTCTAGATCTTGTGATCAAGCCAAACCCAGAATCGCTAGCAGGCATGGGTGAATACGTTCGTAACATGCACACTACTTCAGGGTTAATCAACGAATTCGATAACGGTATTGCTCTAGAAGCTGCTGAAACTCAGGTTCTCGATTACATCAAGAAATACATTCCAGCGGCTAAGACTGCCCCTTTGGCTGGTAACACTATTGGCACCGACCGCATGTTCATCGCTAAATACATGCCGGAGCTTGACGCTCACCTGCACTACCGAAACATCGATGTTTCAACCATCAAAGAGCTTTCTAAGCGTTGGTATCCTCGTGCCTACTTCCAGGCACCTAAGAAAGATGGTGGCCACAGGGCCCTTGCTGACATCCTTGAATCAGTGGCTGAGCTTCGCTACTACCGCAAGACTGTCTTCGTTGAGGCGCCAGGACCTACAACTGAAGAGGCTCAGGCAGTTTCTCAGAGCCTTAATTCTTAGCCTGAAAACTGATAAACTTTAGGCTGTGCTTATCTAGGTAAGCCATGGTGGGTATAGCTCAGCTGGTAGAGCGCCTGGTTGTGGTCCAGGATGTCGCGGGTTCGAGTCCCGTTACTCACCCCAATAACCACTTGGGAGATTCATGCAGTTCCTAATCAACGTTTTAGATAACAACACAGGAACTGCCACCGGCAACGAGATTGCTGAAATCGATGCCTTCAACGAAATGCTTCAGAACAACGGTCACTGGATTTACGCTAACGGTCTAACCGATCCAAGTAACGCAGTTCGTATCGATAACCGCTCAGATAAGAACGAAGTTCTCGATGGCCCCCTATACAACGAAGAGACGTATGTTTCTGGTTTCTGGATCATCAAAGCCGACTCTAAAGAACAAGCCCTAGAACTAGCAAAGCTAGGCTCTAAGGCTTGTAATCGAAGAGTTGAACTACGTCCTATGCACGGCTAGCACGTTCGAGAACTAATTCTCTTACACGCGCAGCATCTGCTTGACCCTTCATGGCCTGCATAACAGCACCGATAACTGCACCGGCTGCTTGAACTTTACCTTCACGAATCTTCTCTAAGACATCTGGTTGCTTAGCTAGAGCTTCATCGATGGCTGCGATTAGTGCACCGTCATCAGAAACAACTTCAAGGTTTCTTGATGTGACAATCTCACCTGGATTACCTTCACCTGCAAGAACAGCTGAAAGAACTTCACGAGCGATACGGTCATTGATCTTGCCTGATTCAACTAGAGTTGCTAATTCTGCAACCTGCTTAGGTGTGATGTTCATTTCTGAAACATCTTTATCTTCAGCGTTAGCAATACGAGCAATCTCACCTGAATACCACTTACGAGCAGCCTGAGGTTTAGCACCTTCGGCAACAGCTTCTTCGATGAAGTCCAGAAGACCTGCGTTAACCACATCTCTGAATTCCATTTCAGCAAAGCCCCACTCCCCAGCCAGACGATTACGTCGGTCAGCTGGGTTCTCAGGTAGTTCTGAACGCAGTTTCTCAATTAGTTCTTTTGAAGGTTGAACTGGAACTAGGTCTGGTTCTGGGAAGTAACGATAGTCATCAGCATCAGACTTAGGTCTTCCAGAACTAGTTGATCCCTTATCTTCGTGCCAGTGTCTGGTTTCCTGAATGATTGAACCACCGTCGGCCAAGATTTGCGCTTGTCTTTGGATTTCGTATCTCACTGCACGTTCAATGCTTCGAAGTGAGTTTACGTTCTTAGTCTCGGTTCTAGTTCCAAGCTTCTCTTGGCCCTTAGGGCGAAGTGAAACGTTAGCGTCACAGCGAACGTTACCTCTTTCCATACGAGCTTCAGAAACGTTTAGAGCTTTAGCAATTTCACGAATAAGACGAACATATGCAGCAGCTAGTTCAGGAGCTTCACTGCCGGCCCCAATGATTGGTCTGGTAACAATTTCAACTAGCGGAACACCGGCACGGTTGTAGTCAACGAGTGAGTATTCAGCACCCTGAATACGACCGGTCGCACCACCGATGTGAGTTAGCTTGCCAGCATCCTCTTCCATGTGTGCACGTTCAATCTGAACAGTGAACTTATTACCTGAAGGAACTTCAACTTCTAGAGCACCGTCATAGGCAATTGGGTCTTTGAACTGTGAGGTCTGGTAGTTCTTTGCTAGATCTGGGTAGAAGTAGTTCTTTCTAGAAAAACCACCGTTAGCTTCAATCTTGCAACCAAGAGCAAGGCCAATCGAAATAGATGACTCAACAGCCTTCTTGTTCACTACTGGAAGAGATCCAGGTAGACCAATACAAACTGGACACACATTTGTGTTTGGTTCATCACCAAAGTCGTTACGGCAGCCACAGAACATCTTGGTCTTGGTATTTAGTTCAATGTGAACTTCAAGACCAACCACAACTTCAAAAAGCTCCAGGGCTTTCTCGTAGTCCATCAAATTTGCTTTAGCCATTATTTGACCTCCAAGTTCGGAGCAAAATCAATCATTCGCTTACCCCAAATACCTTCAAGGATTCCTTCAAGAGCTGCACCAACTTCATAGAGCTTTGCATCCTGGTAGTTAGGAGCTAGGAACTGAATACCAACTGGAAGGTTATCTTCATCCGCTAGACCAATCGGAATGCTCATACCTGGAATACCAGCAAGGTTGGCTGGAATGGTTGCAATGTCGTTCAAATACATAGCCAACGGATCAGCTACCTTCTCACCGAATTTGAATGCGGTGGTTGGTGCGGTTGGTGAAATCAAGATGTCTGCTTTAGCGAAAGCATTATCGAAATCTCTTTGAATCAGAGTTCTAACCTTCTGAGCGGCACCATAGAACTTGTCGAAAGAACCAGCAGATAGAGCATAGGTTCCTAGGATGATTCTTCGCTTCACTTCAGGACCAAACCCTAGTTCACGAGTTGCAGCCATAACCTTTTCGATTGTTGGATTACCTTCAGGTGTAACGCGCATACCGAAACGAACTGAATCGAACTTAGCTAGGTTTGATGAAGCTTCAGCCGGAAGGATTAGGTAGTAGGCATCGATTGCATAATCAAATGAAGGGCAATCAACTTCTACTATTTCACCGCCTGCTTCGGTAATCAGTTGAATTGCTTCAGCAAAGCGGTTTTTGACTCCCTGTTGGAAACCTTCACCAGCTAGTTGCTTGATTAGACCAAACTTCTTACCCTTCAAGCTTCCACTCTTAGCAGCAGCCACCATTGAACCCAATGACTGAGTTAGCGATGTGCTGTCGTGTGGATCGTGACCTGCAATAACATCCTGAAGATATGCAGCATCAAGAACGTTTCTAGCAACTGGACCAATCTGGTCAAGTGAAGAAGCAAGAGCAATCAAACCGTATCTAGAAACAGCGCCATAGGTTGGCTTAGTTCCAACAGTTCCGGTAACAGCTCCAGGGAAACGAATTGAACCACCGGTATCAGAACCGATAGCTAGAGGTGATTGGAACGATGAAACCACTGATGATGAACCACCACCGGAACCACCAGGGATACGAGTTAGATCCCAAGGGTTCTTGCTAGGTCCATACGCTGAGAACTCGGTTGATGAACCCATAGCGAATTCATCAAGGTTAGTTTTACCCAAGATCGGCATTAGTTCATTACGAAGCTTGGTGACAACTGTTGCATCGTAGGGAGCAATCCAACCTTCAAGAATCTTTGAACCAGCGGTTGTTGGTGCATCAGTTGTGGTCAGGTTATCTTTCACTGCAATTGGAAGACCAGCAAGGGTTGGTAGTGACTCCCCTGCACTTCTTCTGCGGTCAACTTCTTTAGCTGTGGCTAGAGCTGATTCAAGGCTGGTGAACAGGAATGAGTGAACAGCATCGCCAACTTTGTTGATCTGGTCGATGTGAGCCTGGGTAATCTCAACTGAAGAAACCTCGCCCTTGTTCATAAGGTCAACTAGTTCAGCAGCTGTCTTTTTGATGAGTTCAGACATGTTCTCTACTCCTCATCCAAGATTGCAGAAACACGGAATCTACCCTGAGCCTGATCAGGAGCACCAGAAAGGGCCTGTTCTTGGCTTAGGGAAGGCAAAACGACGTCTTCACGGAAGACATTGGTCAGTGGAATCGGGTGGCTGGTAGCCGGGGTGTTCTCGTCGATAATGTTCGAGATTTTGGCTACCGAATCAACAATTACTGATAACTGTTCGGTGAAACGTACAACTTCATCCTCGGTGAGGTCAATTCGAGCCAAACCGGCTAGGTGACGCACCAAATCGGGGGTAATTTCAGACACTGGGTTCCTTATTGCTAGATAAATCCAGTATATCGGGGCTGACAGGCTCTTGAATACTAGATAAACTTACATAGTTGTCTGGTGGAACAGCTACCCCAGAAAAACGTCAGTTTCAGGAGAACAAAAATGGCCGAAGATTTGAACTTTGACATCGTCATGCGCGGATACGACCGTGACCAGGTCGATAAGACTATAGACGAGCTTCGCACCGAAATCGAGCACCTGTCTGAATACAACGACACTGCTGCTAAAGAGATGTCTGCCCTCAAGGCTGAAATTGACAATCTAAAAGAGCAGGTCAAAAAAGGTGGCCCTAACGGCTACGCTGCCCTAGGTGCTCAGTTCGAGCAAACTCTGCGTCTTGCTGAAGAGCAAGCCAAGAAGATGATTGCTGATGCTGGTCAAGATGCCCTACGTATTCGTGAAGAGGCAACCGGTGAAGCTGAAGCTCTAAAGAGAAATGCAAAAGACAAAGCCGACCGTGTTGTTCAAGAGGCTGAAATCCGTATGGAAGAAAAGACCCTTGAAGCAGATCGTCGTCATGCAGAACTTCTAAACGCAGCTTCAGCAGCCCTTGCTGAAGCCAACGAAAAGATTCAGACTGCCACCCGTGAGTCTTCTGCCATTAAATCTGACGGTGAAAGATATGCCGCTGAATTGCGTGCTCAAGTTCACCGCGAAACCGAAGAAGCAAGATCTCTTGCTACTGAACTAAACCAGAGAACTGCTCAGTCACGTGTTGACCTTGAAGCAGAGCTTCGTGCCAAGCGTGATGAGGCAGAGCAAGAAGCACTGCGCATCTACCAGTCATCTGTGGCACAGGCTCAGACTCTAACTGAGGAAGCTAACCGTCAGCTTGCTGATTCATCTGCACGTGCAGCTGAGATTCTCGCCGAAGCAGAACGTGTTTCTAGGGATGCCAGAAACAACCGTGTTGAGATTCTTGAAGATTCACAGAAGCGCGCAACAGATTTGATTAACCAGTCTCGTCGTCGCGCTGAACTTCTATCCAGAAAAGCACAGGGTTACGCTGAGAACGCTATCAAGGATGCACGTGAGCGCATGAACGCTCTGGCAGAAGAGCGTGAAGAAGTTGCAGACTTCCTAGATTCAATGAGCAAGTTGATGTCAACCGAAAACATGGTTTCTGTTGACGAAGCTGAAGTCAACAAAGACTAATTACTTTAGTTTTTCAGCAAACTCTGCTTCAGAAATAACTGGAACATTTAGGCTTTCAGCCTGAGCCAACTTAGAACCCGCATTGGCACCGGCAACCACAAAAGCAGTGTTCTTTGAAACACTCGATGCAGCCTTGCCGCCATTATTGATAATCAATTCTTCAATTTGATCTCTGGTGTAGCTTTCTAGAGTTCCGGTGACTACGATGCTCAAACCACTGAAGATGCCATCCCCTGCTGAAACTGTGCCAGGACCTTGATGTCCTTCAATTTCAAGAAGCACACCTGATTTTCTCCAAGATTCGATTAGGTGTTTATGCCAATCAACTTGAATCCAATCAAGTAGCGACTTTGCAAGAATCGGCCCAACTCCATCAACTTGAGAAAGCTCGTCTTCGCTGGCAGCAAAGATTCGATCAATTGAACCAAAGTGATTCGCAAGTGATCTTGCTGCGACCGGACCAACATGTCTAATGGATAATCCAACGATAATTCGCCAAAGCGGCCTGGTCTTTGCATCTTGGATGTTCGCTAGCAGTTTGATTGCAACTTCTGCAGGAACAACCTCACCCCGTTTATCTTTCTTGCTAAAGAATTCAACAATCTTAGGTTGACCATCTTCATCAAGTTTTGGTAAACCAGTGTCCTGATCTAGGACATACGAACGAACTGGTAGAAGCTGTTCCATCTTTAGATTAAACAAATCGGCTTCGTTCTTAAGCGGAGCAGATTCAATGTCAACCGGCTGAGTTAGAGCAACCGCTGCAACGTAACCAAGTGCTTCGATATCTAGAACTCCACGCGAACCGATGTATGCAACCCTTTCGCGAAGCTGAGCCGGACAACTTGCTGAATTCTGGCAACGAAGATCCACATCGCCTTCGCTAGCTGGAGCCAATTTTGCACCACAATCTGGGCAAACCTTAGGCATAACGAAAGGCTTTTCTTTACCTGTTCTAAGTTCAACTACCGGTCCTAAGATTTCTGGAATCACATCGCCGGCTTTACGAATCACTACAGTGTCGCCGATTAGAACACCTTTAGCCTTGACCACATCTTGATTGTGAAGAGTTGCAAACTCAATGGTGGAACCGGCAACCTTTACTGGTTCAACAACTGCGTAAGGAGTTGCTCTTCCAGTTCTTCCTACCGATACTCGAATGTCTAGAAGCTTCGTGTTGACCTGCTCTGGCGGATACTTATAGGCAATTGCCCAGCGTGGAGCACGAGCGGTATAGCCAAGTTTTTGTTGGGCTTCCAGGGAATCAACCTTGATTACCACACCATCAATTTCGTGTTCTAGATCGTGGCGGTGAATCTGGAAGTTCTCGATGTATTTATAAACCGCTTCAATCGAATCAAAGGTCTCAAAGCGATTTGAGGTTGGTAGACCCCAGGATTTCAGTAATCCATACAGTTCGCTCTGATACTTGAATGGAGCATTTGGCCACGCGCCAACACCGTGCACCAGCATCTTCAAAGGCCTTGTGGCTGTGACCTTAGGGTCCTTTTGTCTTAGCGAACCAGATGCTGAGTTTCTAGGGTTAGCAAAAGGCGCCTTTCCTTGAGCTACCAAACCAGCGTTCAGCTCATCAAAATCAGCAACTGCAAAGAAGATCTCTCCCCTGATTTCAACAACATCTGGGTGATTCTTACCTTCTAGAACAACTGGTATCTGCTTGATGGTTCTCACATTGTTTGTGACATCTTCACCAACAACTCCATCGCCACGGGTGGCGGCTGAAACCAGCTTGCCCTTTTCATAACGAAGGTTGATTGCCAAACCATCAATCTTTAGTTCCGCTAAAAACTTTTGTTCCCCGACTCTATTGGCCCAGGCCTTTAGATCTTCTTCACTGAAAGCGTTATCCAGTGACCACATTCTGTCCAGGTGGGTAACCGGAGCAAAAGCTTCATTGACATTGCCACCAACACTTTGAGTTGGGCTATCCCCTGTGATTAGTTCTGGATGTTTGGCTTCAAGTAGTTCCAGCTCTTTCATCAATGCGTCATACTCGGCATCGCTGACCAAAATAGTGTTCTCTTGGTAATAGGCGCGTCTGTGTCGATTTATCTCATCGACAAGAAAAGCTATGCGTTCGGCTGGTTTAGACACCCTTATAGCCTAAACAGCACCATTGACACTCTGGCTGATGCTCGCCGAAGCTGTTGAGAAATCATCTACTGCTGAAACAGTTGAATCGATAGTGGTCTGAGCCAGCACTCTTGAGCCAAGATAAATAACTGCTGTTTGACCAGGTGCGACTCCAAGAATCGGTTCATCGAGTTTGATAATCATTTGATCACTTGTGACCTGAACTCTGCAGGGAACCTGTTCCCCGTGAGCTCTAACCTGAACTAAAGCTTCAAAGAACTCATCTGCATCAGCCTTAGCTTTACCGCACCAAGTGAATTTACTTCCAACTAGTTCTTTCACTGCAAGTGCTCGAGCGGGACCCACAACAACCTTGTTTGATTTCACATCAACAGCAAGAACATATCTAGGTTTGCCATCAACAGCAGGCTTACCAATCGATAACCCCTTACGCTGACCAACGGTGAAGCCGTGAGCACCCTGATGTTGACCTAAAACATTTCCTTCCATGTCGACAATCTCGCCCTTAGTTGAACCAAGGCGATCTGCTAACCAATCCTGAGTGTCTCCTTCAGGGATAAAACAGATGTCATAAGAATCAGGTTTCGCCGCAACTGATAAACCTCGAGCTGCTGCTTCTGCCCTGATGTCATCCTTGCTAGCTGAAGCACCGATAGGAAACATTGCGTGCTTGAGTTGCTCTGACGTCAAAACTCCAAGGACATAACTCTGATCTTTAGCCACCGCAAGTGATCTGTGAAGTTCAAGGTTGCCTTCATCATCGGTGAGGATGCTGGCATAGTGACCGGTGCAGATGGCATCAAAACCAAGGGCTAAGCCTTTTTCAAGGAGAGCTGCGAACTTGATTCGCTCATTACATCTCATGCAAGGGTTAGGTGTTCGACCTGACTCATATTCGGAAATGAAATCATCCACCACGTCAAGCTTGAATCTTTCACTGAAATCCCAAACATAGAAAGGAATACAGAGGAGATTGGCTGCTCTTTGAGCATCCATGCTGTCTTCAATGGTGCAGCAACCTCTTGAACCTGTTCTTAGAGTTCCAGGCATACGAGATAGTGCTAGGTGAACACCAACGACTTCGTGACCCTGTTCAACTGCTCTGGCAGCGGCAACAGCGCTATCAACGCCACCGCTCATAGCTGCTAATACTTTCATCAGTTTGCTCCAGTGTTAGCGATGCCTGCTTTAAGCGCACCTTCGATAGCTTTTGGCAATGCTGCAATAAAAGCTTGAATGTCATCTTCACATGAATCCGTGCCTAGTGTCACACGAATACATCCATAAGCTTCGGAAACACTTCTACCCATAGCAACCAAAACGTGGGAAGGTCCGTTCACTCCAGCCTGACATGCTGAGCCAGTTGAAACTTGGATACCCTGTTGGTCTAATAGGAAAAGTATTGAGTCTCCTGAACAACCTTGGAAAATGAAATGTGCGTTGTGAGGCATTCTTGGGGAGTGCTTTGAAGTTAGTTGAGCAACACTTGTGATGCTTTCAACTTTCTCGACAAGTTGATCTCGAAGTGCCTGGAGTCTCTGAGTTTCCGCATTTAGTTCTTCAATTGTGTTTTTGGCGGCTAAGGCAAATGCTTTGGCTGCTGGAGCGTTCATGGTTCCAGATCGTAAACCGCGTTCTTGACCACCTCCGTGAACCAGCGAAACAAGTTTGGTTGCTCTTGAGACGATTAGCGCACCAATACCAACAGGGCCACCAATCTTATGAGCTGAAATACTCATGGCAGAGAGCCCTGAGCTCTTGAAACTTAGCTCGGTGTGACCAAAGGCTGCGACGGCGTCACTGTGGACCGGAATGGAATATTTTTGAGCTAACTGAGTCAACCGTGGTATGTCTGTGATTAGACCAGTTTCATTGTTTGCCCACATCAAGCTAATCAATGCAACCTCTTGATGTTTTTCAACTAAGAAGTTCTCTAACCAAGAAAAATCAATTACGCCTTCTTCATCAACCGGAATCCAGACTGCTTCTGCCCCTTCGTGCTTCTCAAGCCATTCGATTGGATCAATAGTGGCGTGATGCTCGGTTCCGGCAGAAAGAATTATGCATCTTTTATCATCAAGGGCTCGTTGCTCCCAGAACAAACCTTTGATAGCCAAGTTGTTACTCTCGGTTCCACCTGAGGTGAAAATAACTTCGTTACGATCACATTGCACGGTTTTGGCAATCTGTTCGCGTGCTTCTTCAAGGGCTCTTCTAACCTTTTGGCCAGCTGAGTGAACCGAGGATGGATTACCCAAAGCCTTGAGGTTTTCGACGTAGCAGTCAAGGACTTCGGGTCTAATCGGAGTCGTCGCAGCGTAGTCAAGATAAACAGTCATCGTTAAAACATTCTCACAGCAAGTTGTTTTCTAGCCTCAACCACCGATGGGTGTGCCTTACCAACAACATTGAATAGCTCTAACAGGGCTGAAGTTAGTGTCTTCTTTTGATCTGGGTTAGCTGAGTCAAAGAAAGAAAGCAAAAGATTGAAGGCTGTTTCAGCATCACCGGTTGCCATAATGAAATCTGATTTCGTTATAGCTTCTTCCGGAGTGCTAGGGATAACTGCAAGTTGCTTTTCAAAGTCTTGGTTATAGGTTCTTTGAACTAATTTGGTTTGAGCTAAACGTTCAATCAGAGCCTCGTTATTAGGCTTTGACTTTAGTTCCTTCTCATAGATAGCAACCGCTGTTGCAAAATCACCCTGCTCCATGGCATCAAAAGCTTCTTGCTCTGCCTGAGTTAGTTTCACTTCGGGCTCTTGTTGTGGGTCACCAACTGTTAGTTGACCATTGAGTCCCTGTTTAGCTGCTACCTCAAGCAGTTTGTTCATGAAGGTAACAAGGTCAGCTTCATTCTGATCACCTTGGAATAGTGGTCTTGGTTCACCAGCAAGAATCAGAACAACACTGGCAGCGCTGGTTATGTTGAAAGCTCTAGCCAGTTCTGGTTGGGCCTTGATGTCTACTTTTCCAAGAAACAACTTGCCTTTAGCTTCAAGGACTAACTTTTCAATCTTCTGGGTTAGATCCAGTGAATCCTGCTGAGACTTATCAAAGAAGGAAATCAATACTGGAACAACGTTGCTAAGTTCGATAACTGCTCTGAAGGTTTTCTCTTCCAGATCAATAACTAGAGCAGGAACAGTCACCTGTTCAGGTGTTTTAGTGGTCTTATTGGTTAGCCCTGAAAGGTCAACGGCACCGTGAAAAGCTGGATTACTCAATTCAATGCCTTCACACTTAGCAGTCCCTGGGTAGCACCGATTAGACGAATCTTCTCAGTGGATCCGGCCGGAACATAGAACAGCAGCATGTTCTCATAAACAATCTTTAGTCCAGTTGAACTGCCAGGTGCTCCTAAGAGCAGCTTCTGGTCCAGTTGCGTTACCGACACCGCTGATGTTCTGGTTTGTGGCTTGATTACCGATGTGTCATTCATTGCCATGGCAATTAGACCACCGGAACCTAAAGTCAACATACCTAAGATGTTCTGATCAGCTAGTGAGTGAACAAATTTCACATCAACCTTAGATTTCTTCAGAGTGGCTTGCTGTTCAGTTTGTAGCTGTGAGATAGCTGCGTAATACTGATCCGCAGTCAAATCAAACTCTGGTGCGTAGGTGCTAAGTGCACCCTTGTTCAAAACATCACCGTATTTGTATGGAAGGGATTTCACCGGTGTGACTAGGTAGGAGTTATTTGGATCAACGTTAAGCGCACCAACATTTTCTGCTGCAACACTTGGGAAATCAGTTGGCATTAGGTCAATCAGATACCAGAGCTTGTAGTTATCTCTAGGAGTTGCTTGTTGTAATACCAACATCTGTGGTGCTTTAGTTGATGAAGCTGCTTTAGTAACCACCATAAGAGTTCTAGGCTGCCAACCTAGGCTGATATCAGGTAACTGCATTGGTAGAGAAACAGTGATTGGGCTGGCAATGATTCCGTTTAGACGAGGAATCTTTTTACTCTTCACCTGAAGCAAATACTGAACCTTGCGAGTTTCAAGAGCTGGACCAGCTGCTCTGGTTAACAAAAGGTTTGTGTCTCTAGAGTTATCTGAACTCTTTACAGTTGCTGCAACAGTCCTAACAATTCTTTGCAGCTGTGCATCGGTAACAACTACGTTTACCTGTTCAAACTTGGAATTAGGTGTTGCTGTTGGAGCAGGGGTTGCTGATGAACATCCAGCTAGAAGTGACAGAGTGATCAAGCTAACCGGAGCAACCATCATTCGTCTTGAGGTTCTACCCATGCGACGACGACCCTTGCGAGGAATATCCATCCGAGAGGCCTTGCGAAGTCTTGGACCTTTAGGAGATTTAGGTATTCTGCGTTTTGGACCTCTAAGTTTTCTGATATTCCTAAAACCTAAGAAGTTGATAATCAAAGCTGCAATCAAAAGTGCTAATCCAACACCAATAAATACAAGTGGCCAGTTGATGATTCCGGTTTCATTCCACAAAATGGTCACCTGAGATGGTCCTCGGTGTAATCCATCGCTGGCTAGTAATACTCCGGTGTCATCCATCATGGAAACGGTGGTGACTAGCTCATTTTTGACTTTTACTGAATCTCGCCAAAGGTCACTGCCTTCAGGGTTGGCATCGGTTCCGCCTGCTGTGATAACTGTTGGATCCGGGTGTTTCTGATTGTGGGTGACGTTTAAACGAACAAAGTTTGAGGTGCCAATCCAGTCTTGGATGTCTCGTTCCCTACCGTTGGCATAGAAGATCTGCTTGGTGCCGGTTGCCTTAACCGTAATCTGACCGTCATAGGAGGTCAGGGTTGAGTGCGGGATGACCTGGTATGAGTAGGCAGAAGTTAGGTTGAACTGGACCTTATGGCTGGAATTAGCATCAAAAGGGCCTTTAGTGATGAACCCAACCGCAATGCTGATAGCCGATAGGACCAGAAGGACAGTTGCAACAACAAACCGCACGAGGCTCCTTTCGGGCTAAACTTGAGGGGTATAAAGACTTTATGTCTATCCTACCGAAAGCCCCAGGAGAGCCATTTTGGCAGCCGAAGAGACCGATTTCCCAGTAGTTATGCGTGGTTACGACCGCCCTGCTGTCGATGACGCTATCCGGGATTTCCGCAAAGAACTCATCAATATCACCGCTCTAAACACCCAGTTGGCGGCTGAACTTCGTGACGCCCAAAACCGCCTCCTAGAGCTTGAAAAAGACGCTTCTGAGCGTGAAAACCCTACCTATGCCGGTGTTGGTGCCAAAGCAGCCCAGATCCTGAGCACAGCTGAAGAACTGGCTATTTCTCTGGTTGCAGACGCTGAAAAAGAGCGAGCAGCCATCATTGACACCGTTGCCAAGGATGTTGAACAGCTCAAAGCCGATGGTCAGGAATACCATGACCAGTTGGTTGCTGAAGCCCAAAAGCGTGCTGACCGTATCATCAACGCCGCTAAAACCGACTATGACGAGACCCTGGCTAAAGCAAATGCCGAGGCAAAGGCAATCGTTGATGAGGCTCAACGCCAAGCCGGTAGCCTACGTGGTGCCATTTCAACCGAGGTAGCCAAACTTAGAGCGGCCGCTAAACGTGAAATCGAAGTCAAGCAAAGCGAAGCAGATCGTTCAATTGCCGAACGCAAGCTAATCGCTGAGCGTCAACTAACTGGACCTATTGAACAAGAACTTAAAGATGCAATGCTAAGCGAACAAGCTCGCATCGATCTAAACCTTGAACTAACTGCTAGAAGAGCAGAAGCCGAAAGCGAATATCAAAGAAAATACCAAGAGGCTGTTGCACAGACCCAAAAGTATTTGGATGATGCTAACGCTCAGCTTTCAACAGCACTGATTAGATTGTCAACTGCGAAACTTGAAGCAGATGCGATTGAAACTGGTGCTAAATCAGAAAACAAGATGATTATCGAAGAGGCTCGTAAGCGTGCTGATGAGATTATCGCTAATGCTGAAATTGAAGCCAGGTCAATTCTTTCAAGCACTCAAGCTAAGGTTGCTCAACGTCTTCACTTCCTAGAAGCAGAAGAAAGAAAAGTTAAGCAAGAAAAGTCAAGCATTTTGGTCTATCTTGAGAACCTAACCGCAGTTATTGAGCAGATAACTAAAGACGTCTAATAAAAGGAGCAAAAGTGTCTGCACCGAGCAACGTCAAGATTAGTCATCCCTACCAAATTGGCCTATTACTAGGTCTAGGTGTTCTAACCGCAATAGCTCTTGGTAATGCGGTTATCTCGATTGCCAGCATCATCACATCAATCTTTACAGCGCTGTTCATCACGCTTGGTTTAGAGCCTTTGGTTCAAATGCTCCAAAAAAGGGTAAAGCGTCGTGGTTATGCAATTAGCATCGTGGCTCTAGGTTTGCTAACTGTTCTAACCACTGTGATTTTCTTGATTCTTCCACCACTGATTTCACAAACCGGTTCCTTTGTTAGCAATCTTCCAGAACTACTAAAAGGTTTTCTTCAGCTGCCTTGGATTCAGTCTCTAGATGTTCGCTTCGGTGGTGCTATTAGCACCGCCGTGAACACTTCAGGTGCATACCTGGTTGATAGCAAGAACTGGCCTAACCTTCTAGGAGGTGTTGTTCAGGTTGGAATTACCCTGTTCAACGGTGCCGTTGCTTTCTTGACAGTTTGTATTTTGACCTTGTATTTCATGAGTTCGCTGCACTCAATCAAGAGCGTCATGATCAATTTGGTGGCTAAATCTAAGCGAAACAAGGTAACCGAGATTGTTGATCAGGTTATTGCTTCAGTTGGTAAATACGTGATGGGTCAGGTGGTTATCGCTTCCATCAACGCATCGATTGTCTTTATTGTGCTTTTGATTGCTGGAGTGAAGTTTGCTGTTGTGCTTGCTTTCATCGATTTCTTATTTGTGCTAATCCCAATGATTGGTTCAATTTCAGGAGCAACAGTAATCATCATTGTGACCGCAGCCACCACTTCCCCACAAACCACCTTGGGCGTTGCCATAGCAATCCTTTTGTATATGCAAATCGAGGCTTATGTGATCGCTCCAAGAATCATGAAGAAGGCTGTGAATGTTCCAGCTGCTCTTGTAGTGGTGTCTGCTCTAACCGGCGGTTCACTATTGGGAATCCTAGGTTCACTACTGGCTATCCCGGTAGCAGCAACCCTGTTGTTGATTATTCGTGAGGTGTGGGTTCCCCACCAGAATAAGAAATAAAGTCTGGTAGCGGATAAGCATCAGGGTTCACAACTCTAACAATTTCATTCAAAACTCTTTTAGTTGAAGTTTCTCCAACCCAAAGATGTTTAGCATCGTCAACAGTAATAAGTTCAATATCAGGAACTAACGAGAATCTAATTGCAGCTTCTGCTGGTTTCAGATAGTCATCATGCTCAGGTATCAAAGCAATGAGTTCTTTATTGGTTTGATTCCAACGAACTAGTTCACCATCGGTTGTTCTGTGAAGCGGTGGTGAAAGCAATATTGCACCGAGAATATCTAGATCAGGTCCGTATTTAAGTGCTAGCTCGGTTCCAAAAGACCAACCAACTAACCACAGGTTAGGCAGGTTCTCTTTGATTGCATAGGCAACTGCTGCTTTCACATCAAGCTGTTCGGCATTACCGCCATCGAAACTACCCTCACTCTTACCATGAGGTGATTCCGTTCCTCTGGTGTTGAAGCGAAGCACTGCAAGATCTGCAAGAGCTGGTAGTCGGTTAGCAGCTTTGCGATAGATGTGTGAATCCATAAATCCACCAGCGGTTGGCAGTGGATGAAGCATTATCAAAGTTGCTACCGGAGGCTTGGATAAAGGTAGTGCTAGCTCTGCAACAAGTTTGAGGTTATCTTCGGTTACCAGGGTTACCGGTTTTCTTATTGAAGGAAGTTCAACGCTTGAGCGTATTTCAATCTGACTCAAAATAATCTTCCTTGGAACTTCTGCCAACAAACATTATGGAA
>Ga0114963_10001211_pt1 | contig 17877 bp, 18 predicted proteins | sample C_131016_EF_Meta_FD_87019 | JGI IMG/M metagenome (GOLD analysis project Ga0114963, IMG submission 87019) | Freshwater microbial communities from Lake Croche, Canada to study carbon cycling - C_131016_EF_MetaG | ecosystem: Environmental > Aquatic > Freshwater > Lake | place: Lake Croche, Canada...
AGCCACCGCGGTCGGGCATTGGGACTCATCGCTCCTGCTATCAATCGGTACTTCCAATCGACGAATTAGGGTGAGCCTTGTGTCGAACCGCGCCGCGATCGTGTCACTGCTTGGTCCTGCTTTCGTCGCCGGCGTCGCGTATCTCGACCCTGGGAACGTCGCGGCGAACATCACCGCTGGTGCCCAATTGGGGTTCCTTCTCGTCTGGGTTGTCGTAGCCGGGAACCTCATCGCATGGCTTGTGCAGTACTTGTCCGCGAGTCTGGGAATTGTCACCGGCAAGAGCCTTCCCGAAGTGTTGGGAAGTCGGATCACCTCGCGCGGCTGGCGACTCAGCTATTGGGCCCAGGGCGAATTGATCGCAATGGCAACCGACGTCGCGGAAGTCATCGGGGGCGCTATCGCGCTCAACCTTTTATGGGGGATACCACTCTGGACCGGGGGCCTCATTGTCGGGGTGGTGTCGATCGCATTTCTCGGTGTTCACGGGCGGTGGGGTGCAAAGCCGTTCGAGCGACTCGTCGTGGTTTTTTTGCTTGTCATTGCGGTCGGATTCGGATCCATCCTTTGGGGACAACCGGTCGACGCGACGTCCCTCGCGTCTGGGTTGGTTCCTCGACTCGAGGGGTCTGATTCACTCGTCCTGGCGGCGGCGATTCTCGGTGCCACCGTCATGCCTCACGCGATCTACGCGCACTCCGGGTTCTCTCGTGATCGAATCAGCCAATCGTCAACCGTTCCGATTCGTCGGCTTCGAGTTGCAACGCGAATCGACGTCACTCTGGCGCTCGTTCTCGCGGGAGCCGTCAATCTAGCTCTTCTCGTGATTGGCGCGGTCGTGCTCAGCGGGCAATCGGGGACGGACACGCTGGACGGGGCATTTGTTGCGATCGGCGCCGTGTCAGGGTCGCTCATGGCGACGTTCTTTGCTGTAGCCCTTCTCACGTCATCGCTAGCGTCAACCGCGGTTGGTGCTTATGCGGGTGCAGAGATCATGCACGGATTGATTCGCCGGACGATACCGCCACTCGTTCGACGCAGTATCACGGTCATTCCCGCAATAATCATTTTGGTTATCGGAGTCGAACCCACGACCGCGTTGATCTTTTCCCAGGTCATCCTGAGCTGGGGTATCCCGTTTGCGCTGATCCCGCTCATTATCGTGACGGGTGACACGAACGTCATGGGCGAGTACCGTTCGCACGGAATCGTTCGAGGTCTCGCTGGGGTTGCGACTGCCGTGGTCATTGTGATCAACAGCGGGCTCATCGCCCTCACGCTAGGGGTCTGAGTTAGCGCTTTTCCTCGTCGCGAATCTCGCGGCGTTCGCGCCACCAGTGGATGCCGATCGACAGCACACTCACGCCAACGACACCGAGCAGAACGAGGTCGATGTATTTGACGACGAGTTCGGCGACTCCCGGAATGTGGGCGACGCCCCACCCGGCGACGGGCAGGAGTCCCGCCCAGAGAAACGAGCCGAGAGCGTTGTACAGAGTAAAGGTTGCACGGTTCATTTTTCCAATTCCGGCTGCGACCGGAAGAAGTGTGCGCACGATCGGAACGTACTGCCCGAGAGTGAGAGACAACGGACCCCACCGCTGGAAGAACTGCTCGGTGCGCTCGACGCTTGTGTGCGACAACAGCCCACCTTCTTGGCGAGTAAACACCGCAGGACCGCCGACGCGTCCGATTTGGTAACCCAACTGGTTCCCGAGGATTGAGGCGACGACAATCATGGCAGAGACCAACCAGATTGGTTGCGGGATTGTTCCGGTGTACGCGAGCACGCCCGTAATGATCAACAACGTGTCGCCCGGAAGCAGGAACCCGATGAGAAGCCCCGTCTCGATGAAGACGATGGCGGCGACGATCAGCAGGCCCCAATTCCCGGCGCTTTCGATGAGTGCTGCCGGGTCAAACAGGCCCAAGGCGCTAATCATTCGGTTCCTTTCGATTGTGCGGGTGGAGGGACTCGAACCCACACGCCGAAGCACAGGATCCTAAATCCTGCGTGTCTACCAATTTCACCACACCCGCGTAGTTCACCATTCTAACGGGGGTATTTTTGTGGCGTAGAGTGGCACTACTCTCGGCCCAGAAATTGTGAAACACGAGTAATTCGGTCGATTCGGCAGCTTGGCCGGATCGGTGAAAGGAAACAACAGCGTGCGTTCTGAAAAAGACATTCTCGACTCCGTCCCCACGAAATTGTTCATCGGCGGTGATTGGGTTGACGCCGAAGGCGGAAAGACCCTGACCGTCTCTGATCCCGCGACGGGCGAGCACCTCGCGACCATCGCGAACGCGTCGGAAGCCGATGCGAAGAAAGCGATGGATGCGGCGGCCGCTGTTCAGGAATCCTGGGGAAACACGGCTCCGCGCGTACGCGGCGAGATTCTTCGAAAAGCGTGGGAACTTCTCATCGAGCGCCGTGACGATTTTGCACTACTCATGACGATGGAAATGGGAAAGCCGTTCGCCGAGGCACAAGGCGAGGTCACCTACGGCGGCGAATTCCTTCGCTGGTTCTCGGAAGAGGCTGTGCGCATTAACGGACGCTACGGGTCCAACCCCGAGGGCACCGGCACGATGATTGTGTCGAAGCGCCCTGTCGGCCCGTCGTTCCTCATCACACCGTGGAACTTTCCCATCGCGATGGCGACCCGCAAGGTAGCTCCGGCGATTGCGGCCGGTTGCACGGCGATTATCAAACCAGCCGAGCTCACCCCGCTCACGACACTGGCGTTCGCCGCACTTCTCGAAGAAGCCGGAGTGCCGAAGGGTGTGGTCAACGTCATCACGACCAGCCGTTCGCGCGACGTGTCGCCCATCATCATTCAGGACCCGCGCCTTCGTAAAATCTCGTTCACGGGCTCAACCCAGGTCGGCAAGGTTCTCATGAAGCAGGCGGCCGACAATGTTCTGCGCACGTCAATGGAATTGGGCGGAAACGCGCCGTTCATCGTTTTCGACGACGCCAACATCGATAAGGCGGTTGACGGCGTCATGATTGCCAAGTTCCGCAACATCGGACAGGCCTGCACCGCAGCCAACCGGGTCTTCGTGCAGAAGGGTGTTGCCGCCGAGTTCTCGGCGAAGGTCGCCGAACGCGTCGCTGCGATGAAGATTGGCCGGGGCACCGAAGAAGGCGTCACGATCGGACCCCTCATCGACGAGAACGCTGTCGTCTCGAGCCAGGCGTTCGTTGACGATGCTGTTGCTCGTGGCGCGACGGTGCTCACCGGCGGGCAGCGCGCCGAGGGACCGGGATCGTTCTTTCAACCGACGGTCATCTCGAACGTTCACGCTGACACGCGGTTCATGAGTGAAGAAATCTTTGGCCCGATTCTGGGTGTCATCGAATTTGACACGGAGGACGAGGTCATTCGTATGGCGAACGACACGGAATACGGGCTCATCTCGTACGCATTCACGAACGACCTTCACCGCGGACAGCGCCTCATCGAGAAACTTGAAACGGGAATGATGGGGCTCAACACGGGACTCGTATCCAACGCCGCCGGTCCATTCGGTGGAGTCAAGCAGTCGGGTGTTGGCCGCGAAGGATCGGCCGAAGGCATCGAGGAATACCTCACGACAAAGTACACGTTCCTCCCTCACGCCTAACTCTGTGGACAACGTCCGTGGCGCAGATTCGGTGAGCGCCACGATGGGGGAATGACTTCTACGGATTCCATCGTTGACCGAGTTCGGCGCGCTGTCATGTCTGGCGACGACCTGGGCCGCGCGATCACATCGGAAGTGCAACGAGCGAACGAACGGGCTCTGGGCGAGTCACAAGCATCGGAGGTTTCCGAATCCGATGTTGCGCATCGCCTCACGGGATTTGGAATCGTGCAACCGCACCTCGATGATCCCACCGTTGAAGAGATTTGGATCAACGACCCGAGCGCTGTGTTCGTTGCGCGGTCAGGTCGACACGAACGGATTCCCGCCGACCTGACGACGGACGAAATGCGGACACTTGTTGAGCGCATGTTGCGTCGCAGTGGTCGCCGAGTCGATGTCTCTCAGCCCTTTGTCGATGCGTCCCTTCCTGACGGTTCGCGGTTGCACGTCGTCATTCCGCCGATCACCCGAGAACACTGGAGCCTCAACATTCGAAAGTTTTCGTCGACGGTGCGGACTTTGAACGACCTCGCAGCGCGTGGCACGATTGCCTCCGACGCGAAACGGATTCTTCAGTCCGCGATGAGCGACGGTCGAACCGTACTCGTGTCCGGTGCGACCCAGGCAGGAAAGACCACGATGGTGTGCGCGCTGCTGTCGGAATTGGATTCGAGCGAACGAATCGTGACGGTCGAAGAAACCTTCGAAATATCAACCCGTCATCCGGATACGGTCGGGATGCAATGCCGCGGGGCAAGTCTCGATGGCGTGGGCGAGGTTACTCTTCGACGGCTCGTCAAAGAGGCCCTCCGCATGCGTCCCACGCGCCTCGTGGTCGGCGAGGTTCGCGGTGACGAATCGCTCGACTTGCTCGTGGCACTCAATTCGGGAATCCCGGGGCTGTGCACGATTCACGCAAACTCGGCTTCCGATGCCGTTCGCAAACTGGTGACGCTGTGCCAACTCGCGGGAGGGGTGTCCGAGGCGTTTGTGACCTCAACGATTCTCGCCACGATTGACCTCGTGGTTCATTGCCGAATGGACGACGACGGACAACGCAGGGTTGTGGACATCGCTCGACCGATTGCGCTGGGCGGTTCCGGAGCGCTGACGATGGAATCGCTGTGGGCGCAGCACTAATCGCGTTCGGGGTGTTGGTGGGGTTGGGAATGTTCCTCGTGCTGATTCCCGCGAAGGAACGGCGGCGGTCGCGGGTTCGCACCTGGTTTGATGAAGCGGGACTTTCCGGCGTTCCCCTGACGGTCATCGGTGTCGTCATGGCCACGGTCGCGGTCATCGCTGGTGCGCTCGCAGCGACCGTTATTCCACTTCCGAGTATCGCCCCACTCGGTTGTGTTGTCGGGTGCGGGGTTCCCGTCGTCGCGTTGGCTAGCGCGCGTGACCGTCGGCGTCACCGCGCGCGGGCGCTCTGGCCGGACGTGATTGATTCGATCCGAGTCGCTCTGCGTTCAGGGTCGACGCTGGCTGATGCGGTGACCGCAGCGGGGTCCGCCGTTCCGCGGGAATGGCGCTCGGCCTGGACAGAACTCGAATCCGATCTTAGACGTGGATCTGATGTCGATTCGGCACTGCGACGATTGCAACGCGCGCTCGCCGATCCGATCGCCGACCGCGTGGTCGAGTCGATCATGGTCGCGCGCGAATACGGCGGAACAGAGCTCCCTGCGGTACTCGCGGAACTCGGTCGCTCGGTGCGCAAGGAATCAGCGATGAGGCACGAGGCTCAATCGCGTCAGTCATGGGTGCGGCACGCGGCAACTCTCGGTGTTGTGTCGCCATGGATTGTTCTGGCGCTGTTGGCGAGTAGGCCTGAAAACAGAGAGGCCTATTCCACGTCGGCCGGAACCCTCCTGATTGTGGCGTCTGCGGCCGCAACCGCCGTTGCATATTTCGTCATGCGTGCTCTGGGGTCGATGCGCGAACCGTCCCGGTGGCTGATCGGGGCACTCGATGATTGAGGTCGCATTGGGCGCTCTCTTGGGGCTTGGCCTGTTCGTGCTTGTCGGGGGTTCGACCGCTTCGCGGGTTGCAATCCGACTCGCTCCGCATATTCGAGACGTCACTGCGGCCCGAGCGCCGATAGTGGACGGGGACGGAGCTCTTCGTGCCCTCGGAATCGTGTTTCGACTTCCCGCGGCGTTCGTCCGCAACATTGCCGAGACACGTCGTCGCCGACGCTCGATTTCGGAGGAACTTCCCGGCGCCCTCGACCTCATCGGACTCTGCGTCTCGGCCGGAATGTCGGTGCCCACCGCGCTCGAGCGAATCGCCCGACACGGGGTTGGCGAACTCTCTGACGAGTGCCGGGTCATCGTCGCGGAGATTGGGTTGGGCATCTCGGTCTCGGATGCACTTCACGCGAGCGATGTTCGAGTCGCACACGCGGGCTGGTCTCGTGTGGTCGACCACCTCATGACGGCGCGTCAATATGGGACGCCGCTGACCGAAATCATTCGCTCGCTGGCGGATGACGAACAGCAGGCCGCTGGGCGTCGACTGCTGGAATCGGCCAGCGCACAAGAGACCCTCATGATGTTCCCGCTCGTCTTTGCGATCCTCCCGGTGACCGTGGTGATTGCGGTATTCCCGGGGCTGACCGCACTCGGCTCCATCGCGCTGTGAGGAACGGACGAATTCGCGCAATACTGGTGGTGTCGGAAGGGACATCATGAGACTTCGCCTCACTATCGCGGTGATTATCCAGATCATTGCCATTTTGTTCAGCCTCAGGGGATGGATCGATGCCCTTCAGGGCGGTCTTGCCGTCGTCGTGTTCTTGTGCTAACCGTCGCTGCGCGCCTTGTCGGCCGAGTTGCCATTCCGAAACTGACCTGGATTTCGCTGACCGCAGCCCTCGTCTGCAGCACCGCGACCGTTGCACTTCTCGTGTACGCCTACGACCCGATGGCGTCGGACAGCCAGTTCGCCGATTCACCGTTCAGTTCCACGATTTCCGGACTCAACATCGCCTTCCGTGTTGCGGCGGTCGCCGTCATCGCGGGGACTGTCTTTTATGCAGTGAAGATTGTTGATTCGATTCGTCGCGAAAACAAATCCTAGATCGCGGTCGTCCCTCGTGGTTTTCGACCTTCTTGTTCACAACGCCGCCGTCTTCGATGGCGCGACGCTTCGACCCGAGCTATCTGCCATGGGGGTGGCGAACGGTCGAATTGTCGCGGTGGGTGGGGATGAATTGCGCGATGCCGCAACGGCGTCAACCCGAATCGTTGACGCGGAGGGTGGGCTGCTCACTCCCGGCTTCATCGACGCCCACATCCATCCAATAGAGGGTGGTCTTGAACACGCTCGATGCAATCTGGCGGGAATCACGACCGTCGACGCTCTGCTCGCCACCATCGGAAACTATGCCGCGGCGAACCCGCACGACGAGTGGATTCTGGGCGGGGGATGGCAGATGGCGACGTTCCCCGGGGGCACCCCGCTTGCCACGGACCTTGACCGAGTGGTTTCGGACCGGCCGGTGTATTTGCCAAATCGCGACCACCACGGCACGTGGGTCAATTCCGTCGCCCTCGCTCGGGCCGGAATCACCCGTGACACCCCGGATCCGGCCGATGGCCGAATCGAGCGTGACTCCGACGGCAACCCCACGGGCACACTGCACGAGGGGGCAAGCGAACTCGTCAAACGGTTGATTCCGGTCGATACCGATGACGCCAAATATCGCGCGCTGCTCGACGCACAGCGATACCTCCACTCGTTCGGTGTTACGGGTTGGCAAGACGCAATCGTGGGCAATTACGGCGGTCACACGGACACGAGACATATTTATCAACGTGCCGCAGAGAACGGCGACCTCCTCTCGCGGGTCGTCGCGGCCCTGTGGTGGGACCGCAATCGTGGACTCGAACAGTTAGACGAATTACGTGCGAAGCGAGCGGAACACACCCATCCGCTTTTTCGCGCAACGAGCATAAAAATCATGCTGGACGGAATTCCCGAGAACCACACGGCGGCGATGGCGGATCCCTATCGGGCGACGGGCTGTCGCTGCACGGGCGATCATCGAGGGATTTCCTTCCTCGATGCTGTCCACCTGACCGATGTCGTTACCTCCCTCGACGCGGACACCTGGCAGGTCCACATCCACGCGATCGGCGACCGCGCCATCACGGAATCGTTGGACGCGATCGAACAGGCTCGGGCGGTAAACGGACCAAACGACAATCGGCATCACCTCGCGCATATTCAAATTGTCAATCCGCGCGACATTGCTCGATTCGCATCGCTCGAGGTCACGGCGAACATTCAGACCTTGTGGGCAACAAACGAACCGCAAATGCGCGACCTCAATCTGCCCGCACTCGGCGACGAGCGTTACGGATGGCAGTATCCCTTCGGTGACCTGGTTTCCGCCGGCGCGTTCCTTGCGTCCGGGTCCGATTGGCCCGTGTCCACTCCTGACCCGTGGAAAGCGATGCACGTCGCAGTCAATCGCGTGTTGGACACTCGGGACCCCGACTTCAACCCGATTCCGCTGCACATCGAGCACGCAATGAGTCTCGAATCCGCCCTCGCCTCGTATACCGCAGGCTCCGCTCGTATCAACCACGACGATGATGCGGGTTCACTGTCCGTCGGGCGGCGCGCTGATTTCGCCATTGCCGATCGCAACCCTTTTGATAACGTTCGGGTCTCAATTGTGGAAACCGTCAATCGCTCCACCTATATTGGAGGGGTTGAGGTGTTTGCGCTGTAGCGTCCTGCCGCCGTGTGAACACGTCCCTGTCATTGGAAAGTAGATTCACATGCGATTCACATTGATTGCGCCCGTCGCGGTTCTTGCCGCTAGCGCACTGTTGCTCACCGGTTGTGTCGACAATTCAACACCCACTCCCAGCGGCGATCCTCAGGTCATGGTTGAGGTGGACAAGGCAGCGCAAGCGCTTCTCCCGCCCGAGATTGCCAGCGCCGGAGTGCTTGAGGTTGGAATCGACCCCACCTACCCGCCGAACGAGTTCAAGAACGACGCAGGAGACATCGTTGGTTGGGAAGTTGACCTGTTCAATGACATCGCTGCAAAGCTGGGTCTCACCGCTAACTTCAACCAGTCGACGTTCGACACCATCATCCCCGGCATCGAGACGAGCAAGTACTCGGTCGGCGTCTCGTCGTTCTTCGACAAGGTCGAACGCCAGCAGGTCGTCGACATGGTCTCGTATTTCACCGCCGGTAGCCAGTTCGCTGGTCGCGTGGGTGAAACGATTACGATCGACAACTTGTGTGGTCTGAAGGTCGCCGCCCAGAACGGGACTGCTCAGTACCTTGAAGACATTCCCGCAATGTCAACAAAGTGCACCGACGCCGGCAACGAGGCGATCACGCTTCTCGGTTTCGACACGCAGGACGCCGCAACCAATGCGGTCCTCGTGAGCAAGGCCGACGTATTCGTCGCTGACTCGCCCGTGACGCAGTTCGCGGTCAAGCAAAACGCCGACACTCTTCAACTCGTCGGTGACATTTACGACACCTACTTCTACGCGTTCCCCGTCACGAAGGGCAGCGCACTTTCGGCAGCCCTCGCGGCCGCAGTGAACTCGTTGATTGCCGATGGAACGTATACGGCGATTCTCGAGGCGAACGGATTGACCGCTGGCGCTATCACGATGTCGGAAGTCAACGCCGAGAAGACCAAGTAACTAGGTCTTCATGGCCACTAAGCCATCCACCCAGAAGGCGTCGGGCACAAACCCGGCGCCTTCTGGCTCTCCGCTTGCTCCCCCCATTAAGGCGGTCAAGCTCCGCCATCCGATTCGCTGGGTGGTCGCCGGTGTCATCGTTTTGTATTTTGCCTCCTTTGTGTGGGATGCCGCGGTCAATCGTCCCGTCTATGACTGGGAGACCTTCGGCAAGTACATCTTTGATAAGCGAATCAGTGAAGCCGCACTCGTCACGCTAGAGCTCACCGTCTGCTCGATGGTTATCGCCATCGTCCTGGGAATTGCGCTCGCTGTCATGCGGCTCTCTCCCAACCCCGTTTTTCAGGGCATTTCCTGGTTTTATCTGTGGGTGTTTCGAGGAACGCCCGTGTACGTTCAACTCGTGTTTTGGGGGCTCATCGCCGCCATCTATCCCACGTTTACTCTCGGAATTCCGTTCGGACCGCAGTGGTTCTCGGTCGCGGCGGCGGATGTTCCGGTGTTCTGGATCGCTGTCGTCGGACTCGGACTCAACGAAGCCGCGTATATGGCGGAGGTTGTTCGTGCGGGAATTCTGTCGGTTGACAGTGGTCAAAGTGAAGCCGCGCGCGCGCTGGGCATGAGTTGGTCTCAGAGCATGCGGCGGATTATTATTCCGCAATCGATGCGCATCATCATCCCACCCACGGGCAACGAAGTAATTTCGATGCTCAAGACAACATCGCTCGTGGCGGCGGTTCCGTTCAGTCTTGACTTGTACATGCGCGCCCGCGATATCGCCGGGCCCATCTTCAGACCGATCCCGCTGTTGTTGGTCGCCTCGTCGTGGTACCTGTTGTTCACGAGCATTCTTATGGTCGGGCAGTACTACCTTGAAAAGCGTTATGCCCGAGGAACAGGTTTCGAACGCGTGAAAGCGCCCAATGAGTCCACCACGGAGGTGACCAAATGAGCGCCGAAAGCCTGTTCACTGCGCCGATTTCGCTCAGTGGTGACGATGTCATGGTTCGCGCCGAGGGAGTTGTGAAGAAGTTTGGCCACAATGTTGTCTTGCGCGACATTTCGCTCGAAGTCAAGCGTGGCGAGGTGATGTGCCTGATTGGACCGTCGGGTTCCGGAAAGAGCACGTTCCTTCGCTGCATCAACCATCTCGAGGTTTTGTCGGGTGGACGACTTTCCGTTGAAGGCCGGCTGATCGGTTATCGGGAAAAGAACGGTGTTCTCTACGAGATGAAGCCGAACGAGGCCGCGGCACAGCGCCGGGACATCGGAATGGTGTTCCAGCGATTCAATCTTTTCCCGCACATGACTGCGCTCGAAAACGTTATCGAAGCACCAATTCAGGTGAAGAAGTTGCCCAAGGCCGAGGCAATCGAAAGAGGGAAGGAACTCCTTGATCGCGTCGGATTGGGGGACAAGTTCGATTCTTATCCCGCGCATTTGTCGGGCGGTCAACAGCAGCGTGTCGCGATCGCGCGCGCGCTCGCAATGAATCCGAGCCTCATGCTGTTCGACGAGCCGACTTCGGCACTCGACCCCGAGCTAGTCGGGGAGGTCCTCGATGTGATGAAGGAACTCGCCAAATCGGGAATGACCATGATCGTGGTGACTCACGAGATGGGCTTCGCCCGCGAGGTGGCGGACACTCTCGTGTTTATGGACGCGGGAGTCGTTGTCGAGACGGGTGACCCCAAAGAGGTCCTCGCGAATCCACAACGCAATCGAACGAAGGCTTTCCTCTCGAAGGTTCTCTAAACTTCGGTGGCGCTCCGCCTGTGCACAACTGGGGCGGCCGCGCTTGCCATTGTGCGCCGGGAACAAGAGATTATCGGACGTGCACCATTGTTGACCTTGCCCCTAGAAAATGTAATTTCATGCTAAAATTGAAAGGTCATTGATCCCGTCGGAAGGATGCTGTTGTGAAGAATAAGGCGTACGCCCTTGTCGCGTTAGGAGCGGTTGTTTCTTCGAGCCTGTTGTTTGGTGGTTCGCCCGCGCTGGCGTCGGCCTGTTTCAGTTCCTTCACCAATAAGACTGCGGCAGACGGCCTCGGGACTGACGTTGTGATCGGTGTTGATGCGGATGGTAACAACGTCTACGCAGCCACCACCGGTGGGTTGAGTATCTCCGCTGATGGCGGTGCAACCTTCACGAACAAGACCACGGCAGACGGCCTCGGGGACAACCAGGTGAAAGGTGTTGATGCGGATGGTAACAACGTCTACGCAGCCACCACCGGTGGGTTGAGCATCTCCGCTGATGGCGGTGCAACCTTCACGAACAAGACCACGATAACCGGTCTCGGGGATAACAATGTGAACGGTGTTGATGCGGTTGGCAATAACGTCTACGCAGCCACCGATGGTGGGTTGAGTATCTCCACTAATGGTGGCGCAACCTTCACGAACAAGACCACGGCAGACGGCCTCGGGAATAACTTAGTGCGCGGTGTGTATGCGGTTGGTAGTAACGTCTACGCAGCCACCGATGGTGGGTTGAGTATCTCCACTGATGGCGGTGCAACCTTCACGAACAAGACCACGGCAGACGGCCTCGGGGACAACCAGTTGAACGGTGTTGATGCGGATGGTAGTAACATCTACGCAGCCACCTATAGCGGGCTGAGTATCTCCACTGATGGCGGCGCAACCTTCACGAACAAGACCACGGCAGACGGCCTCGCGGAACTGGTTGTGCGTGAAGTTCATGCGGATGCTGGTAACGTCTACGCAGCCACCTATAGCGGGTTGAGTATCTCCACTGATGGCGGCGCAACCTTCATGAACAAGACCACGGCAGACGGCCTCGGGTCTAACTTTGTGCTCGGTGTTTATGCGGATGGTAGTAACGTCTACGCACCCACCTATGGTGGCCTGAGTATCTCCGCAGATTGTGCCTCGCCTCCGACTTTGGCCAAAACTGGGTCAGACATGTCGTTGGTTCTTGTCGGCTCAGGGATGTCTGCACCGTTGCTGTTTGTGAGCGCGGCAGCGATTCGGGCCTCTCGACGGAAACTAGCCAGCGACTAACATCGCACGCGCGACACCTCTCGGGTTTGTCTGATCTGCCTGTGGATAGCTCCGTCATGATAGAGGCGAAATCGTGAAGACTCTCACCACACATTCGCAGAGGGAGAACTCATGAATCAGGACATTCTTATAAGGACGCAACGAACGCGAAGATCAGTCGCAGAGCGCACGGCGTGGCTGGCAGGTGAGCGTGGTGACGTACCCGGTTGGGTGCTCATTACCCTCATGACAGCGGGCCTTGCCGTCGTGATGTGGGCGATGGCCGGACCTGCTTTAGGAGACGTCTTTAACAACGCCATCGATCGCGTCCTTTCGATATGACTCGCGCGCTCGAACGGGGCAGTGCTCCCGTCGAGTTCGTGATGGTCGGAGTCGTGCTGGTCGCGGTTGCGTTGACCGTATTGCAAATCGCTTTCGTCGCCCACATCCGAGCAGTGGCAATCGATTCGGCCATTGCCGGTGCTGCGCACGCCGCACTCGCGGACACCGATGATTCAGCGGGCGTCACTCGGGCCACTGCGCTCGTATCTCGGGGTGTTGCGGCATCCTTGGTTCGATCGGTATCCGTTGCGTCGGGCGAGGTGGCGGGAAAGCCAATTGCCTCGATCACGATTCGACTCGGTGTGCCGATAATCGGGCCGTGGTTGACGGTCGCCGAAATCGACGTCACGGGCCGGGCTTTTCGCGAAGGCGCTTAAACGAATGAGGCCCCGCCGAAGCGGGACCTCACCGTTGTGCGAGTTGTTACTTGCCGGCGCGCATCTTGTTGGCCACCGCAATCGCGTCCGAGAACGGCGCGTTGGAGCGACGGTCGGGACGTGCGATGAACAAGTAGAGGGCTCCGGTTCCAAGAACGATGGCGATTCCACCCTGTGCAAGAGCGTCCGGAACGACGAGCTGGTAGAGCGCGAAGATTCCGTAGGCAAGTGCACCGATGTTGATGATGAGTCCAGCGCCACCGAGGTTCCACGGTCCAGCGGGCTTCCAGCCGCGGAAGCGGTTCCACAGTGCGGCAAGCACCACGGCCTGGAAGGCAACGTAGATTCCGGCAACCGCGAAGTCCGTGATGGGCAACAGGGTGGTCGGGTCGACGTAAATGACGATGCAGAGGACCATCGGCACGATGCTCGCAACGAGCAGCGCGTTGGTCGGAACCTTCGAGCGGTCGGAAATCTTGCTGAGCCATCCGCTTGCGGGAAGCATCTTGTCACGAGCAAACGAGTGCAGCAAGCGGCTCGCTGCTGCCTGGAGGCTCAAGACACACGAGATGAACGCCATCACGGCGACGATGAGGAAGATGCGCATTCCGCCTTCGCCGATTGCGGCGGTGAGTACCGTCGGAATCGGAGCGGGGTCTGCGGCAAGAGCCTCAAGGTCGGGTGCAGCGAGGACGTATCCCGAGAAGGATGCGATCGCGGAAACTCCACCGACGATGATTGTCAGGTACATGGCCTTGGGAACTTCGCGAGCGGCGTCAGTGACCTCTTCGGCGACGTCACCACACGCTTCGAAGCCGTAGAACATGAAGAGCCCGACCAGTGCGGCGCCGAGGAAGATGGGACCCCAGTCGTTTATTCCGCCCTGGAAGACAGAGAAGAACACGCTGAACTCGTTGTGACGGTGGAAGATGAGCAGATACAGTCCCATTCCGACGACTCCGATGAGTTCGGCCGCAAGACCGATTCGAGCAATTTGACCGAGGAGCTTGGTTCCACCCATGTTGAGTAGGAGTGCGAGGAGCAACAGTCCGATGGACAACGCGAGGTTGACCTCCGGCGTCAACTCGCCGATTCCGAACACCGTTGCGAGGAACGGAGCGCCGAACTCGGCAACCGAGGTGATCGTCACGAGCATTGCCCATGCGTAGATCCACGCCGTGAGCCACGCGCTGCGCTTTCCAGCGAGGCGGCGCATCCAGGGGTAAATACCTCCGGCGATGGGGAACTGCGAGACGACCTCACCCATGACAAGCGCCACGAGCATTTGGCCGGCGCCAACGATGACGATCCACCAAATTGCGCTTGGTCCTGCGGTAGCGAGTCCTAGACCGAACAACGCGTAAATCGCGACGAGCGGTGACAGGTAGGTGAATCCGAGTGCGAGTGCACTCCATACCGACATAGAGCGGTGGTAGGACCCTTCGTATCCGAGGGCGCTGAGTTGCGCCTTGTCGGATTGGGCCTTGTCTGACGTAGCCATTGTGACCTTTCGATTTGTTGAATATCTCGAGGTGCCACCAGCGTTGGCCGCACCTCATTGTGCTGGGGTAAACATAGCGCGTTTTCGTCGGTAGCGGCAGATGATTTTTCTGAGCGGCGTTTTCGCTAAATCATTCATTACTGTAGGATTTAGCAAACAGACATAGGATTTACCGCAACAACCATTTGCGGCCGTGTCGCTCAAACAATGAGGTTCACCTAATGTCAATCCACATCGACGTACCGCATCTGGACATTTCAGACCCGGCGTTTTCGATGCATTCCGAAACGGTTCGCAACGCCCGAGAACAGCACTGGTACGCGACGACAAACTACGGGTTCGCGGTCCTGCGGCACGAATACGTCAGCATCCTGCTCAAAGACACCCGCCTGAGCCAGGGAAGCGGAAAATGGCCGGATCACAACGGAGTTCACTCCGGACTGTTCCACGACTGGTGGACAAAGTGTCTGTTGGTCCTTGAAGGCGACGACCATCACCGAATCCGTCGAATGCTCAATCCGGCGTTCTCGTTCCGTCACATCGAGGCGTATGTTCCGCGGTTCGAAAAACTTGCCGCTGAACTTGTCGACGCGATCATCGACAAGGGTGAATTCGAATATGTCAACGACTTCGCCGAACCCTACGCGACGCGCGTGCTGTGCATCTTGACGGGAATCCCCGAAAGCGAATGGCCGACCATCGCCCGAATCTCGAGTTCGATTGGACTGGCCCTCGGAATCACGATCAAAGAAGACCTGCCCGAGATTGACGCGGCGCTCGCGGAACTCTACGGATATGCCGAAACACTCATCGCCGATCGACAGGCTAACCCGCGCGACGACCTGGTAACGCGTCTCGTCGAAGCGAATCGCGACGGTGACAGCCTGAGCGACGACGAACTTCGCAACGCGCTGTGCCTCCTCATCTTCGGCGGAATGGACACGACGCGAAATCAGCTCGGGCTTGGCATTCAAACGATGATGCGAAACCCCGACCAGTGGGAACTGCTTGCCAAGAACCCGGAACTGGCCCGGAACGCGGTTGAGGAGGTCATGCGGTCTAATCCGACGACCACGTGGGTGACGCGTGAAGCCGTTGTTGATTTCGACTATGAAGACCTTCACGCACCCGCCGGATCGACGGTTCACTTTTTCACCCAGGTGAGCGGGAACGATCCCGCCGCCTATCCGAACCCCGGGATTGACATCACCGTCGAACGTGCGCCGCACTATGGGTTCGGTGGGGGAATGCATCACTGCCTCGGGCATTTTGTTGCGCGAATGGACATGGCGATTGCGTTCCGCACGCTGTCACAGCGAATGACCAACATTCGTGTCAACGGGCAGGATGAATGGATGCCCGATTCGGGTAACACAGGGCCGGTCTATCTTCCGCTCGCGTTCGACAAGCGATAACCTCAATCAACCCCTAGGAGAACACCATGCACGTTTCGGTAGACCGCGCGAAGTGCGACAACCACGGGCAGTGCACCTTTTCTGCACCGACGGTTTTCCGACTCGACGCTAAGGGAATTCTGGAATACGACGAGAACCCCGACGACTCGTTGCGGGCGGACGTCGACGAAGCCGCCGACGTGTGCCCGATGCAAGCGATTCTCGTCACGGACTGACCTGATTTACCCCACTGAAAAACAAGGACAAAGGAGTCCCACCAATGGTTGACCAACTCGGAACGAGTGCGCTGACAGACAATGACGCGTTCTCTCGCCACCAGGCCTCGAACATGCGTCCCGACGTCATCAAAGACCTCGAGCAGAAAATCGCCGCTGCCGGCGTGGAATTCATCTATTACATGCTCCCCACGATTGGGGCGAAGGTCGTGGCCAAGATGGTGCCGGCGCGGCACCTTCGTCGCAACCTCGAAAAGGGCATCGCTCTGCACCGCACTGCGGTAGCGGACCTGCAGTCCACCCGCGAGGGCGAACTCATCGGAGGCGGAATCGGCGCGCGCGAGATGATCGCGCTGCCCGACCCAGAGACCTTTGTCGTGTTGCCGTGGGACACGTCCGTCGCCCGCATGTTGTGTCTCGCCTACGAACCGATGCACTTCGCCGAAGTTGGTGGACGGCCCTTGGCAACAGATTCCCGCGGATTGCTCATTCGCGCGCACCACGATTTCACAGCTCGAACCGGCTACGAGGTTCGCAGTGGCACTGAGCCCGAAATGATGTGGACCGGTCCGGGTCTCGAAGTCATCAAAAAAGAAGGCTCCAGCCCCGCCTATCAGGTCGAAAACCTTGAACGCATGCGCCCGATTTTCAAGCAGGTGGTTCGTTATGCGCAGGCGTTTGGTCTCGACATGATCGAAGGTGACTACGAAGACGACGGCCAGCTGGAACTCAACTGGATGTATGACCGGGTCGAGCACACCTCGGACCGTCTGGTGACCTACCGTCAGATCTGCAAGCAGGTCGCACGCGAACAGGGAGTCACGGCGACGTTCATGCCCAAGCCGTTCAACGGACTGATGGGGAATGGCTGCCACCACAATCTTTCGCTCTGGAAAGATGGCGCAAACGCCTGTGTCGAACCGGGAAACACCGAAATTCACTTGTCCGAGGTCGGGCGCTGGGCGGTAGGTGGAATGCTCACTCACGCCGCTGACTCAACCGTCATCATGGCGAGCACCGTCAACTCGTACAAGCGGTTCTGGGATGCAGGACAGTTTGCGCCGAGCTCGCCCTCGTGGGGTCTCGATTCACGTGCCGGCATGATCCGTATCTCGTCGATTGGCCGCATGGAATATCGTCAACCCGATTCAAGCGTGAACCCATACCTGTCTCACACCGCCCTCATCGCCTCGATGGAGGACGGCCTTGACCGCAAGATTGATTCGGGCGACCCGCTCACGATTGACAATCCACGAATTGTCTCGTTCGACGTGATGCCGATGACACTCGGCGATGCCATCGTGCAATTCGAGGGCAGCGACATTATGAAGAAGGCTTACCCGCAAGAGTTGCGGGATGTCTTTATCGACCTGAAGAAAGACGAGTGGGCCCGCTACTGCGGGGTCATCACCGAATGGGAATTCGCACAGTACTGGGAGACCCTCCCGTGAGCGCCGCGCTTCGTCTGGCGTGCATCGATGCCGATGCGCCTCCGCTGTTCGACCTCAGTCCCGACGGGATTCACCGAACCGGCTATGAGCCTGCCGCAGCCGACCTCGTCGCGAGCGTGATGGGTCGCGAAGTCGAGTGGGTCATCACGGGTTGGGACAACATGATTCCGATGGTTCAGCGCGGCGAAGTGGACGCGGTGTGGTGCGGGCAGGGAATGATTCCCGAGCGCATCGCACTCGTTGACTTCACTCAG
>Ga0114963_10001212_pt1 | contig 17876 bp, 8 predicted proteins | sample C_131016_EF_Meta_FD_87019 | JGI IMG/M metagenome (GOLD analysis project Ga0114963, IMG submission 87019) | Freshwater microbial communities from Lake Croche, Canada to study carbon cycling - C_131016_EF_MetaG | ecosystem: Environmental > Aquatic > Freshwater > Lake | place: Lake Croche, Canada...
CTTCGCCCGTCTTGGCGGTGGGGGCTTCGTCGCCTTCACGGTCGGCGTCATCGAAGCGAAAATCGTGGTCGTCTTTGGCCCAATAGGTGGGGCAGTCGCTAAAAAACTCGATCAGACGCGGGAACCGGAATTGTTCATGCCATTTTTGGCGCAGTTCCGGCAGGGTCTTCGCCGGATGGGCTTTGGGGAAATCGTAGTAAACTGCGTCACCTGCGCAGATAAAGAAATCCGGCCGCAGCATGCGCATGGCGGCGAATACGCGGTAACCAAGTCGTTTATCCTCCTCCGTCGCGGTCACGGGGCCGTCGCCGTTGGCGATGCCGCTCATGAACGCAGAGTAGTGCATGCAGTTGCCCATGCAAAACGACACCGGTGTGGCGCCGTCAAGCGGCGCGAGGGTTTTGAAACTGCGGGTGGGGCCGTGGCGGCCGGGGCTTTCGGGTGTGCCAAGCTGCAGGCGGTAATAATAACGCCGGCCGGGGCTGAGGCCTTCCAGAGTGGTGCGGATGATGTAGTCGTTTTCAGGGGTAGCGGTGAGCCAGGCCGTGCGTTTGGCATCGGTGAAATCGGCCTGCTCGCTCCACTCGAAGGCGGCCGTGCCCGCGGCGCCCGGGATATCGCCATCGGGGGTGAGCTCGGGGCCGGGTAGCGCGGTGAGGCGGGATTGCAGCAACACGCTCGTAGGGCCGATTTCGCCCGCCAGCTCGCCTTGGGCGTGATAAACGGGGGCGGAGTAAAGCAGGTTGGCTAGGGCTAGCCACACTACGAGCCGGCCGATTCGAAATCTTTTCATGGGCGCGAGATGGGGTAGGGGCGGAACCGGGCCTAGGGTTTCTTTTCAGGCGGAGGCTCCATGTCTTTGACCCATTCACCGGCTGAGCGCTTGCCCGCAGCCTCCTCGCGGAAAAGCCGGCTCAATTCCTCCTCGTTCAGACTGACGAGATCGCTGCGGGCATCGCTGGCGAGGTAGTGCACCAAGCTCGCCCGTAATTGGCGCCGCATCGGGTCGGTCAGGTTGGTTTCGCTCAGATTCACGGTGCTCACCAGCAGGTGTCCGCGGCCGACCCTAGCTTCGAAAACCAGACCGAGCTTTTGATTTCGGGCAAAGGAATCGATTACCTGAACGATGGGGCGGAGGGATTTATTAATCGTATCCAGCACGACGGCTCCGGGCGCTGGCGTGAGCACGCCCCACCATTGCCAGTCGCTGTGTTCGGCAGTCGGGAAATCCGCCAGTGCGGGATGTCGATCGTGAATCAGCAGCCCCATGGTGCCGGCTTGGCTGGTGAAATAAACAGGGCTCCAGAAGGCGGGCAGAAAGGCGGTGTCCTGATGCTGGCGCAGGGCGGCGGCGGGCGGCAGGTAGAGCACGCGGGCGCCGGTTTGCAGCGCGGCTTTAGCCCGGGCGAGCGAGTCGGTCACCGTCACGCCGGCGGCTTCCACGGCCGGCGCGGGTGGCACGATCCAGATTTTCCACGAGTTACCGGCTTTGGCGGCTGGGGCTTGGATGCGAAGCACGGCGGTGACGGGTTTTTCCAGAAGCGGGAGGGCCAACTCGATAGTGCCCCCGGGTTGGTTAGCGCCGAGGGCGAGGCCAACGCCGGCGAGGGTGCCGCGGGCGAGTGACTGGCCGGTGGTCGTGGTGAGTTCCCATGTGGCGCCAAGGTCGGCGATGGGGTGTTCGGAGTAATTCGCCCACTCGACGGGCGCGGTGAGTTTTTCGCCCGCGGTGAAGACACGTTTGGGTAGGCGCACGAGCGGCACCACCGGAGCGGCTGCCTCGCGAAAGGCGGCGGGGTCTGCGATGCCCTTGGTGTCCCAGAAAGAATCCAGCAGGCCCACATGGGCGGTGCCTTGGCCGGGGTAATCGTGCAGATCGAGCAATTGGTAACCCGCGAGGCCGGGCGTGCGCAGGGCTAGTTCCAGTTCCTGCTTGTAGAGCTCGGCCGAGAACAGACCGGAAGCCCGCGTAAAATCCGCCGCCTGCTCCAGCAGGCCCGCCTGCTGGAGATCCTCGCGGATAGCCTCCAGATTGATGGGGCGGAGCACGCCGGTATATTTGGGGATCTCGGCGAGGTTGGGGAATACCGTCCACTGCCCGATCTCGTGGGTCAGCAAGGGACGGGCGGCGCGACTGAGGATGTTGCGAAAATCGACTGCGGTGTTGGGGGCTTCGCTGAAAAAGCTCTGTCCGCGCATGCCCTCGATTTTGCCGTTCACGCGAAAGGCGCGCTCGACCAGAAAGTCATCCGTGCCGGGCGGGCCGTCGCGTTCGCCGACTTTGGGCGGGGCGTCCGCTACCCACAGGCGGTTGGAGGTGAGGGTATAGAGCCGCCGCCTATCGGCCTGCTGCAGTTCGGCCAGCAGGGTTTTCATGAACTCGTATTGCCCGTGCAACTCGTTCCCCAATGAAAATAGGACGAGCGAGGGGTGGTTGCCGTAGGCCGCGAAAATCCTTGCCGCCTCGGCTCGCACCCAGGCCACGCGGCCGGCATCACCAGTTTTACCGAGGTCGCCCGCCCAGAGCGGTAGCTCCGCTTGCAGGTAGATACCTTCCGCATCCGCCGCCGCGAAACAGGCTTCGGGCGGGCAGTAGGAATGGAAACGCATGTGGTTGAGCCCCCATTCCTTCAAGATGCGGAAAAGCCGTCGCCACTCGGCTACGTCCATGGGTGGATAGCCGGTCAGCGGAAACGATGCGCCTTCGTGCGTGCCCCGAAAAAAAACCGGCAGATCATTAAGCGTGATGGTGGTGCTGTTCGCGGCAATTTTTCGATAGCCGAAAATCTGCCGGCACGTCACCGCGTCCGCTCCGGGTCGGTCTAGCGTGACGCTCAGGGTGCAGAGCGAGGGATGGAATTCGCTCCAGAGCGGCAGGGCTTGCGCGCCCTTCAGGTCGATGGTCGCTTCGCCGCCTTCCGCCGTCCAGCGCACCGGCACCGCCACCTCGAAGGCGAGGCCCGGGCCGGTGATTTTTGCCTGTAGGCTCCCTTCGCCGATCTGGCCGGTGCGGTTGCCGATTTTTACCTTGGCGGAGGCCTTGGCTGGATCGGATTCGATCTCGATTTGCTCAATCCAGATGCGGGGCGTGGCGCGCAGCTCGATCGTTCCGGCGATGCCGTTCCAGATGGATTGAGTATCCTCAATGTAACCGTGGGATCGACCAATGTCGAATTGCTGCCGGTTATCGACGCGGATCACCAGTTCATGCCGACCTACGCTGGCTTGAGCGGTCAGGTCGAATTGGTGGGGGGTGCTGAGGGAGTTTTCCTTACCGATTTCGACGCCATCCAGCCACACTTGGCTCTCCCAGAGCACGCGCTCCAAAAACAGGAGGACGCGGCGACCTTCCCAGGTGGGCGGGATCTCGATCGATCGACGATACCAAGCCGGGCCGATGTAGGAGAACTTGCGGTGCAGGCGGGCAAGGCCATCCTTGCTGACTATCGGCTTTACGCTCAGCGGGATGCCAAGGTTTGCTTGATCGGTGGTGCCTGGCAGCGGCAACTGGTCCGCGAATTTTACGCCCGGCTCCATCCAGCCTTGGCCGGCCCCCATGATTTTAGGGTCCAGCCGGACTTCCCAGTTTCCCGCGAGGGATTGCGAGGCCTCTTCACTGCGGGCGCCGGTTGCTCCGGCCAAGCAGCCCCAGACCAGTGCCAGACGGGAAAGCAGCCCGGGTCTGCAATGAATAACGCGCACCATTTCCGATAAATTGAGGGGCATGGGGGGGTAATGGGAAAAGGTAGGCTAAACTTCGACGCGCGGGAAGATTTATTCACCCCATTTCTGAGGAATGAAGAATTAATGTTCACTTTTGTAGCCCGTCACGCTTGTTCTCAAAGGCCCCTTTATCATGCAATCCCTCCGAATCCCCTGTTTTATCCTGCTGAGCCTTTCTGTCTTGGTCGCCCGGGCATTTTCCGCCGACTACGTGAATGTGAAAGAATACACTGACCGTGGTGTCATGATGTATGGCGATACTTCGCAAGGTGGCCCGCCGTTTGCGAAGGACCCCTCAGTGGTGAAGTTTAATGGGCGTTACTTGATGTATTACTCCGTGCCCACTTTTGGTGGCATGCAAGGCTGGCGCATCGGCGTCGCGGCCAGTCGAGACCTTTTGATTTGGGAAAAACTTACGACCCTTGAGCCTGCCCATCCCAGCGAGGCCAATGGGTTTTGCGCGCCCGGTGCCATCGTGCTCGGGGGCAAGGTGCACCTCTTTTACCAGACCTACGGTAACCGCGAGAAAGACGCCATCTGCCATGCCTGGTCCGGAGACGGGGTGACCTTCACCCGCGAGCCGACCAACCCCATTTTCCATCCTCACGGGGACTGGACCTGCGGACGCGCCATCGATGCCGAAGTGATCCCCGACGGCGACCGCCTGCTCCTCTATTTTGCCAGTCGTGATCCTGGCTATAAAATCCAGCTCGTCGGCGTAGCCTCCGCCCCGCTCGATTCAGATTGGGCGCGGGACAAATGGACCCAGCTGGCTGACCGCACCATTTTGAAACCCGAACTGACGTGGGAGCAGGAGTGCCTAGAAGCCCCTACGTTGGTCCGGCGCGGCAAGTCACTCATCATGTTTTACGCCGGAGCCTACAACAACATGCCCCAGCAGGTCGGCTGCGCGGTCAGCACTGATGCGGTGAACTGGAAGCGCCTTTCCGATACCCCACTGCTGGCCGTCGGCGAGCCGGGCAGCTGGAACGCCAGCGAATCCGGCCACCCCGGGGTCTTTACCGACACCGACGGGCAGACCTACCTCTTTTATCAGGGCAACGCCGACAAAGGTAAGTCCTGGTTCCTCTCGAAAGTGAAGATTGGCTGGAAGAACGACGTGCCCTACGTCGAGTGAGCAGAGGTGGGTCGCCCCAAACCGCGCCTCACCGCGCCGAGCCGTAAAAGGAGCGCTTAACAGGAGAATTAATTCGGTTCATATAATGAATAAAATTAATACGAGGAACGTTTTCTGCTGCACATACTTATTATGTTGTTCCCCGCGTTCACCTGCAAATCGATTGCCCGAGGAGGGTTAATTTTGACCACTTTGGCCACTCCCTTGTCCGCCAATACGGGCGCAGTGATCGATTCTGGCCACAGTGCTTGGATTCTCACTGCGACCGCGTTGGTCCTTTTTATGACTATGCCGGGCTTGGCGCTATTTTATGGCGGCCTGGTGCGCGCGAAGAACGTGCTTTCCGTGCTCGGTCAATGCGCGGGCGTGGCCTGCGCGGCCTCGCTGGTCTGGGTCGTGGCCGGCTACTCGCTGGCGTTCAAGGGCGCGGGCGGCTGGATCGGCGATCTTAGCGCGCTCGGCTTGCGCGGCCTCACTCCGCAGTCGGTCGCGGCGGGCACGGCGATTCCCGAGCTTCTCTTCGCCGCTTTTCAGATGACCTTCGCGATCATCACGCCCGGACTCTTCATCGGCGCGGTGGTGGAGCGCATGAAGTTTGGCGCGATGATGCTCTTTTCCACGCTCTGGCTGCTCGTCGTCTACGCGCCGGTCTGCAAGTGGGTGTGGGGCGGCGGCTGGCTGGCGCAGCTCGGAGTTCGCGATCTCGCTGGCGGCATCGTGGTGCACGCCACGGCGGGCGTGACGGCGCTCGTGCTCGCGCTCTTGCTCGGCAAGCGCAAGGGCTTCCCGCAGCATGCGCACCCGCCGCACCAGCCGGTGCTGGTTTTCGTCGGCGCGGGCATGCTGTGGGTGGGCTGGTTCGGCTTTAACGCCGGCAGCGGGCTCGCCGCCGGCGGCTCCGCCGGGCTCACGCTTCTCGTCACGCACCTCTCGGCCTGCAGTGCCGCGCTGGTCTGGATGTTTTTGGAAAAAGTCCGCAACGGCAAAGCCGGCGTGGTCGGCATGGTGACCGGCCTCGTCGCCGGTCTCGCGACCATCACTCCCGCTTCGGGCGACGTCGGCGTGATCGGCGCCATCCTGATCGGTGGCATCGCCTCGGTGGTGTGCTACTTTGCGGTCAACCTCATCCGCGAGCGCCTGCACATCGACGACTCGCTTGACGTTTTTGCGGTGCACGGTGTGGGCGGCATCCTCGGCACGCTGCTGCTGGCGGTCTTTGGTCAAAGCGCCTTGGGCGGCCTCGGCGTGGTGAAGCCGATGGGCGAGCAACTCGGTGTGCAGGCGCTGGCGCTCGGCGTGACGATCGCTTGGTCGGCGATCGCGACTGTGGCGCTGGTCTGGATCGTGAAGCTCGTGATCGGGCTACGCGTCACCCCCGAGCAGGAGTCCGAGGGCCTCGACCGCGCCGAGCACGGCGAAAACGGCTACACGCTGGAGAGCTGAGTTTCCGCGCCAGCCCTCGCGGACGAGGGTTCGCCTCGCCTGCCCGTTCGCGCTCATCACGCCGCCGTTTTGTAAACTTAGACGGTTTGGCAGGACACGAAAAAGCCGCGCCCAAGTGGGCGCGGCTTGGTGAACCGAATCGGTTGGCTGCGGCCGGGGCTCAGGCCTCGAGCTGGGGGCGGACGGCCTCGGGCCAGTCGATGTGGTAGAACTTGCCGCGGGGCTGGTCGACGCGTTCGTAGGTGTGGGCGCCGAAGTAGTCGCGCTGGGCCTGGAGCAAGTTGGCAGGTAGGCGGGCGGAACGGTAGGCATCGTAGTAGCTCAAAGCCGAGGCGAAGGTTGGCACGCTGATACCGCTCTCCACCGCGAGGGCGATGACCTTACGCCAGTTGGCCTGGGCCTTCTGGATCGTCTCGTTGAAATACTCGTCGAGCAGTAGGTTCGCGAGCTTCGGGTTGCGGGCGTAGGCCTCGGTGATCTTCTGCAGGAAGGCCGCGCGGATGATGCAGCCGCCTCGGAAGATCTGGGCGATCTGGCCGAAGTTGAGCTTCCAGCCATATTCGCCCTGCGCGGTGCGCATGAGCTGGAAGCCCTGGGCGTAGGAGCAAATCTTCGAGCAATAGAGGGCGTCGTGGATGGCCTTGATGAGGGCCTTCTTTTGGGCGGGGCCGACTTTCTTCACCTTCGGGCCCTTGAGGACTTTCGAGGCGGCGACACGCTCGTCCTTGATTGCGGAAATGCAGCGCGCAAAGACGGACTCGGCGATGGTCGGGGCGGGCACGCCCATGTCGAGTGCGTTGACCGAGGTCCACTTGCCCGTGCCTTTCTGGCCGGCGGTGTCGAGGACGACGTCGACGAAGGGTTTCTTCGTAACGGGATCCTTTTGCTTGAGGATGTCGGCGGTGATCTCGACGAGGAAGCTGTCGAGCGCGCCTTTGTTCCACTGGGAGAAAATCTCGCCCATCTCGGCGGGCTTCAGGCCGAGGAGGCCCTGCATGAGGGAGTAGGCCTCGCAGATCATCTGCATGTCACCATATTCGATGCCGTTGTGGACCATCTTCACGTAGTGGCCGGCGCCGTTTTCACCGATGTAGGTGGTGCATGGCACGCCGCCCTTGACGGGCTTGCCGGGCTTCGCGCCCATGAGGGGCTTGCCGGTCTTCTTGTCGACCTTGGCGGCTATGGCCTTCCAAATGGGCTCAAGGTGCTTGAAGGCGGCCTTGTCACCGCCGGGCATGAGGGAGGGGCCGAAACGCGCGCCTTCTTCGCCGCCGGACACGCCGGAGCCGATAAAGAGGAAGCCCTTTTCCTTGAGGGCCTTTTCGCGGCGGATGGTGTCGGTCCAGAGGGCGTTGCCGCCGTCGATGATGATGTCGCCCGGCTCGAAGACTTGGGTGAGCCCGTCGATCACGGCGTCGGTGGGCTTGCCGGCCTGAACGAGGATGATGGCCTTGCGGGGCTTGGAAAGGGAGGCGGCGAACTCTTGGAGGGTCTTGGTGCCGACGAGACCGCCGGGGGTGTTGGGATTTTCGGCGACGAACTTGTCGGTCTTTTCCACGGTGCGGTTGTAGACCGAGATTTGGAAGCCGTGGTCGGCGATATTAAGGGCGAGGTTCTGACCCATCACGGCGAGGCCGATGAGTCCGATGTCGGAGTGCGTCTTGGGCATGGTTGGTGGAAGGAAGGACAATCGCTAGGCTGGCGGGCGGCCCGGGCCAACCTCAAACTCTCGCAAACATGCGCAGGACCGACCGACGCAAGCGTGGTTGGGTGGTTTTGTGCTAGTTGTAGGCCGGCTTACCCTAGCCGTTATGGTATCTGTTTGGTTGTCGCGGCGGGGTCTAATGGGCTATGAAACCGGCGAATGCATTGGCTCTATCCCCTTATGCCCTCGAATTTTTTTTTGCAGCGATCCCTTGGTTTTGGTCGTGCCCTCATGGCCTGCGGCTTGGCGATTCTGTGTTTAGCTTCAGCCCGGGCCAACGATCCGGGCGGCGGCGCGGCGGGCGCAGGACCAAACGTCACCCTCGCTTTTAACTCCACCGCGGCGACGCTCGATAACGGGGTGATCAACGCGACCATCGATCCGGCTAGCGGCCGAGTTACCTCTTACAAATTTAACGGCAACCAGATGGTCGACCCCGCGAACCCCATCTACTACAGTATGGATGGCGGCCCAAGTTACGAGCAACCGAGCCGATGTGTCTTCTCGGTGGTCACCAATACTGCCGATATGGTGGAGATCTCGTGCAAACGCACGTGGAAGGCCGCCGGTTTCAAGCACGTTTTCGATATCGAGCTCCACTGGGTGCTGCGCCGTGGTGACACTGGGCTCTACGCATTCGCTATCCTAGATCATCCCGCCGACTACCCCGCGGCCACCGTCGGCGAGTGGCGCATCGTCTGGAAGCTGCCCCACACCGCGACCACCTACGCCTTTGAACGAGCCTACGTTGATGAGCTCCGCAATTGGGAGATGCCCTCCTATTACGACTACCGGCAGGCGAGTCGCACCAGCATCGCCGAGATCGTCAAACTCAACACCGGCGTGCGCGCCGGTCGCTATGACGGCAAGTATTCCTACGCTGCGCGCTACTTCGATATCGGCACCTGGGGCCATGCCAGCGACATCGCCAAAAAGGGCGTCTGGTTCGTGCTCGGCGGCCACGACTATTTCAACGATGGCCCGACCAAGCAGGACCTGACGCTTTCTGAGAGTTACATCCTCATGCATTTCGGCCGCAACCACTACAACGCCTCCGGCATCAGCGTGGCCGCCGGAGAGTCGTGGCGAAAAATGTTCGGCCCGTTCCTGCTTTATTGCAACGGCACCACGGCGACGACGAAAGCCGGAGACGCCCTCTGGGCCGACGCCAAGGCCCAGGTCGCCGCCGAAAAGGCCGCCTGGCCCTACTCCTGGCTCGTGAACGCCGACCATCCCGCCGCGGCCGGCCGCGGAACCGTGAGCGGTAGATTGGTGATCAACGATCCCCTCAAGCTCAGTGTGAGTGGAGCCGGCGCCCGCGTCGGCCTCGCCGCACCCGAGGACGTGGCCGGCAACTGGCAGTTCCAAAGCAAGGGCTACCAATACTGGACCGTCGCTGACGCTTCGGGAAACTTCACCATTCCCGCCGTCCGTCCCGGTTCCTACACGCTTTATGCCTACAACGACGGAGTGGTGGGCGAATACTCCAAAACCGCCGTGTCAGTCACCGCCGGCGCCACCAACGCTCAGGGCACGCTCACCTGGACCGTTGCTCACCCCGGCGCGAGCATCGCGTGGGAAATCGGCACGCCCGACCGGACCGCCCGCGAGTTCCGCCACGGCAAGGACTACTTCGAGCCCTTCCTATGGAACAGCTTTGCCGCCGAACTGCCCAACCCCCTCGTTTACACCGTCGGCGCGAGCGCCCCCGGCCGCGACTGGAACTACGTCCACACCTCCCTCCCCGTCACCGCTGGTGCTGCCACCACTTATGCCGCTTGGGATTGGAAAGTGAACTTCGAGCTGCCGGCCTTACCCGTTAGCGGCAACGCCACTCTCACCGTCGCCTTTGCGAGCGCGCACTACGCCCGTCTCTGGCTTTACCTGAATAACGAGTCTAAGGCCTTCGCCCGACTTTCCCCGCCGGTCAACGGCGGCAACGCCCTTCTCCGCCAAGGCATCCACGCGAAATATTCCACCCTCGATGTCACTATCCCGGTGTCCCGTCTCAAGCTTGGGCCAAACACCTTTACCTTCCGCTTTGGCGGTTCCGCCCAGGCCAGCCACGTGATGTATGACTACCTCCGGCTGGAATTACCTGCCATGCCCCCGCCTGCTGGAAACAGAACGTCGGCAACTTCTCCGGTCGGCGTGCGCCCACCTTCTCCCAAACCGAGGGCGTGATCTTGAACTTGCACGGTCCGAGGCTTTGGCCTTCCGCGCCGCCGCTGCCAAGTCTAGCCTGCCTCTGTGATGCCTGACGAACGCGAATCGCCTGACGCCCGGCGCCTGCAGCAGAAGAAGCCGGCCTTTCCTGTGAGCGACGCGCTGCGCGCCTACCTACGGCGGACGCGGCGCGAACGCGATCTGCCGGTCACTTATGAGCGGCTGCGGCGCTTCACTGATAGCGTGCCCCTCTCCGACGGGCGCGGTAAACCTTCGCTCTGGGAAAGCGTGTTCTACGACCGGCTGGACATGCAGGGCCTGCACGAGGACCTGAAACGCGTCTACGCCATCCTCCGCGTGGACGGCGACCTCTCGGTCATGCAGCACCTCTACATCGACCGGATCGACTTCTGCGCCTTCGGCAACTCCGCGCCCTTCCGTGTCCGCATCGTAAACGCCTACAACGATAATCCCGACCACTTCTACGTGAAGCGCGGTGACGCCTCGCGCATCTACGGCCTCGAGCTCGAGCATTTGCTCTCACCCAATCGCCTCAATTTCCTCACCTGCGGCGCTACCCTCGTCGAGGAGCACATCGCCGGCATTCCGGGCAACGAGTTCATCGACCGCTGGCTGCAAAGCCCCGAGATCCGGCCGGTTCGTCTGGCGAAGGAGTTGGTTAAATTTAATGAGCGTAGCTTTGTGCGCCTGCTCGGCGACATGCGTGCCTACAACTTCGTCATGGTGGTGACGCCCGACTTCGAGGATGCGCAGATCCGCGTGCGCGCGCTCGACTTCGACCAGCAGAGCTACGAGGGCCGACTCAACCTCTACAAGCCGCAGTTCTTTAAGGACAACGCCCCGCTCGCGCTCTTCTGCGCGAAGCACCTTCGCATCGAGACGGCCCGCCAATACCAGCGCGAGGAGCAGGTTATCATTCTCCAGCGCGCCGCTATCATCGAGGACCGCTTGGCCATGCTGCTGGCGGCGATGAGCGCCGACCCCATCGCACCACCCGACCACGTGCGCGAGCTGCGTGAGGGGCTGGCGGATTTCTATAAACGCCCCGCCTACCTGCGTTGCGAATCCATGGGCGCCTTGGTTCGTGAAAACCTGGAGAGCATCCGCCTCGCCGTTGCCGGCGCGGACGCCCCCGTGCGCTCCGGACTCGGGGTCTGAACCCTGAGCTGGATTTTCGCCCTTTCTCCACAAACCTTACAACCATGCCCACGTCACCCGCACCCGAGAAGCCTGTCGCCTGCCAGCACGACGAAGCCCGCCATCTGCTGGCGGTCGGGGCGGGGTTGGATGGCGCGCTCCGCCTGCTCATCAGCCAGTTTAGCGTGCTCCAGACCCGGTCGCAGCTACTCCTGACCGTGGCTACCCTCGCCCTGACCATCACTGGCTTTTCCGGTCCGCGCATCGCGGCGGCGGGAGATTTCCAACGGCTGGCGCTGGCCGCCGGTCTGGCTCTCGTTTTGGGTTCCATGTTACTCATTCTGGGCGGTTCGCTGCGTATCCGCTGGGTGACGCAATTCCGCCGCCCAGAGGGCGGGGATGACGCCGCGCTGCTGGCCCAGATCGTGTGCTATCGGGATCGCAAAACGCGCCTGTTCTTTATCGAGGTCTGTCTCCTCCTTGCGGGCCTGACCGCCTATGTCGCCGCCATCATCGGCTACTTTCTCGGGGGTAAACTGTAATACGCGCGGTTTGCTTTTTTTGGAAACAACCCTAACGTTCAGTTGTCAGAGAAAAGACGGCCTAGGCTTCGTGTTTCTGGCCTGTAACTTCAACAACCCCCACAAAATCATCATGAAAAAAGTCCTCCTCGTCGTTTCCCTCCTGTCGGTCGTTTCCCTCGGTTATGCCAACGAAGGCTGCGGCAGTGGCTGCGGCGATAAGAAGCCCGCTGATTCCACCGGTCCCGCCAAGCCCGCCGACAAGGCCCCCGAAGCCCCCAAGTCCTGAACTTCCGGGCGCGGATGCCTCCGCTTTCGTTTTTTTGTGCACCGACTCCGCCCAGAGTCGGTTTTTTTGCGCCCGCAGCCCAAAAGAGTTGAATAGTTTAGACGTTATTTAATAACTATAAATAACCCCTTCCCCATTGCTTCAAAATCGCCAGTCCCTTTTGCGCGGGCGGGCCTGATTCCTTTTACCCCGATGAAAATTATTTGCATGAACTCCCGTTTATTCAGCGGACTTTGCGGCTCACTGCTCAAGTGTGGGCGCCCTTTTTTGGCGCTGCTCATGGCGTTGATTGTGCCAAGCGCTCAGGCTACCGATTTGTTAAGCGAGAATTTTGATGGCCTCACGACGAGCGTGGCCATTCCCACCGTTCCAGTTGCCACCTCGGTCAACGGGGTAAAGGCATCGGGCCAAGTCACGGCCATCGCGGGCGTCACTGCCATCGGATCCGGCGGAAAGGTCGCGTGGTTGAATGATGTGGGGACTTCGTCCGGCCAGTTGGAGTTTAATGCCGGCGCCAGCGGGCAGACCACTTTGGCGGTTGCCTTTGATCTGTATAACAACGCCACGCCCTCGGCCACCGGCACCCAGCCGATCAACATCGGTTTGCTGGCTTGGAATAGTGCCGTCGCGACCGCGGGGGGTTCCGCTGCAAAACGGATCGCGGCGGTCACCTTCAACCAATTTGGTTCTTTGACCACGCCGGTTTTTTCCGTGCAGGGCAATGGCACGGTCTACACCGGCAGCTACGCCGTGGGCACCAAGCAGTCGGTGAAGATTTTTGCCAACGATCATGATACGAACAGCATAAATTATATCGGGCCGGACTCGGTCTTTCGCACGCTCGGCGCCAATAGTTTTTCCGTGTTCTTGAATGGGACGTTTGTTGTGGCCTCTGCATTCAACCCTACCGCTACCGACAACGCTGCGGTGCTGCTGACTGGGAATAGCAACCTCGGCCGTCTCGGTTTTAATACATCCACCACCAACCTGGGCAATTGGCTGATCGATAACGTCGTTATCGCGGATATCACGGCCGCGGTTCCGCCGACCCCAGTCGTGACCAGCACACTGACCGCCAGCGGTCAGGTCGGAAACCCGTTTCGTTACCAAATCACAGCCTCCAATACCCCGACCTCATTTAATGCCACCGGTCTGCCCGCTGGTTTGAGTATAAACAGTAGCACCGGCGAGATCACAGGCACCCCGACCGCCATCGGCACCGCCAATATCACCCTTTCCGCCATCAATGGCGGTGGCACGGGTTCGGCCACCTTGGTCCTCACGGTTACGGCGGCGGCTCCGCTGATTACGAGCGCCTTGACGGCCAGTGGCCGGGAGTCCGCCGCGTTCCGGTATCAGATCACGGCTACCGGTGCGCCCGGGACTTTTGGTGCTTCTGGCCTGCCGGCTGGCCTGAGCCTGGATGCCGCGACTGGTGTCATCGCCGGCACTCCCGCCGTTGGCTCGGCCGGAAGCTGGAACGTCACCCTTTCCGCCACGGCGGGCGGCGCCACTGGCACGGCGATCCTGAATCTAACGGTTGTGGATCGGTTCGCGGCTTTGCGGACGGCATGGCAGAGCACCTTGATCGCGGATGTCACTGCCTCCAAGAGCACTTCCAGTATTAACACGCGTTCCTCGGGTTATCAAACAACGCTGCTTTACACCGTAAGCTCGATTAAAGTGACAAACGGAGGCGCGGGCTACACCGCCGCGCCTACTGTTACCCTGTCAGGAGGAGCGGGCAGTGGCGCCACCGCCACGGCCACGATTTCGGCGGGCAAGGTTTCGGCCATTATTGTAACTAGTGGCGGTTCGGGCTACACCACGCCGCCGGTCGTGAGCTTCAGTGGCGGCGAAGGCACCGGTGCAGTTGGGTTGCCCCAGATCGCCCTTTGGAGCGACCTTCCCCTCGCGCCCCAGACGGGAGTAAGTGCGGATGTTGCTTCGGGTAACATTGCGGATTCCTTTAAGCGCCTCGAATACATGGCCCAGGCTTATGCCATACCGGCCTGTGCGCTTTATCAAAATGATGCGCTCCGGGCTGCGATTGTCGGCGGTTTGGACTGGCTCACCGCGAATGTTTATACCGCCACCGGCACGCAGTTTGGCAATTGGTATGACTGGGAAATCGCCGCCCCGCAGGCGCTCAACAACGCTGCGGTCCTGCTCCTCTCGAACCCAGTCGCGTTGGACTCAACCCGAATCATAAACTATATCAAGGCCGCCTATAATTTCGGTCCAAACAGTGTTAATCAAAGGGACTATTTTTATTGGGGAGCTTTAACGGGCGCCAATACCTCCAACGCCGCGCTCACCATGGCGGTTCAAGGCATGCTCCTGGGTAATGGCTCGGCCACCGTGACCCGGGTTTGGCAAAATACCGTCGGCCATCCGGTGAACCCCCAGACCGACTACACTATCACCGGCAGCCTGCTCCTTGACGAGGCCCGAGGCAACCTGAGTGGAGACAATCCTTTTGATTTCGACGGCCGGAGCGTCTTTACCGAAGTGGATAGCGGGGATGGTTTTTATGCGGACGGCTCTTTTATCTTTCACTACAATATTCCCTACACCGGCCAATACGGCCAGGAACTGGTGGAGAATATCTCTATTCTGGTGAAGTTACTCTATGGCTCGCCTTGGGAGATTACCGACCCGGAGCTTTCGAATATCTATGGCTGGATCACCAAGGGCTTCGCGCCCTGTATGTATCATGGCGCCATGATGGATATGGTGCGGGGTCGTGCCATTGCCTCCTCCTCTTCCGATGAATATAGCGTCGGTGCCCGACTGATTGCAAATATCCGCTCAATCGCCAGCTTCGCGCCCACCGCCGTCGCGGCCGAGTTGACGGCCTTCGCGGACTCCCCGCAACTGCCCCCCGGCCAGTATCATTTCCCCAGCATGGACCGAGTCGTCGCTTTTCGCGCGGGTTACGGCTTTGGCCTGAGCATGTCATCCACTCGCGTAGGGGGTTACGAAATCAATACCACCTCCCCCACCAACTTAAAAGGTTGGTATACCGGTGCCGGCGTGACCTACCTCTACTTGGGCGACGCCGATACTCAATACACGGACAATTATTGGGCGACCGTGGATTGGTATCATCTCCCCGGGACGACGGCCGAGTTGAGCTCCACCCCCGATTATGCGGTGACCGATCAAAATTGGGTGGGTGGCGCGCAGGTCGATAAAACTTATGGCGTAGCTGGTATGTCCGTCCATCCCGCTGGCACGGAACTGTATGCGAAAAAATCTTGGTTCATGCTGGACGATGAGATCGTTTGCCTCGGGGCCGGCATCACATCCACGACTGCTGGCCATCAGGTAGATACCACAGTGGAGAACCGTAAACTCCCGGCTACCGGCGCTACCTCGTTTAACATCGCTGACACCCCCTACGCCCTGTCCTCATCCTCCCTTTGGCCAAATCCAGTGACGGTCACGACCAGCACAGGCGCCACCTGGTGCGCGCTCGGGGGCGTCGGCGGCTATTATTTCCCGGATGGCGGCACCCAATTACAGGCCCAATTCACGACGGGCAGCGGCGCTTGGACAACCATAAATCCTACCGATTCCGATCCCACCGTATACACGGATTATTATTTAAAACTCTGGTTCAACCACGGCGAGACTCCTGCCAACGCAAAGTATTCCTATGTTATCCTGCCCAACCGGGATGCCGCCGGCGTTAAGGCCTATGCCGCCAACCCTGATGTCACCATCCTCGCTAATCGAGAACCTACCCCCACGACCACCGGCATCCAAGCCGTGAAAAGCCTCACGTCCGGGGTGCTGGCGGCAAATTTCTGGGCCAAAACCAGCGGCCCTGACACGGGTGGGACGGTAGATATTATCACGGTGAACCGGCAGTCTTCGGTCATTGTAAAAGAAACCTACAACCGCCTCTCGGTGGGCCTAGCCGACCCCACGCAAAATTATACAGGCACGATTACCGTTACCCTCAGCGGCCGCGCCGCGCTCGGGACCTTGTCCGTCGATCCCGGCGTCACCGTCACCGGAACCAATCCAATCACGCTAAGTGTGAATGTTAACGGCTCCAAAGGTAAATCCTTTAACGCCTCGTTCCAGACCGCCCCGAAACCAATCATCGATAGCAACCTGACGATGGTGGGCGCCGTCGGCACGGCTTTGCAGTATCAAATCGCCGCATCCAATACTCCGAGCCCCAGCAGCTACAGCGCGAGCAATTTGCCGCTTGGGTTGGTCCTGGATTCGGGCACGGGGGTCATCTCCGGATCACCCACCACGGCAGGCACCTATACCACCACGGTTGGTGTTACCAATACCAACGGCACCGGCTATGCCACCTTAACCACCTTGGTGGGCAGCGTTCCGACCGAGATTACTTTCCCGATCACCGCGACCGGGCTCAACACCTGGACCTGTCCGGCCAATATTGCCGCTGTAGAGGTGGCTTGCTGGGGCGCGGGTGGAGCCGGCGGTAGTGCCCAGCGTAGCGGGGGTAGCGGGACCGTGCAATATGGTGGCGGCGGAGCCGGTGGGGCTTACGCCAAGGTCAACGCCTTCGCCGTTACACCCGGAAATGTTTACTACATTCAAGTCGGCGCCGGTGGCGTTAACAGTTCCGCTGTAAACGACACCACGGTGTCGGGTGGCGATTCTTGGTTTAATTCCAGTAATACCCCCTCCTCCACGATTCTGGCCAAGGGTGGCGCTGGCGGGCAGAGCGCGATCGGCAACACCGGAACCACCGCCTACGGCACGGGTGGGTCAGGGACTACCACGGGCAGTGTGGGTGAGGTGCTTTACGCTGGGGGTAATGGGGCCAATGGCCTGAGCGGCTTCGCGGGTGGCGGCGGTAGCGGAGCTGGTTCCGCCAGCTCTGGAAACGCTGCGACCAATAACCTCGGTGCGGTCGCGCCCACCGGCAGCGGGGCAGGGGGCACCGGCCCCACGACTGGCTCGGTGAGCGGCGGCAACGGCTCTGCACCCGGTGGCGGTGGCGCTGGCGCTAGAGATTCCAGTGGTATCACAATTGCCTCCGGGACCGGTGGGGCCGGTCGGGTTCTGATCAGGGTCAAGGAACTAGTCGTGTCCGCCACCCGCCCCACGCTCGGCCAACCCTCGGCTACGGCGATCACGGATACGCTTGCTACCCTTGGCGGTAACGTCACCGGCGACGGCGGGGCGAGCGTCTCCGCGCGGGGCGTAGTTTACGCGCTGACCTCCGCCAATACCAACCCGCAACTCGGCGGCACCGGCGTGACGGCGCTCGCGACCACCGGCACCACCGGCGTTTTCACTGTCAACGCCTCCGGTCTCGCGCCAGGCACGGCCTACACCTTCGCTGCCTACGCGACCAACGCCCAAGGCACCACTTATAGCGCGACCGGGACTTTCAACACCCAAACTTCGCTCGAGGCTTGGCGGCAGGCCCAATTTGGCGGCACCGCCAATTCCGGAGAAGCGGCCGACACCGCTGACCCCGATGCCGACGGCCTGGCCAACAGCGTGGAATACGTCTTCGGCACGGCGCCCCGAGCCTCCGACTCCGCCGTCCTGCTGTCCTTGCAGCGCTCGGGTTCTGGTCTCGCTTTCAGTTTTCTGGCACAGACCGCCATTGGCCAAGGCTACACCGGGCTTTCCCGCCACTACGCTGTGGAAAGCAATACCGACCTCACTAACGCCGCCGGTTGGACCACCGTCCCAGGGTTTTCCGATATCGTAGGCGACGGCCAGACAGTC
>Ga0114963_10001214_pt1 | contig 17873 bp, 17 predicted proteins | sample C_131016_EF_Meta_FD_87019 | JGI IMG/M metagenome (GOLD analysis project Ga0114963, IMG submission 87019) | Freshwater microbial communities from Lake Croche, Canada to study carbon cycling - C_131016_EF_MetaG | ecosystem: Environmental > Aquatic > Freshwater > Lake | place: Lake Croche, Canada...
ACTTTGGAGCAGCCGACGCCCTGATCGATCCAGCGCACCACATAGCCCAGAATGCCTTGGACATTGTTGTCGATTTCCTGCTTCACATCGTCGGGCGACCAGTTGGATTGTGCCATCGGAATGGTGAGGATGTCGCTCAGTTTTGCCCGCGGATGGCCGGTCAGCTCCTGCTGGCGTGCCCCGACATCGACCTGATGATAGTGCAGGGCATGCAGGGTGGCAGCCGTAGGCGAGGGCACCCAGGCTGTATTGGCACCTGCCTTGGGGTGGCCGATCTTCTGGCTGAGCATGTCGGCCATCCGGTCAGGCGCCGCCCACATGCCTTTGCCGATCTGCGCCTTGCCGGGCAGGCCGCAGGCCAGACCCGTATCGACATTGGAGTCCTCGTAGGCCGGCAGCCAGACGGAACTGCGCATGTCGTTCTTGCGGACCATCGGTCCGGCTTCCATCGAGGTATGGATTTCATCGCCGGTGCGATCGAGAAAGCCGGTATTGATGAAGGCGACGCGGTTCGGGGTCGCCAGAATACAGGCTTTGAGATTGGCGCTGGTGCGGCGTTCTTCGTCCATGATCCCCATTTTCAGGGTATAGCGCGGCAGGCCGAGCAGATCCTCGACCCTGGCAAACAGGCTGTCGGCCCAAGCCACTTCATCGGGACCGTGCATTTTGGGCTTCACGATATAGACCGATCCGGTGCGCGAATTGTGCAGAGGGCCCTTCGATTGCAGATCGTGCATGGCAATCAACACCGACACCGCGGCATCGATGATGGTTTCGGGAACCTCATGGCCCGTCTGGGTGCGGACCACATCGGTCATCATGTGATGGCCGACATTGCGCACCAGCATCAGCGAGCGGCCTGGCAGCACCAGCGCTCCGCCCTTGGCGGCGGTGAAGCTGCGGTCGTGGTTGAGATGGCGCTCGATCATCTGACCGGCTTTTTCGAACGAGGCACTCAGGGTGCCTTTCATCAGACCCAGCCAGTTGCGGTAGATCTCGACCTTGTCCTCGGCATCCACGGCCGCCACGCTGTCTTCCATGTCCATGATGGTGGTGATGGCGGATTCGATGACCAGATCGGAAACGCCCGCCGGATCGGTCTTGCCGATCGGCGTCGAGCGGTCGATGCGGATTTCCAGATGCAGCTTGTGGTTGACCAGCACAATGGCCTCGGGCAGGGCTGTGGAGCCGCGATAGCCGACAAAGGCCGAGGGATCGGCCAGACCCGTGGTGCTGCCATCGCTCAACGTCACCAGCAAGGCGCCGTCATGCACGGCATAGGCGGAGACATCGGCATGGTGGCCCTTGGCGAGCGGAACGGCCTGGTCGAGCAATTGCTTGGCTTTGAGCACAACAACCGCGCCGCGCTTGGCGTTGAAGCCCTTGGAACGGGCCAGTTCGCCTTCATCGGCTACGGCATCGGTGCCGTAGAGCGCATCATAGAGGCTGCCCCAGCGCGCATTGGCGGCATTGAGGGCATAACGGGCATTCGACATCGGCACGACCAGCTGGGGGCCGGCAATCCGGCCGATTTCGGCATCCACATTGGCAGTAGCGATCACCTGACCGGCAGGCGCGGGCAGCAGATAGCCGATCTGGTGCAAGAAGGCCTCGTAGGCGGCCTGATCGATCGCCTGGCCCTGATGGCTGCGGTGCCAGGCATCAATCTGGTTCTGCAAGGCGTCGCGCTTGTCCAGCAAAGCCTGGTTTTGTGGTCCGAGCGTGTCGATGATCTGTCCCAGCCCCAGCCAGAAGGCTTGCGGGTCGATACCGGTTCCGACAATGGCTTCATTGACGACAAAATCATACAGGGGCTTGGCAATATGCAAAGAGCCGACAGTCACATCATTCATGGTCATACTTCTTCAAACAGGAGGAATGGAAGGCCGGACGCGCCATGGTATGTGCGCGTCCTTAACGATTGGCCAAAACAGCAAGACAGATCATCAACCTCGTGGGCCGATACGCAAGAGACCCACGGTTGGACCAGATCCAGCCGCTGGATTCGGAGGGCGGGGGTCAGCTCAGCGGGCCACTGCCATGCTTGGCAAAGCCGGGACGCGCGACAATGCCTTCATACCAATGCTGGAAATGCGGCATGTCGGGACGCTCGATGTCGATGGTGAACCAGCGATGGGCCAGCAGAGCCAGCGGAATGTCACCGAAGCTGAATGTATCGCCGGCGATATAGGCGTGACGGCTCAATTCCTGATCGACAAGGGCGAAAGCCTTGGCGCAGCCTTCGATACTGGCGGCGATGTCGGCATGGTTGCGCTGCTCGGGCGGGGTCCGTACCATGCCCCAGAACAGGCCGCGCATCGGCACCCAACCCGTTGTATGGGCCCAATCGATCCATTGATCGGCCTTGGCAAAGGTTTTCTCGTCCTTGGGAGTGATCAGATGGTCGGTGTCATGGCTGCGGCACAGATAGCGCATCATGGCATGGGACTCCCAGAGGATGAAGCCGTCATCGCTCATGGTCGGCACCAGCCCGTTCGGGTTCATGGCCAGATAGTCGGCCGTCTTGTTGATGCCGAAGGCCATGCCGGCATCAATCTGCGTATAGGGCAGGCCGATTTCGTCGCAGCAGCACAGGACTTTTTGGACATTGATCGAATTGGTTCGGCCCCAGATGGTCAGCATGGTTCTTGTCCTATCTCAAACAGTCTCGGGGTGGGGTACGGTCATGAAGATGTACGAACGGGCCCGCGCAGGAAGGATGATACCCGCATGGCCAGTTGGTCAATATGATGGAAATAGGGCGCAATGGCAAAAGTGGCCGCCAGCGTCGCCAGAGCCCCGGCCATCAGGCCGATCGGCGTACCGTAAAGCGGCGCAGCAAAGACCACCACTGTTGAACCGATCCCGCACAGGATCGGAAAATGCACCAGATAGATCGAGAAGGAATAACGGCCCAACTGCTCCAGCAGCCGGCCCTGCAGCAGATCTTTCAGGCCCTTGTGGTGCAGCAGGCCATAAAACATCAGGATCGCCCCGATCATTTTCTGGATATGGCCCGAGCAATCCAGTGACATCGGCATTCCGGCCTGACAGACTTTTTCGAGAAAACCCAGCGGGCTGGTTTCACCGGTAAAGCACAGGGTCATGCCGGTTATCAGAAACAGGATGGCGGTCCGGGTGTTCTGGTGGTGTTGTGCATTCTGGGTTTGCAGATTGATCAGGTGGCCGATGATGAACAGGATATAATAGGTCCGAATGAACAGCACACAGGCTAGGGCCAGGCCCAGACCGTAGAGGATGCGGCTCTGCTTGCGCAGGCTGATCAGCGCCAACAGCAGGATCGACCCGTGCATTTCCACGCTCAGGGTCCACAAGGGCGCAACAAACGAGGTGTCAATCGATTGCAGATATTGGTCGGCAAACAGCGCACTTGTTTCGGCATAGCCCATGAACAAGGCATTCAGAAAACTGTCATGCAATAGATTGGCCCATGTCAGCTCGGGCCGCCACCAGTCTTTCAGAAATACCGATCCCGACAGTTCGGCAGCGCGCACGGTAGGGTCGAGATCAACCACCAGCCATTTGATGACCAGTGACAGCAGGCAGGCCATGAAGGCGGGGATCAGCAAACGTCCCCAGCGGGCCGCCAATTGGCGGGCAGGCTGGTAGTCTTTCGAGAAACTCGGCGTCAGCACATAGCCTGACAGCAGAAAAAACACGAAAACGCCAGTATAGCCGTCATAAATCAGATAGAGCGGGGAGGAATGAACATAGCCCCCTAAGCTGTTGTCATGGATTTTGTCGGTGGCAAACAGCGGAAAAAAAGCTTCGGCAAGGTGCAACATCAACACCTGCAGACAGGCCAGACCTCTGATGACATCAAGATAGGTTGAGCGCACGGGAGCCTGCCAGACAGTCGAAATAGGGATCATGAAAATGGGATATTGGAGATATATAGTCTTTGAATTCTGTTTGAAAACAAGACCATTCCAGAAAAAAATCTAACGGGCCATACGGGCCTGCTTCTCGCGCCGCCGTTCGACCGAAGAGGGTATACGCAGGCTCTCGCGGTATTTGGCGACCGTGCGGCGGGCGATTTCGATGCCATCGGAGCGCAGTTTTTGCACCAGCACATCATCGGACAGCACGTTGGCGGGCAATTCCTCGTCGATCAACTGCTTGATCCGATGGCGCACGGCCTCGGCCGAATGGGACTCGCCATCATCGGTACCCGAAATCGAGGCGGTGAAGAAATATTTCATCTCGAACAGGCCGCGTGGCGTATGGATGAACTTGTTCGAGGTCACGCGGGACACGGTGGATTCATGCATGGCAATCGCATCCGCTACCGTTTTCAGGTTCAACGGACGCAAATGCGCCACCCCATGCAACAGGAACGCATCCTGTCGCCTTACGATCTCGCTGGCGACCTTGAGAATGGTTTTGGCCCGTTGTTCCAGCGAGCGGGTCAGCCATGTCGCATTTTGCAGACATTCGGCGACATAGGATTTTTCATCGTCATTGCGGGTCGAGGCCGAGACGCGCATCGCATAGGTCTGGTTGACCAGCACTTTGGGGAGAATATCATTGTTGAGTTCGACAAGCCATGTGTTGTCGGGCGCACGCCGGACCAGCACATCGGGCGCCACTGCCTGCATCGGTGCGCCACCGAAACGCAGACCCGGCTTGGGATCGAGATTACGGATCTCGCCGACCATGTCCGCCATGTCGTCCTCATCGACATTGCAGATGCGGCGCAAGGTTGCGAAATCGCGCCGCGCCAGCAAGGCCAGATTGTCGAGCAGCAGGCCCATCGCCGGATCGAAACGCCCGCGCTCGATCAGCTGCAATTTCAGACATTCGGCCAGATTGCGCGCCCCCACACCGGTCGGATCGCAGGCCTGCACACGCTGCAGCACCATTTCGACCCGCTCGATCGGCACCGACAGCCGTTCGGCAATGTCTGCGAGCGGTTCGAGCAGATAGCCCGCATCGTCGATGCTGTCGATCAGGGTAAAGCCGATCATCCGGTCGGCCGGATCTTCGACCCCCATGCGGAACTGGGCTTCGACATGGTCCTGCAAGGACATGTTTTCGGAGACAAAGGCTTCGAGATCGGTGTCTTCGCCGTCATAGCCTGTGCCGCCCACGCCGGTCCAGCTGGTGGCGGACAGGCCGGACATCGGCTCCACCGGTGCCGCCGACTGTTCGGACGCCGATTCCTGATAGACATTCTCCATCGAGGTATCGAGACGGCTCTCGATGGTTGCGCCATTCTCGTTGAGCGATTCGGAGAACCAATCCTCGCGCTCGCCGTCATTGCTGTTGGACGGGGCTGCGGCGGTGTCGGGACCGTCATCCTCGCTGGCGCGCTCGAGCAGCGGGTTGCTTTCGAGTTCCTGCTCGATGAATTGGGCAAGGTCCAGCGTCGGCAGTTGCAACAGCTTGATCGCCTGCAACAGCTGCGGCGTCATGACCAGGGACTGGCCCTGGCGAATTTCAAGCCGTTGCGAAAACTTCATCGCGGACACTTCATAACCACGGACCAACACCTTCAAATGATGCGCAAACACCATCAGGCATGTTTCTTGCCTAGGCGGTTAGTGATAGTCCGATTACGGGTTCTTCGTCAAAGAAAATCAGCCGGCATTAGCCGAACATGATGAATCACAGGCGGAAATCCTCGCCCAGATAAAGCCGTCTCACATCGGGATTGTTGATGATGGCATCCGGCTGGCCTTCCATCAGCACGCGGCCGGAATGGATGATATAGGCGCGGTCGATCAGGCCGAGCGTTTCACGCACATTGTGGTCGGTGATCAGCACCCCGATGCCGCGTTGGGTCAGGTGGCGGACCAGATCCTGGATATCGCCGACGGCGATCGGATCAATCCCGGCAAAGGGCTCGTCGAGCAGCATGAATGACGGCCGACCAGCCAGCGAGCGGGCAATTTCACAGCGGCGACGCTCGCCCCCCGACAGGGCGATCGATGGCGATTTCCGCAGGCGCTTGATGTCGAATTCGTCGAGCAGGGCATCCAGTTCCGCTTCGCGCTTGTCGCGGTTGGGCTCGGTGACTTCGAGCACGGCGCGGATATTGTCCTCGACCGACAGGCCACGGAAAATCGAGGCTTCCTGCGGCAGATAGCCGATGCCGAGACGGGCCCGGCGATACATCGGCAGTTGGGTAATATCGAACCCGTCCAGTTCGATCCGTCCCTTGTCGGCGACCACAAGGCCGGTGATCATGTAGAAAATTGTGGTTTTTCCGGCTCCGTTGGGGCCGAGCAGGCCAACGGCCTCGCCATTGCGCACGGTCAATCCCGCATCCTGCACCACGGTGCGGCCGCGATAGCTTTTTTCAAGACCGGTGACAATCAGTTCGCCCGCAGCAGAAGCCGAAGAGGACAAAGCCGCATGCGTGTGGGTCGGGGCAGTCGTCATAGGGTCATCGGCTCGCTGGGATCAACAGTGGAGATACAAGGGTGATTTACGGACGCTGGGGGGGTTTTGCAGGTTTGGCCTCGGGCTTGTCACCGGAATTGGGGACCAGCAGACTTTTCACCCGACCCGAATTCGGCGAGGCTTCGACCACTGCCACACCCGTGGTCAGATCATAGACCACTTTTTCGCCTTTGGTGACATTGCCGTTCTGGGTCAGGGAGGCATCACCGGTCAAAACCATCCGGTTGGTGTCCTTGTCGTAAACGGCTTCACGGCTGGTGGCAATCTGGTCTTTGGAGACGATGGTGACACCCTCGAAGGCCTCAACCTTGCGCAGACTGGTGCCGCCGCCCAGATCGGGCCCGCTATTGGCGGGTGTCGCTGCAGGAGTTGGGGCAGGAGCCGGCGTTTTTCCGCCTGCATTATCGGGAGCATTGCGGAGATAAAACACCACCATCCGACCGGATTTCATGGTTGTTTCGCCCTGCACAACCACGACATTGCCGGTGTAGATGGCTTTTTGATCTTTATCGAACACTTCGAGATGGTCGGATTCGATCGAGATCGGTTCCTTGGAACCCGATCCGAACGTGCCCATGCCGGGCGCGGCGCGCGCGGCCTGAGGAGTTTGCGCCAGAACAGGGCTGGCAGCGAGCATCGCGCCGAGAGCTGCACAGGCCACAAGCCGTGACAGCAAGGACGTGCCCGAAAGGGAATTAGGGGAGGAACGGCTCCATCGAACGGTCATTGCGTGCTCTCACTCTTGTCAGACGCGGGTTGGGCAGACTTCATCAGGGTTTTGACACGCCCGGTAAATGTGATCTGGCGGCCATTGTCCACAACTTGCATCTGATCGGCCTCGATTGTTGCTCCGGTCATGATCACACGGACCGGCTGATCTGTGAATACGGTGCCTGCCTTAAAATCGACCTTGGCTGATTGCAATTGCACATCATAGGTCTCGGATGTGATGCGCAAGGGATGATCGACGGTCATGAACTCTTTCTGGCTGTCATAAATACCCTGAAGCGCGGTCATCAAAGCGGTTTTATGGTCGGCCAGACCGATTTTCGCCTTCAACCCGGTGAGGTTCATCACAGTCGGCAGTTTGATATCCTGCAAGGCCTGATCGGCATCGACCTCGTAGGGCCGCAAATCCTGGCGGAAACCGGTCAGATGGGGTTGTTGCATGGTGATTTGCGAGCCCGATAGATTGAAAGAGGCGATGCTGAGGCCGGTTGAGATGGTGCGGAACGGATCAAACACCGCAATGGCAATAATGCCGACCAGCACAAGCGCCGATCCGATCGGAATAGCCCAGCGCAGAAAGCGGACAAACCGGCTGTGGCGCATGGCCTGAGCATAGCGGATGGTGACGATCTCGCGCGGTGTCGGGCCCGCAAATTGGGCCGATCCTGTCCGCTGGGATGCGTCTGCCGCCATCATGGTGCAATCCTTGGCACGACCCCGTCGGGGGTCAAACGATCAACTATGGGCAAAAATATCGATTTCGGGCCAACCGAGCAGGTCGAGTTCGGCGCGGCGCGGCAGGAAGCCGAAGCAATCCTGGGCCAGTTCCATCCGGTTTTCGCGCAGCAGCATCGTATCCAGTCTGGCCTTCAGCGCATGCAGATGCAGCACATCGGACGCGGCATAGGCGATCTGTGCCTCCGACAAGTCCGGCGCACCCCAATCCGACGACTGCTGCTGTTTGGACAGATCGACCGACAGCAATTCGCGGGTCAGGTCTTTCAGCCCGTGCCGGTCAGTATAGGTGCGCACCAGCCTCGAGGCGATCTTGGTGCAATAGACCGGCTTGGTGACGACGCCGAAGGTTTTTTGCAGAATGGCGATATCGAAACGGGCAAAGTGGAACAATTTCAGTACGTTGGGATCAGCCAGCATCCGCACCAGATTGGGTGCGCTCGTCTGGCCCTGATGGATTTTCACCAGATCGGCCGACCCGTCCCCGCGCGACATCTGCACAAGGCAGAGCCTGTCACGCACCGGATTGAGCCCCAATGTTTCGGTATCGATGGCAATGGAGTCCCCCGCATCGAAATCATCGGGCAGATCGCCATGGTGCAGACGGAATGTCATTCGCTATCCTGAGGTGGCCTTGCAGATCAGGCGTACACGCCCGGGATGGCTGTTATTGGCATAATTTGCCGGAGAAAAGCAAGATAAAGGCGGAGGGAGAATGACAGGCAAATTCAATGACGGGGTTTGGTTATCACAGAGGCAACAGGGAATGCATGTGAAGGGTGCCTGAAAGACCGGAGGGCATGCCAGTCCTGTCAAAGGGCAATGGTGCCCAGGAGAGGACTCGAACCTCCACGTCCTTTCGGACACTGGCACCTGAAGCCAGCGCGTCTACCAATTCCGCCACCTGGGCCCGTAATATGGGCACGGCCGGTTGTGTATCGGGGGGAAGGCTTTGTGTCAACATTGTCATGCGCGAAAAGCCGGAATAAAACAGCATTCTTTCAGGGGATTTGATCCTTTTTCCCATAGCGATCATGCCTTTGGCCTCTATACAGGCGCGCGCGCATTGATTATGACCCTTGGCGTGAACAGGCGTGGAGAGCGATCATGAACAACGCAGCCGGTCAATTGGTGACAGTGTTTGGCGGGTCCGGTTTTGTCGGACGGCATGTGGTCAGGGCCTTGGCCCGGCGGGGTTACCGGATCCGTGTGGCGGTGCGCCGTCCCGATCTGGCGCATTTTCTCCAGCCTTTGGGTTCGGCAGGGCAGATCCATGCCGTGCAGGCCAATCTGCGTTTTCCCGACTCGGTCGCCCATGCGGTGGCTGGCGCCGATGCGGTGGTCAATCTGGTCGGACTCCTGGCCGAAGGCGGCAAGCAGCGTTTTGCCACGGTGCAGGCCAAGGGGGCCAAGGTGATTGCCGATGCGGCCAAGGCGGCCGGTGCCGGCCGGATCGTGCATCTGTCGGCCATCGGCGCCGATGCGGCGTCGCCATCGGCCTATGCCCGTTCGAAAGACGAGGGCGAGGCTTTCATGCGTGCGGCCCGCAAGGATGTGATTGTGCTGCGGCCGTCGATTGTGTTCGGTCCCGAAGACCAGTTTTTCAACCGTTTTGCCCATCTGGCCACCATGTTGCCGGTGCTGCCGTTGATCGGTGGCGGCAAGACGCTGTTCCAGCCGGTGTTTGTCGGCGATGTCGCCGAAGTGGTGGCGCGCGCGGTCGATGGTGAATTGAAAGCCGGCGCGACCTATGAGCTGGGTGGCCGCGAGGTCCGCAGTTTCGAGGAGTTGCTGCGCTTCATCCTGAAAACCATCGATCGCGATCCTTCGCTGGTGCCGCTGCCGTTCAAACTGGCGCGGATGCAGGCCGGTCTGCTGGAATTCCTCAACTCTGCGACCTTCGGCATGTTGCCCGAAGAATTCCTCATCACGCGCGATCAGGTCGCTTTGCTGGAGCATGACAATGTCGTGTCGGCCAAGGCGATCAAGGATGGCCGCACGCTCGAGGGATTGGGCATTGTACCCGAAACTATCGAGGCGGTGGTGCCGACCTATCTGTGGCGGTTCCGCAAGGGCGGCCAGTTCGCGTCCGGCCGTTACGCCTGAGTGTTGCGCAAGTCGCGATGGTGCAGGGCTTTATGCACATGCACCATCATGGCCGTGGCAAACAGCGGCGTGAACAGGTTGAGCAGCGGAACCATCACAAATCCCGCCAGAACCAGCCCGCAGAGATTGACGGTCATCGAATGGTCGCGCCGCATGGTCTGGCTGGCCTCGCTGTCCTTGAAGCGGCCAGCAGCCAGCGCGAAATATTCGCGGCCCAATAGCAGCGCATTGGCGAAGAAAAACACCAGAATATTGATGCCGGGCAACAACAGCAGCATCAGGGCGACCAGATTCACCCCCAGCGCCAGCAATCCGAAGCGCAAGCCCTCCTTGAGCGAACGCCCCACTGTCATCGGCACGCCGACCGGCTCATCCGCGTAATTCAGCCGTTCGATTTTTTCGGCGACCTCGTCGACAAAAAAGCTCGACACCAGCATCGATATGCTCGGCAACAGGTAGAACGAGAAGAACAGCAGGCCCAGGCTGGCTGTAATGCTGAGTGCCGAGGCCAGCCAGCTATGCTCGTTGGCCAGCGACAATTGCTGGATCCACCAGTCGATCAGAAAAGTCAGCCCTAGCTTGGCGATGACCAGCAAGACAATGGTCAGGCCAAGGCACCGCCACATCAGCGAGCGGAAGTCCTTTGAAAAAATCTGTCTCAAACCCGTCAGGGCGGCACGGACAATCATGATGGCTCAGCGTCCCGCATCTTCAAAGATCATCTGTGCGCCCTTTTCGGCAATCACCATGGTCGGCGCAGCGGTATTGCCCGACGTGATGAACGGCATGACGGAGGCATCGATCACCCGCAAGCCGTCAATGCCGCGCAGCCGCAAGCGATCATCCAGAACCGCCATCGGGTCGCTGTCCGCCCCCATCTTCGCCGTCCCGACAGGATGGAAAATGGTGGAGGCAACAGCACCCGCGCCGATGGCCAGATCCTCGTCCGAGGTCAGATGGGCACCGGGCCGGTATTCCTCGGGTTTGAACGCAGCCAGGGCTGGCTGGCTGATGACTTTGCGGATGACCCTCAGTGCATCGGCAGCGACCTGGCGGTCTTCAGCGGTGGAGAGATAATTGGGGGCAATTTTGGGCTGTCTGACCGGATCGGACCCGTCGAGTGTGACGCTGCCGCGGCTGCTGGGCCGCAAATTGCACACGCTGGCGGTAAAGGCCGGGAAGTCATGGAGCGGATCACCGAATTTGTCGAGTGACAGAGGCTGGATATGGAATTGCAGATTGGGCCGGTCATAGGCGGGCGAGGAGGTGGTAAACGCCCCCAGTTGCGACGGTGCCATGGTCAGCGCGCCGGAGCGCTTGAACAGATATTCCAGTCCCATCATGGCGCGGTTGAACAGCGATTGATACTCGCTGTTCATGGTTTTGACGCCGGACACCTTGTAGATGGGACGGATTTGCAGATGGTCCTGCAGATTGGCCCCCACTCCGGGCTTGTCGAGCACCACCTCCACGCCATTGTCGCGCAACATCTGGGCCGGACCGATGCCCGATAATTGCAGCAGATGCGGCGTGCCGACAGCCCCGGCCGATACAATCACCTCGGCTCCGGCTTTCGCCTGAAACACCTGACCCGACGGATGGCGGTAGCGCACGCCCGTGGCGCGACCCTGCTCGATGACAATTTTTTCAACCAGAACGCCTGTCTGCACGACAAGGTTGGGGCGGTTGAGTACCGGCTTCAGGAAGCCCCGCGCCGCGCTGTAGCGCCGCCCGTTTTTCTGGTTCACCTGGAAATAGGCACAGCCGTGATTGTTGCCGGTGTTGAAATCCTCGATGCGCGGGATGCCGGCCTGTTCGGCGGCATCAATGAACCGGTCGAGCAAATCCCATTGCACGCGCGGCGGCTCGATCCGCCATTCCCCGCCCGCGCGATGGAAGCGGCCATCGGGTTTGAAATGGTCTTCCTGCTTGAGATAGAGCGGCAACAGATCGTCCCATCCCCAGCCCTTGAGGCCGAGATCGCGCCAGCGGTCATAATCCTGCGCCTGACCGCGCATGTAGATCATCGCATTGATGGCCGAACAGCCACCCAGCACTTTTCCGCGCGGATAGGCGATGGAGCGGCCGCCCAGACCCGCTTCCGGCATGGTTTTGAACAGCCAGTCGGCCCGCGGATTGCCGATGGCGAACAGATAGCCGACAGGAATATGGAACCAGATCCAGTTGTCATTGCCGCCGGCTTCCAGCAGCAGCACACGGTGGCGCGGATCGGCCGACAGGCGATTGGCCAGGACGCATCCGGCAGAGCCCGCGCCCACGATGATGTAGTCGAACTGATCGCCGTCGAATAATGGCCGTTCCGTCATCGTTCCCCCTGTTCCTTCGCCCTATTTGTCTAAAGTAGCCATTGGACGCTTCGGCGCAAGACCATCGGACCGGATCATTTGACAAGATTCTGCGGAATTTTGTGCTGAAGCCGTTGCATTTGTTGAACTGCATCCCTATAAAGCGCACTTCCGATCCGACCGGCTGATTAGGGCTGCCGTGGCGGATCGTTTTCGCTCATGAAGAGTCGAAACGGTGTCGCAAGACATCGCCAAGCATAGATGACGATGGTGCAAACCATCACTACGGAGAGCAAAATGCCCAAGATTAAGACCAAATCGAGTGCTAAAAAGCGCTTCAAGATCACGGGGACCGGCAAGGTTCTCTACGCCCAGGCCGGTAAGCGCCATGGCATGATCAAGCGGACCAACAAGCAAATCCGCAACCACCGCGGCACATCCGTCATGTTTGATGGCGATGCAGCCAACGTGAAAAAATATTTCCTGCCCAACGGCTGATCGCCCGGGCTTTTGAGACGAACCATCAAGGAGATCAGCCATGGCTCGCGTTAAACGGGGCGTTACATCACACGCCAAACACAAGAAAACCCTCAAAGCGGCAAAAGGCTTTTACGGCCGTCGCAAAAATACAATCCGCACCGCCAAGGCGGCTGTCGATCGGGCGATGCAATATGCAACGCGTGACCGCAAGAACAAGAAGCGCACCATCCGCGCTTTGTGGATTCAGCGTCTGAATGCGGCCGTGCGCGAGCATGGGATCGTTTATTCGCGCTTCATCGACGGTCTGAACAAGGCCGGCATTTCGGTGGACCGCAAGGTTCTGTCCGATCTCGCCATCACCCAGCCAGAGGCTTTCGCCGTGCTGGTTGAAAAGGCCAAGGCCGCTGCCGGTGCTGTCGCCCACGCCTAAGGCGTTGTGACGGACCAAGTGATCAACCCCGTGCCTCTGGGCGCGGGGTTTTTTTATTGACCGGTGCAGGCTCGTCCGAAATGCTGCAATGGTATGGCAAGGGAGAAAGCCGATGATCACGACCGATTATGTGCGCATGATGGCCCGCTACAACCATTGGCAGAACCTCAATCTGACCGTCAGCGCGGCGCATTTGTCCGATGACACCCGCAAACAGGAGAGCGGGTCGTTTTTCGGTTCGATCCACGCGACCTTCAACCATCTGATCTGGGCGGACCGGTACTGGATGTACCGCTTCACAGGCTCCCCCAAGCCCCAAGGCGGCATGGCTGAATCTCGCATCGTCTATGACGAGTGGGACCAACTGCTTGCCGCCCGCCTTGTGCTCGATCAAACCATCACGGATTGGGCGCAAGAGCTTGACCCTGCTTGGCTCGAGACCGAGATATCATGGTTTTCGGGAGCCAAACAGACGGTGGTGACGCAACCGGTGACGCAGGCCGTCACGCATTTCTTCAACCACCAGACCCACCACCGCGGCCAGATCCACGCCCTGCTGACCCGCTTCGGCGCCACGCCGCATGATACTGATTTGGTGTTTATGGAGGGTTAAAAATATTTGTAGTCCTATTAATTAGGAGATTGAATATTAAAATTTTTCAGTCTAAAATATCATAAATTGCATTCAAAATTAATTAAAGGTTTAAATTAATGACTAAAAAAGCAGAAAATAGTGGAATTACACTCAATAAAAGTGAAGTGGCCTTAGTCAAAGGAATGTTGAAAAGGGGAGACCGGCAGCATGACATTGCTGCATGGTTTGGAGTTAATGGTGGACGGATTGCAGATATTGCGACAGAAAAAAAACATAAGGAAATAATTGCAAAAACAACAGATTTACCACCAAAAGGACCATACTTAGCAGGTAAAGATGCCGATGCAGCCATAATAGCGCTTGAGGCGGTAAAAGAAACAATTTCACTTGCTTTGGGTTTAATTGCTGAAAGAAGAAAAAAATATTCCCAATTCTAATTTTTGCTGCTTCAAATGACAATTAAATATCATCCCTCCAAGGGTACTATATTGACATGCGAATTTGATTATACTTTTAAAAGTCCGGAAATGGTTAAGCGTCGTCCGGTTATCGTGATTAGTCCGCAAATTAAATCACGTCCCAATCTTTGCACTATCGTGTGTTGCAGTACGACAGCGCCAGATCCTGTAATGCCTTATCATTGTCAAATGACGTTAACACCGCCCCTGCCCCGACCTTGGACAAGCCCCTCGGTGTGGATCAAAGGTGATATGGTTTATTCTGTTTCATTCGAACGCCTAGACCTTATTCGTTTCTCAAAGGATCAAACAGGTAAGAGGCAATATCATTTGACGCCATTAAGCGACGAGCAATTAAAGCAGGTCTATGCCTGTGTTTTGCATGGATTAGGCCTTTCCATCTTGACGAAACATATATGAATGAATAGAATGTTTGTGTTCGTGGGTCTGGCATTCGATGTCATCCGCATTAAGACCCTACCAGGGGCCATCGCGCATACGAATAATTGCAAATTCGGGCGCGATGCTTGTTTTTTCCTCCCTCTTCTGCACTCGCTGCAACGCAGTTAATCCCGTTGCCATCTCGACACTTGGCCCCATGTGTGGCACAAGCCCGCATCAATTGATTTTCGCGCATTTTGCGCCGGTTTTGCGGGCCAAGCATGAGTGATTTTGCGACATTGGAACATGATCTGACAGCGGCGATTGCGGCTGCGGGCGATGAAGCGGCTCTGGAAGCGGTGCGCATTGCCGCTCTGGGCAAAGCGGGGTCGATTTCCGGTCTCCTGAAAACGCTGGGCGGCATGTCGCCGGACGAGCGCAAGGAGCAGGGTCCGTTGATCAACGGCTTGCGTGATCGCGTGACCGCCGCCTTGGCCGCCCGGCGCACGGCATTGCGCGATGCGGCGCTGGATGCGCGGCTGGAGGCCGAGCGGTCCGATGTGACGCTGCCTTTGCCCGAAAGTCTGGCCGCGCGCGGGCGGATCCATCCGATCTCGCAGGTGATCGACGAATTGACCACCATCTTCGCCGATATGGGCTTTGCGGTGGCCGAGGGGCCGGATATCGAGACCGATTTTTATAATTTCACCGCGTTGAATTTCCCGCTCGGCCATCCGGCGCGTGAAATGCACGATACGTTTTTCTTCAAGCCCGATGCGAATGGCGAGCGCAAGGTGCTGCGCACCCATACCAGTCCGGTGCAGATCCGGACCATGATGAGCCAGAAACCGCCGATCCGGGTGATCATTCCGGGCCGCACCTATCGCTGTGACTCGGACCAGACCCATACGCCGATGTTCCATCAGGTCGAGGGTCTGGTGATCGACAAAGGCTCGCATATGGGCCATCTGAAATGGATCCTGGCGGAATTCTGCAAGGCGTTCTTCGAGGTCGATGACGTCAAGATGCGCTTCCGGCCGTCGTTTTTCCCGTTCACCCAACCCTCGATGGAAGTCGATATCCAATGCACCCGCAAGGGCGGCGAAATCCGCTTCGGCGTGGGCGACGACTGGCTGGAAATTCTCGGCTGCGGCATGGTCCACCGCAATGTCATCAGCAATTGCGGGCTTGATCCGGATGAGTATCAGGGCTTTGCCTGGGGCATGGGGATCGACCGCATTGCCATGCTGAAATACGGCATGCCGGATTTGCGGCCCTTCTTCGAGGCCGACGTCCGCTGGCTCGGCCATTACGGGTTCCGTCCGCTGGACCTGCCGACTTTGGCGGGTGGCTTGAGCGTATGATATGCTTAAGTTCTTGGTGACAGTTTGAGGGCATCAGATGACCAAAAATGCATTAGACACCTATAAAAAACTGGCAAAAAAAATCTTCAAGAAAGAGCTCGGCAATTTTGTCACGCAAGTCGATTTGCGTGAAGATGTTGATTTCTCCGAAGACGAGGCCCTGTTTTTTGACGTGCATCTGGATCAAACTGCGCCCTTCGATTTGGGCAAGAATTTTCTTTTCGCCCATCTATCGCTTCGTCAACAGCTTGAAGAACTCAATGAACATCGTTTCCCTTATGTTGATACACGTCGTCCGTATCCGTCCAACATGCCGACAGATACAATCTTGAAGTCACGTAAGGGAAGCGGCAGCCAGTCGGTCAGGCGGTCGGCAAGATGATCGATGGCCTTCTTAATCTGGCGGAAGAATTAGCTGGTCAGGATGACGCTGTTAAAAAGCGCAAGGCGATTTCGATTGCGTATTACGCAGCTTTTCACGCATTTTGTGAAATGATCGCTGATGGTCTGGTTGAAGATCCAACCTCGCCAATTTACATAAAACTATATCGTCACATAGATCACGGGGTTTTTAACAGAGAAAAAATCTTTCAAATTAATGATAATAAAACCAAAAATTTTGAGGCAATCAGAACGTCGTTGTCGGACCTGAAACAGAAGCGGGAAGAAGCTGATTATTTTCCGGCTTCTGCAATGCATCAATTCAATCCTCATGACTCAATTTCAAAGGCTCGTAATACAATCGAATTGATTAGAGCAATTGATAAGAAACAACAGCGGGATCTTGCCCTTAATATTCTGGTCAATGGCGGGAATATGAACAGAGGCAGCACTTCAAATAAATCATCAAAACCCAGTAAAGCATAACCCATCATGAAATTCACCCTCTCCTGGCTTAAAGATTACCTCGATACCTCGGCCTCGCTTGACGAGATCGTCGAAGCGTTGACGCGTGTCGGTCTTGAGGTCGAAGGTGTGGATGATCCCGCCAAATTGCTGGCGCCTTACATGACGGCGTCGGTGGTTTCGGCCGAGCAGCACCCCAATGCCGACCGCTTGCGGGTGTGCATTGTCGATGTCGGCGACGGCAAGCCGGTGCAGGTGGTGTGCGGTGCGCCCAATGCGCGGGCGGGGATGAAAAGTGTGTTCTCGCCGCCCGGCACCTATATTCCGGGCAAGAATATTACGCTCGGCGTCGGCATGATCCGCGGTGTCGAAAGCGCGGGCATGTTGTGCTCGGCCTTCGAACTCGGCCTGTCGGAAGATCACGAAGGCATTATCGATCTGCCGGCCGATGCGCCGGTCGGGGTTGCCTATGCCGATTATGCCGGTCTGGATGATCCGGTGATCGACGTGGCAATCACCCCGAACCGGTCGGATGCGCTGGGCGTTTATGGCATCGCACGCGATCTGGCGGCTGCGGGTCTGGGTACGCTCAAATCCACTGTGGTGGCTGCCGTGCACGGGCAGGGCGAGTGTCCGGTCAAGGTGACGCTGGATTTTGCAGGCGACGAACAACGGCTGGCTCCGGCTTTCGCGCTGCGTCTGGTCAAAAATGTCAAAAACGGCGCCAGCCCCGACTGGATGCAGCGGCGGTTGAAGGCTATCGGCCTGCGCCCGATCAATGCGCTGGTCGACATCACCAATTATCTGACCTTCGACCGCGGCCGTCCCTTGCATGTGTTCGATGCCAAAAAGGTCCATGGTGCTTTGACGGTCCGTCACGCCAAACCGGGCGAGCAGATCGTCGCGCTGGATGGCAAGACCTATACGCTCGACCACGGCATGGTGGTGATTGCCGATGACCACGGTGTGGAATCCATCGCCGGTGTCATGGGCGGCGAGCAATCGGGGTGTGACGAA
>Ga0114963_10001215_pt1 | contig 17871 bp, 17 predicted proteins | sample C_131016_EF_Meta_FD_87019 | JGI IMG/M metagenome (GOLD analysis project Ga0114963, IMG submission 87019) | Freshwater microbial communities from Lake Croche, Canada to study carbon cycling - C_131016_EF_MetaG | ecosystem: Environmental > Aquatic > Freshwater > Lake | place: Lake Croche, Canada...
GCATGGCGCGCAGTGCGTTCGAAGTGGCACTGGCTTACTCCAAAGATCGGCAGAGTTTTGGCGCAGCTATCTTTAACCACCAGGCCGTGGGTTTTCGGTTGGCGGAGTGTGCAACGCAATTGGAGGCCGCGCGCCAATTGATATGGCACGCCGCAGCCTTGCGCGACGCCGGCCGGCCTTGCCTGAAAGAAGCGGCCATGGCCAAATTGTTTGCCAGCGAAATAGCAGAAAAAGTATGTACTGTCGCCATCCAAACCCTGGGCGGCTATGGCTATGTGAGCGATTTTCCGGTGGAGCGTATTTACCGCGATGTACGCGTCTGCCAGATTTACGAAGGCACTAGCGACGTGCAAAAAATTATCATCCAACGCGCCCTGGCCTGAGCCGACAACACAAGGAGACAGCATGCCGATTACCAAAGGATTTCGCCAACTCGTCGATGAGGCCAATGCCTGTATCACCACCTATTCCGTGGCGCAGGTGCGCGAGCGCTTGGCCGACGGGCGCATGCAATTGGTGGACATCCGCGACATCCGCGAAGCCGAGCGCGAAGGCACCATCGAAGGTGCGGTACTGGCGCCGCGCGGCATGCTGGAGTTTTGGGTGGACCCGGCTTCGCCCTATTTCAAGCCGGTGTTTGGCGACGAGGGCAAAGAATATGTGCTGTTTTGCGCCGCTAGCTGGCGCAGCGCACTGGCCACCAAAGCCTTGCAGGAAATGGGCATGACCAATGTCGCGCACATCGACGGCGGCTTCGCGGCCTGGGTGAAAGACGACGCGCCGGTGCAAAGCTGGGAAGCGCACAAGGCGCAAGCCAAGGCCGCCAAAGGCGGATGAGCCAGGGTTTGCTGGCTTTGCGCGGCGAGCAACTCTGTCCGTGTGCGAGGCCGGGTAGGAACAACAAGCCGTTGCGTTTTTCTGCGTGCTGCGGGCAGTACCTAGAAGGCGACGCACCCCTGCCCGCGTTGGATGCCCACAGCCTGATGCGCTCGCGCTACTGCGCTTTTGTTTTACACCGTGAAAGCTATTTGCTGGCCACCTGGCACGCTAGCACCCGGCCGGCGCAGGTGGGTTTTGACACTGCGGGCAAGTGGTTGGGTCTAGACGTGCGCAAAGCGATAGCCCACGGCCCGACCGACGCCGAAGTGGAATTTATAGCCCGTTTCAAGCCCGGGTGTGCCAGCGCTTGGCGCCTGCATGAGCGCAGCCGCTTTATGCTGCAAGAAGGGCGCTGGTGGTATGTGGACGGCGTGCAGATGGCTTGAGGCCTGGGGCATTGCGCAGATGTCGACTTATCGCAAACCCTGTAATCGCCGCTGGCCTTAGGCTCGCACGTTTTCTTTCCTTTTTGTAGACCGCTATGCCGCAAACCACCCCTGCCCTCGCCCACCTCAAAGTTTTGGACCTGTCGCGCGTGCTGGCCGGGCCCTGGTGTACCCAGATGCTGGCAGACATGGGCGCCGATGTCATCAAAATCGAAAAGCCTGGCGAGGGCGACGACACGCGCCACTGGGGTCCGCCTTTTCTACAAGATGCACAGGGCCGGGACACGGCACACGCCAGCTATTTCACCGCCTGCAACCGCAATAAGCGTTCAATAGCGATCGATATTTCCAAGCCACAAGGGCAGGCACTGATCAAGCAGCTGGCTGTGCAATGCGACATCTTGGTGGAAAACTTCAAGGTTGGGGGCCTCGCGCATTACGGCTTGGATTACGCCAGTGTGAAGGCGCTCAATCCGCGCCTGGTTTACTGCTCTATCACCGGATTCGGCCAGACCGGGCCCTACGCCGCGCGCGCGGGTTACGACCTGATGATTCAGGCCATGAGCGGCATGATGAGCATCACCGGAAAACCCGAAGGCACACCAGGCGGCACACCCCAGCGCGTGGGCGTGGCCTTGACCGATTTGTTCACCGGCGTTTACGCCTGCAGCGCGATTTTGGCGGCCATTGAAGTGCGCCACCGTACCGGCCTGGGTCAGCATATCGACATGAGCCTGCTCGACGTCGGCATGGCGATATTGGCTAACCAGGCGGCTGGCTTTTTAAATACGGGCCAATCGCCCCAGCGCCAGGGCAATAGCCACCCCAGTCTGGTGCCCTACCGAGACTTTGAAACCCTGGACAGCGCCATGCTGCTGGCCATCGGCAACGACGGTCAGTTCGCGCGTTTTTGTACGGTGGCCGGCCACACCGAATGGGCGGTCGATCCGCGTTTTCACACCAATACCGAGCGGGTACGGCACCGCGACACCTTAGAGGCCTTGATGCAGACCGTCACGCGCACACGCACGACCGCGCAATGGATTGCCGACCTAGAGCGCCATGCGGTGCCTTGTGGCCCGATCAACGCAGTAGCCGAGGCCTTTGCCGACGCCCAGGTGCAGGCCCGTGGATTGGCCGTCACGCAGCCCACCAGCGCGGCAGCGCAAGCGGCTACGGCTATTGCATCCATAAGCTCAGTCGCCAGCCCCTTGCGCCTGGCCGAAAACCCGCCGGTGCTGCACCGCGCCCCGCCGGCCCTAGGCGAGCACACCGATGCGTTGTTGCGAGAGTGGGGTTTGGACGCTGGTGCGATTGCGCAATTGCGCCAACAAGGGGTGGTCGGCTAGCCTGACAACCCATCAAGTGCCCAGTGTTTCCCAGCGCTCCAATGCCTCTAGCAGCTCGCCGTCAATAGCAGTGTTGCGTTGCGCCAGTTGCAGCGCTTTGGCGTTGTCGCTGGCGTACAGCGTGCCATCGGCAAGCAGGCTATTTATCTTGGCTTGTTCGGCCTCTAGCGCAGAGATGCGCCCGGGCAGGGCTTCGAGCTCGCGTTGCTCTTTGTAGCTCAGTTTGCGGGCCTTGGCTAAGGGCGCTGCTGAAGCGAGTGGCGCTGACGGCGCATTCGCTTTGACGCTAGGCGCTGGTTTGTCATCGCGCCCGTAGTTAAAGCTTTGGGCGCCTTTTTGCCCCTTGGACTGCGCAATGGCATTGGAGCGCTTGCTTTGGATCAGCCAATCTTGCACGCCGCCTTCAAACTCCCGCCAACGACCCGGGCCCTCGTAGGCGATGGTGCTGGTCACCACGTTGTCCAAAAACGTGCGGTCGTGGCTGACTAAAAACACCGTGCCATCGTAGTTTTGCAGCAGGTCTTCCAGTAACTCCAGGGTGTCGATGTCCAGATCGTTGGTGGGCTCGTCGAGTACCAACACATTGGCTGGGCGGGCGAACAGGCGGGCTAACAACAAGCGATTGCGCTCGCCGCCGCTGAGGGAGCGGACTGGCGAATTGGCACGTGCAGGCGAGAACAAAAAATCACCCAAATAACTTTTCACATGCTGGCGCCGGTTGCCGATCTCAATCCATTCGCTACCTGGGCTAATGAAGTCTTCCAAGGTCGCGTCCATGTCCAGGGCATTGCGCATCTGGTCGAAATAAGCGACTGCGATATTGGCGCCTTGGCGCACCGTGCCCCAGGGGCTGTGACCGGGTTCGGGCGCTGGCGCATTGGCGGGCGCGGGATCGGCTTGGAGCTCACCCAAAATCAATTTAAGCAGCGTGGTCTTGCCAGCGCCATTGGGGCCAAGCAGGCCGATCTTGTCGCCACGCAAAATCGTGGCGCTGAAGTCATGCACGATGGATTTAGGTCCAAAGCTTTTGGACACATGGGTGAGCTCGGCCACCAATTTACCGCTGCTGGCACCACTGCTGACATCCATGTTCACGCTGCCCAGCACATCGCGGCGGGCTTCGCGCTGTGCACGTAAGTTGTCCAGGCGCACGATGCGCGCGGTGGCGCGCGTGCGGCGCGCTTCTACGCCTTTACGTATCCACACTTCCTCTTGGGCCAGCAGCTTGTCAGCGCGCGCATTGATCACGGCTTCTTGCGCCAGTTGCTCTTCTTTTTGCAGCAAATAGGCGGCAAAGTTTCCCGGGTAGGACAGCAACTTGCCCCGGTCCAACTCCACAATGCGCGTGGCTACGTTGTCCAGAAAAGACCGGTCATGCGTGACGGTAATGATGCTGCCGCCAAAGTCCACCAGCAGGCCTTCGAGCCACTCGATGCTGTCCAAATCCAGGTGATTGGTTGGCTCGTCGAGCAGCAGTACATCGGGTTGTGCCACTAGCGCCTGCGCCAGTGCTACGCGCTTTTTGGTGCCGCCCGAAAGCGTGCTGACGATGGCCTCGGGGTCCAAATGCAAGCGCTGCAGGGTTTCACCCACGCGTTGTTCCCAGTTCCAACCGTCCAGCGCCTCAATCTCGCTTTGCATTGCGTCCAGATCGCCGTGGCCTTGGGAGTACTCGTCGATCAAATCGCGCACCCGCTGCAAGCCCACGCTGACCGCGTCAAACACGCTGGATTGGGCGTTCAAATCTGGCTCCTGCGCTACATAGGCAATCCGAATGTGGCTTTGCACCTGTAGCACGCCGTCATCGGGCTTTTCCAGTCCGGCCAAAATTTTGAGCAGCGAAGACTTGCCGGTGCCATTGCGGCCGATCAAGCCCACCCGCTCCAGAGTTTCGAGTGAGAAGCCTGCGTGGTCCAGCAGGGGTACATGCCCAAACGCGAGTTGGGCTTCCAGTAAGGTGATAAGCGCCATGTGGCGCGGATTATCCCCTGCTCAGACGTGGTAAGTGGTCCAGCAGCAGTTTGACGCTGTACAAGACCACCAGCGCGCCGAGCAATTGGCCGGTGAAGTGCAGGGCCAAGCCGCCCCACAGGTCGCCGCCTTGCCCGCGCGCGACCGACCACAGCTGGTGTAACAGCGCGCTGACGGCTGCAAAAGCCACCGTCATGCGCAACAGGCAGGATGCGGTCAGTCCATTGAGGTCCTCATCAAACTCTGCGCAGCGCACGCACAGAGTGCGCGTCAACCAAGGCGCAAGGCCCGATAGCACGGCCGCGCCGATGGTGGTGATGGGGTCGTCGGTGTAGACCGGCCCCATGCCCATCAGCAAGGCGCCCAGCGCCATCCCCAATGAACCCCACTCTACGAAAAGTAGTACGCATACCAGCCCCAAGCCACCCGGTAAAAAAACCAGGTCGCTGGCCGCGGGGGCATTCAAAGCCGAGAAAACGAATTGATTGAAGGACAAAAGGCCAACATAGGCCAAGGCCGTCATGGCGACGACCCACAAGTTTTTATGCAATTGCATTACGCACACTCCCAATTATTTTTACCTGCACATCAGCGCAGGAAAAGACCCGGGAGTGAACGCTAGGCGCGGCCTGCGCCGCGCAGCATCAAACTGCCTGTGCCTTCTCCATGCACTGTCCCAATTGCGCAAAGTACTGGTGCGTCGCTTTCGTTGGCACCACGTACTTGACGCGGTTGTCCTGGCTATCCAGGTTCAGGTCGATCATTCCCTTTTTGCGCAAAGCCTTTAAACGGCGATGCGCAGTAGTGGTCGAAATCTCGGGCAGCATCACCATGGCCTCCAGCACCGTAATCGGCTTTTCTTCGTGCCATGCTGACGCGAAGACATTGAGCATCCTGGACTCGACAGCGTCGAGTTGAGGGAAGCTCGGCAGGCTGCGGACAGCTTGCACCAGATTGAGGTACTTGGTGTACATCTGCGAAAAATTCGCTACCTTTGTTTTTGACATGATCGACTCCAACGGTTGAAATATGGTTTTTATTGAAGCACTTCAGTTCAACACCTGAAACACAACAATATTTTCGCAAAAAATTAATTTTGTGTCGAATTTCGCACAAGATTTAATTTTTGGTGATTTTAAACCATATTTTTCAATAAAGCAATATATTTACCAAAAAAATTATTTACTAGATGGGAAACTGAACATGGTTCCATCCCTTACGCCAGCGGAAGGCCAGCGTTGCGTGATGGTTTTGCGCTTGGTGTAAAAGCGCGTGGCGTCCGGTCCATAGGCATGCAAATCTCCGAATAAAGAGCGTTTCCATCCCCCAAAAGAGTGGTAAGCCACTGGTACGGGTAGGGGTACATTGACACCCACCATGCCCACCAAAATGTTGTCGGTGAAGTAGCGCGCGGCTTCGCCGTCGCGGGTGAAGATGCAAGTGCCGTTGCCGTATTCATGCGCGTCAATCATGTCCATAGCCTCTTGTAGGGATTTGACCCGCACCACACCCAGTACCGGACCAAAAATCTCTTCCTGGTAAGTCACCATGCCGGGCTTGACGTTGTCAAACAAGCAGGGGCCCAGAAAATAGCCTTGCTCGTGGCCCGGCACCTGTACGCCGCGGCCATCCACCACCAAAGTGGCACCTTCGGCCACGCCCTGGTCCACATAGCCTTTGACTTTCTCAAAATGGGCCTTGGTTACCAGCGGGCCCATGTCCATGCCAGCGGTGGTGCCGGGGCCTACTTTCATCTTGGCAATTTCGGTTTTCAGGCCTGCAATCACCGCGTCTGCGGTGGCGTCGCCCACCGCGACCACCAGCGGAATAGCCATGCAGCGCTCGCCGCAAGAGCCATAGGCCGCGCCCATCAGCGCATTGACGGCATTGGCCACATCGGCATCGGGCATCACCACCGCATGGTTTTTGGCGCCGCCTAGGGCCTGCACGCGCTTGCCGTGGGCACAGCCAGTGGCGTAAATGTATTCAGCGATGGGCGTGCTGCCGACAAAGCTGATGGCTTTGACGCGCGGGTCAGTCAGCAGTGTGTCCACTGCTTCTTTGTCGCCATTGACCACATTGAGTACGCCTGGCGGGAGGCCCGCTTGTAGCGCCAATTGCGCGACCAGCAGGGTGCTGCTGGGATCGCGCTCCGAAGGCTTGAGCACAAAGGTGTTACCGCAGACCACCGCCATGGGCCACATCCATAAGGGCACCATGATGGGAAAGTTAAATGGCGTGATTCCGGCAGTGACCCCCAGCGCTTGAAACTCGCTCCAAGAATCAATCGAGGGGCCTACGTTTTTGCTGTGTTCGCCTTTGAGCAATTCTGGCGCATAGCTGGCGTACTCCACGTTTTCAATCCCGCGTTGCAGCTCGCCCATCGCATCGGGCAGTACCTTGCCGTGCTCGGCGGTCACCAGGGCGCACAAGGCATCGGCATGCTCTTCAAGCAGCACTTTGAGCTTGCTCATCACCCGTGCGCGTTTGAGCGGCGGCGTGTTGCGCCACTCAGGGTAGGCGGCCTGGGCGTTGGCAATGGCTTGCTCCACCGTCAATTTGTCTGCCAGCAGGAGCTTTTTTTCCGCTTTGCCGGTGGCAGGGTTAAAAACCTCAGTGCTGCGGCTGCCGCCTTGGGTCAGTTGGCCGCCGATCAGGTGGCCGATAGTGGGTAATGTGGACATAGTCAAAGTGCTCTGGTTAAAAATAAAGAAATCCGAAAAAATCTGCTTCGCGGACTAGCCGCTTTTTATTGAAGTATCGCAAATACGCGCCAGGCAGACCGCCTTGGCGGTACCAAGTGCATAGGGCCTTCATGGGGAAGCTTCGCGCTTGCTGACAAGCGCAGACAAGCTCGCTGCGGCAAACGCTGGGCAGGGCAGGGCGCGGATAAGGCCACGCCCGCATACCTTGCCGCACCGCAGGCATCAGGGTAAAGCGGCGCTTTGCAGGCTATTTATCCATGACCAATTACGCTACCTCCAATACGCTCAGCCTGCAATGCCGCGCTGTAGTGCGCCAGCGAGTGTGCAGCGGGCTCAGGTGCGCCGCGCTGCATCCTTAGTCGACCTCGTTCATCGACTCGCCCAATGCATTGATCAGGCTATCGATTTCAGATTTTTCAATGATGAAAGGCGGCGCTAATTGAATAGTGTCGCCGCCGTAGCGCACGTAAAAGCCCTTTTCCAGGCAGCGCATCGCAATTTCATAGGGTCGGCGTGCCGGCTCGCCGGGTACGGCCGCGATGGTAAACCCTGCAGCCATACCTACGTTGCGGATGTCGGTGATGTGTTTGCTGCCTTTGAGGCTGTGCACCGCTTGCTCAAAATAGGGCGCCATGGCGGCCACACGCTCGATCATGTTTTCCTTGACCAACAGGTCCAAGGCAGCGATACCCGCGGCGCAAGCTACCGGGTGCGCCGAGTAGGTGTAGCCGTGGAGGAACTCGAGCAGGTACTCGGGGCCGCCGGCGTCCATAAAGGTGTCGTAAATTTCTTTCTTAGCCACCACCGCGCCCAGGGGCTGGGCGCCGTTGGTAACTTGCTTAGCGATGTTCATGATGTCCGGTGTCACGCCAAAGGCCGCCGAACCGGTGTAGGCACCGCAGCGGCCAAAGCCGGTGATTACTTCATCAAATATCAACAAAATGTTGTTGGCGGTGCAAATCTCGCGCAAGCGTGTCAGATAGCCCACAGGCGGAACTACCACGCCACCCGAGCCCGACATAGGCTCGACGATGACCGCGGCGATATTCGATGCGTCGTGCAGCGTAATCAAGCGTAGCAATTCGTCGGCCAGTTCGACGCCGTGGGCAGGCATGCCGCGCGAATAGATGTTTTGTGGCAACTGGGTGTGTGGCAGGTGGTCGGCCTCAATGCCCTGGCCGAAGGTTTTGCGGTTGGCGCCAATGCCGCCTACCGATATGCCACCGAAATTGACGCCGTGGTAGCCTTTTTCACGCCCAATCAGGCGCGTCTTGGTGCCCATGCCTTTGGCGCGCCAGTAGGCGCGTGCCATCTTCAGCGAGGTGTCGGCGCACTCCGAACCCGAACCGGCAAAAAACACGCGGTCCAAGCCCTCAGGCATGAGTTGGGTGATTTTGTTGGCGAGTTCAAAAGACAGCGGATGCGCGTATTGAAAGGCGGGGGAATATTCCATGGTGCCGATCTGGCGGCTTACCGCATCGGTGATTTCTTGGCGCCCATGGCCCAGTCCGCAGCACCACAGGCCGGACAAGCCGTCGAGCACCTTGCGGCCATTGGAGTCGGTGTAGTAAGCGCCTTTGGCGCTGACCATCATGCGGGGCTTGGCTTTGAAATTGCGGTTACCGCTGTAAGGCATCCAGTGCGCATCCATCCAGGCGGGGTCGCGCGGGTAGGGGGAGGTGGTGGTCACGACCGGTGCGTGGGTGGCGGTGTCATGGGGTTTCATGGCGGTCTCCTGGGTAGTAGAGGTCTGCAAAATTTGCTTCGGTTTAGCGCGCCTCTCAGCATTTTCCGGGTTAGGCGCATTCAATAGGGCTGCACAGAGATTGTGGCTTGCGCTATTACTCTTATAAAGTCACAATTATCGCTATTCACTTGCCAAAAAATGAAAGCAAATCCACCCTCACGCCCGGCGCTTGGTCAGCTCAGTGACATGGACTTGCGCTTGCTACGTGTGTTTCGGGCGGTAGCCGACTGCGGCGGTATGGCCGCTGCCGAACTGGAGCTCAACATCGGCAGCTCCACTATCAGCCGCCATATTAAAGACTTGGAAACCCGCCTGGGCTTGCGCCTGTGCCGCCGTGGCCGAGCCGGTTTTGCATTGACGCCCGAAGGTCAGAAAATCTACGCCCAAACCACCCAGCTGCTTGCTGCCACCGACGCGTTTCGCAGCAGTGTCGATGAGATTCACCAGCGTATGGGTGGCCAGTTGCAAATTGCGGTGTTCGACAAAACCGCCAGCAATCCCAAGTCTCGGGTAGCGCAGGCGATTGCGCGTTTTCATGTGCGCGCGCCCGACGTGGCGCTCAATCTGCATGTGGCAACGCTCAATGCCATAGAACGCGGTGTATTGGATGGGCAGTTCCATTTGGGCATCATCCCCGGACACCGTACCTCCGGCACTTTGCACTATGCTCGCCTGTTTGACGAGCATATGTGCTTGTACTGCGGCCCCGGCCATGCACTATTTGGCAGCGCGCCCAGCAACATGGACTGGGATGCTGTGCGGGGCATGCCTTTTGCCGGCTTGGGCTACCACTCGCCGAATTTGCAGGTCAGTCAGCAATTGCGGCTGACGCGCAGCGCCACTGGTTTTGACCAGGAGTCCATTGCCACCCTGATCTTGTCGGGCCGCTTTGTGGGCTTTTTGCCCGAGCACTATGCGCACAGCTTTGTGCAGCAAGGCCAGATGCAGGCCGTCCTGCCCGCTGTGTTTTTCTACGATTGCGAGTTTTTCGCCATCACCCGACGCTCACCGCAGGCCTCGCGCGCGACCCGCGCGTTCTTGCAGTGCCTGGAGCAAGCGCACGCCGCTTAGTCGCGGGCGGAGTTTTTCCCCGCGGGGCCTGCCAGATTGCCGATTGGAAACGTCTGTTTGCATGCATTCATAGATTGCCACTGTCTGTGCCGGGGCGATGCCTCAACAGGGTTAAAAAAGCCTTGTTTATGCACCGCAAAACGGAAAACCAGCAATCGGGTTTTCTCCGTGCATGCGTGCGGCCAGGGCCTTACCGGAACCGGCTCCGTGCGTCCAGCCTAGCGTGCCATGACCGGCGTTGACCCACAGACCGCGCACCGGCGTTTGACCGATATAGGGAATATTGCTCGGTGTGGCCGGGCGCAGACCGGCCCAGAATTGCGGCTTGCCCCCTTCCTGCGGCAAACGGGTGTCGCACATGCCGGGCCAGATTTCCTCCACCCGGCGCGCCAGCATCTGGCAGCGCGCTTGGGACACCGGGCTGGACAGCCCTAGGTCGTAGCTGCCCACTTCGATCGTGCCGGCCACGCGGATCTGGTCGCCCAAGCGGGTGATGGCAATCTTGCGCGAGTCGTCGATCACCGATACCGAAGGCGCCCGCTCGGGCCGCAGTATCGGGAACGTGGCGCTATAGCCCTTGCCCGGGTAAATCGGTAAATCCACGCCCACCCGGCGCAGCAAAGGCGCGCTGTAAGAGCCGCATGCGATCACTACCGCGTCTGCAGCTAGCGCACGCACGGGGCCATCCGGGCTGCCTGCAGTGCCAGATGGGAGGCTCCTTGCTACCGGGCGCACCCGCACTCCACCCACCACAGCGCCTGTTACCTCGAGCCGCTCCAGGCTGTGGGAAAACAAAAACTCCACGCCCCGGGCTGCACATTGGCGGGCCAAGGCCTGGGTAAACACACAGGCATCGCCCGACTCATCGCTGGCGGTAAAGGTGGCACCCACAATGCGCTCGCCAAAGGGCGCCAGCGTCGGCTCCAGGCGCAGCAATTCGGCAGTGCTGGTGACTTTGCGCTGCACACCAAACTGCTGCATCAAGGCAGCGAGTTCGCAAGCGCTGTCAAAAGCCGCCTGGGTGGCGAAAAAATGCGCAATGCCGCGCTCCAGGCGGTGGTAGTCAATCCCGGTTTGCGCGACCAGATCTTTCAGTGCCACATGGCTGTAAGCACCCAAGGCCACGATGTGGCCCACGTTGCGATGGAAGGCTGCATCATTGCACTCGGTCAGAAAGCGCCAACTCCAGCGGTACTGCTGCCAGCCCTCGCCCGCCGGCCACTGCGGGCGGAACAAAAGCGGCGCCTCTTTGCTAAACATCCACTTCAGCGCCTTCAGGGGCGCGTCGCGGTTGGCCCAGGGTTCGCAATGGCTGACCGAAATTTGCCCGGCATTGGCAAAGCTGGTTTCTAGCGCCGCATCGGCCTGTCGCTCTACCACCGTGACCTGGTGGCCACGCTCAGCCAGGTACCAGGCCGTGCTGGTGCCGATGATGCCGGCACCGACTACAACAATATGCATTTCAAATCCTGTTGTGCGCCCGCCAGGTCGGTGACAAAGGGGCGCGGGTGAATGCGGCCAGCAATTGAACCGCGCAGTCGCAAAATGGCCGAAATCGAATACAAAGCGACCCGAAGGCTAAAATTCAGTCATGCCTTCCACATCGCTGCCTAAAGTGTCCTTTAAGACCCAGATGCTACAGGCGCGCGAGGACGCCATCATCCAGACCGCCAGCGCGCTCTTAGCGCAAAAAGGTTTTGAGGCCATGACGGTCGATGAAGTCGCCGCCACGGTGGGCATCGCCAAAGCCAGCTTGTACAAGCATTTCCCCAGCAAAGAAGACCTGGCAGCGGCGGCTATGGTCAAGCTGATGCAAAGAGCCCAAGCCTACTTGCGTGACTTGCCTACGCAAGATGCCATGGCGCAATTGCGGGCGGTCGCGCGTTGGACCATGGAGTTGCAGTTGCTTGGCCAGATGCCGTCTCTGCCCAGTCGCAATTCCACCCTGCGCGCCAAGCTCATGGCCAACACGCAGTACATGGATGGCCTGATCGAAGTGAGCGACCGCTTAGGCGCCTGGATTGAAGAGGCGCAAGCGCAAGGCCATTTGCGATCGAGCCTGCCGCCGATTGCCGTGCTCTACACCTTGTATGCCCGCGCCTGCGACCCGGTGCTGGAGTTTTTGAAAATGGGCGGCCAGCACAATAACGCGCAAATCATCGATCTGGTCATGAGCACCTGTTTTGATGGCTTAGCTTCGCATTAAATTTCAATCACCGCCTGGGCACGAAAGTGTGCCTGCTCATTTTTGTGGGCATAGCCCAGCGGATTGGCCACGACGCGACAGCCCTGATGCACATAGTCTTGCGGGGTGTGCAAATGTCCATGCAACCAGAGGGCGGCCTGCGGCAGCAAGTCATCTAGCGCATTGCAAAACCCGGCAGTGCCGGGCACGCGGCCATAGCGCGGATCGGCGCTGTGCAGGCTGGGCGCAAAGTGGGTCACTACGATGGTTTTACCGGCAAAGGGCTGGCTTAATGCATCGCGCAGCCAGGCTTGGCACTGCAGGCCCTCTTCGCGCACGGCCGCAGATAAAAATGGCAGCCCATGGCGCACCGTACCGGTTTTTTTCAGGTAGTAGTCGGCCGCGCGAAAGGCTTTTTCGCGCGCCTTGCGGTTGCTTGCATCTGCCTCCCACACGGCTGCCGCATGCATGGCCTGCGCATCGGGCCTTGCAGTGTCGCAAGCTGGCGTTTGCGGGGCCGGGCGCGGTGTGGCTGCGAGGGCATCGAAATCGGTCCATAGCGTTGTGCCCATAAGGCGTAGCGCCTGGCCATCGGCACTTAGGCCGGACAGCGTGCGCTGCTGGCGTTCCAGCCAGCTGATTCCTAGACGCGCACAGGTCTCGCGCAAGCGCGCGTGGGCCGCATCAAAGTCCAGGCCATCGTACTCATGGTTGCCCGGCACAAAATACACCGGCACCGGCCATCCATGCAGAGGCGAAAAGCGCGCCAGACCGAAATCTGCGTCCTGCAACTTGGAGCCTGGTTGGTAGGAGCCAATGTCCCCGGCCAAAATCAAAAGCTCGGCATCCGGTGCCGGGCGTGTCACAAAGTCGGGCTGCGATTCAAGATGCAGGTCGGAGAGCAGTTGTACCTTCACGCGGCGCCACTCCGACTGGCCAGGGGCGCGGCCTGTGCCACCGCATGGACCTGGGCGCGTAACCAGCTTTGCGCGCTGTCCGCATCATGGCGCTGGTGCCATAGCGCATCGACTTGAATGGGTGGCACATCAAAAGGCAATTCATGAACCGTCAGCTGCGGCGCAAAACCGGTTACTTGCACAAAATGACGTGGCAACACGGCCAGCAAATCGGACTGCGCCACCACACTGCCGATGGTGAAAAACTGGTTCACGGTGAGCACCACGCGCCGCGAGCGGTTGACCGAGGCAAGCGCTTCGTCGATCAGCCCAAAAGCGCGTCCCGAAAAACTCACCAAGACATGCTGGGCCTGGCAAAACGCATCCAGGCTCAGCGGCACTCCGGCCAGCGCATGGCTATTGCGCATCACGCACACATAGTCGCTGGAAAAAAGCCGTTGTTGTCCAAAGCGCACAACCTGGCCGCTTTGTCGTTGCTGCGTCATGGCAGCCAGGGCGGCAGGGAAATGGCCTACCGCCAGGTCCACGTCGCCGTCTTCGAGCATGCGCCTGGGGTCCCGCGTGGTCAGCGGGACGGTGCGCAAAGACACGCCCGGCGCTTGCCGCATCAAACCCTGCACCAAGCCCGGCATCAACTGCGAAGCGGTGGCGTCGGCCATGGTCAGTACAAAGCTGCACACCGTATCGGCAGGTGAAAACGGGTGCGGTGCCAAGGCGATTTGCAAGCGTGCCAAGGTCTCGCGTACCTGCGGCCATAGCAGCAGCGCCTTGGGCGTGGCGTGCAAACTGCGCCCCTGGCGTACGAGTACTTCGTCGCCCAAGGCCTCGCGCAAGCGGCGCAAAGCATTGCTTACCGCCGGTTGGGTCAGTGAAAGTACCTGCGCCGCCCGTGTCAGGCTGCGTTCGGCCATCACCACGTCAAAAATTTTCAGCAGGTTCAGGTCAAAGTTGCGCAGTTGAGGAACGGAAAGCGTCATCTATAGATTCTATGAATGTTAGAAATCAAAAATATAAAGTGGACTGCTATTAGTGTAAACCCTAGTATTGGCCCCAGTTAAGCGGCATCGTGACCTATTTCATGATTTCTAAGGAGCCATTTATGTCCTATTTCATCCCATTTTCATCTTCCCCCAGCGCGCCACGCGCCCTTGGCGACCATAGGGCAAAAAAACCCGTACAGGCTTCCCCAGTCCTGGCCGGTTTCTTATCGGCCGCTGTGCTGGCCGCTTTGTTGGTGGTTGCCGATCAGCTGATCGATAGTTGGGCCGAGGGCCATTTGCTGCTGGCCTGGGTGATGCTGTGGTCGGCTCTGTTTGCCGGCTTAGCCCTGCTGGCCCGCCCCTTGCGTATTGCGAGTGTGGCGACCGCACTGGCAATACAAAGCTGGTTGGCAGCGCGCGCCCAGGCCCGCCATGCGCAAGCGAGCATGGAGTTTGCGCTACAAGACCGGCGCATGCGCCAGGAGTTGCGCGCCGCCCACGCCCGCAGCGCTGAGCGCTAAGAAACGTCTCCGCATTGCCGGGCGGGGACTGCTACAGGAGGTTTTGAGGCCTTACGGCCTTTTAGGCCCCCATTTGTAAGCTAGCTGGCATTCGGGCGTTTCAGGCCAAAATCAGCCGACCTGGCTCGTGCTGGGCTTGCAAGAACTCCAGGCTATCGCGTGCGGGCAGGTCTAGCCAGTCGCCGTAGCGTGCTGGCGGCACCACCACCACCATCCGCTTTTCCTCCCCCGGCTTGTGCATCTCGCGCATCACAGGGTCCGCAGCGGCATTCACTGTCAGCATGGTGAAGCTAAAAATCTCCTGGTCCTGCGCACGCCAGCAGGACCATAAACCGGCCACCCCCAGTGGCGCACCGTCTGCGCTGCCAAGGCGCGCCGACACCGCCCGCCCGCTGCGCCAATCTGGCTCAAACAGGGCATCGGCAGGGATGATGCAATGCTGGCCGCGCCGCCAGGCGTCGCGAAAGCTAGGTTTTTCGAAGGCGGTTTCACTGCGCGCGTTATATGTACTACGCGTGATGCGCAAGTCGGTGGACCAATGCGGCACCAGGCCAAACAAACCTGTCAGCGCCTGCAAGCGGCCCGCAGGCGTCTGCGTGCCAATGGGCGCGTTGCGGATAAACAGCGCCCGGTAGCCCGGCCACACATCGGCCTGCCCCGCGTCCTCTGGCAGCGCGATGCCGAAATGGCGCTCAAACAGTTCGCGCCCTTGAATGCTTTGGTAATGGCTACACATAGGACATATTGTCTTCGGGACGGCGGCTTGCAAGATTCTTTACAAGCCCTTGCCGCAATGGACATGCGGGTCGCTTACAGTGGGGCTCGGTTTAACTTGAAAGTTTTCCTATGCGTTTTTCACTGGTGTCGTCTATGCGATGGTTATCCATCACCGCCTTGGCTTTGGCCTGCAGCCTGGCGCTGGCCTTACCCAGCCCCAAAGACATCACGGCGGCGGTGGAGGCCGGCGATTTGGCCCGGGCCGAATCCTTGTTGCATGAGGTATTGAAGGAAAAGCCTAATAGCGCCAAAGCCCACTATGAACTGGGTGAAGTGCTCGCCCGCGCCAAACGCTACGACGAGGCGCTGGCGCAACTGAACCAAGCCCGCGCTATCGACCCGGCACTGAAGTTTGCCTCCAGCCCCGAAAAATTTTCGCAAACGGTGGACAAGGTCAGCGCCGCGGCCGCCGCGGCTAAAACGGCCGCAACCGGTCAGACACTAAATGCGGCTCCCACACCCGTGCACAGCCCAGCCGCGCCTGCCAGCAGCGGATCGGCCTTTCCCACCGGCTACGTGTTGGGTGGCGTGGTCTTGCTGGTTTTGCTGTTTGTCCTGATCCGGCGCAGCCAGGCGCCTCGCCCCATGCCCATGGGCACTTACCCGGGCGGCCCTACGGCCTACACCCCTGGTGGCGCCATGGCGCCCGCGCCCTATGGCGGCTATGGCGCACAGCCCCAAGCAGGCTCTGGTATTGGCGGTGCAGTCCTGGGCGGCGTGGCAGGCTTGGCCGCCGGTTACGCCCTGAGCAAAGCCATGGAAGGCGGCAATGCCAACGCGGGCGAAGCACGCCATGCACCGGCGGCTAGCGAAGGCTATATCCCTTTTGATTCGCCCCCTGCGCCGGATATGGGCAGTTTCGATGCGGGCTCAGGCAGCGGCTGGGACGCTGCCGACAGCGGTGGTGGCGACTCGGGCGGTGATTGGTAAAAGACGGCCAGATCTGCGGGGCGACGGCCTATTGGTCTAAAACGGCAAGTGGGCACGTGGCGCCCATGTATTCAGGCCGTAAGGACTTTGGGTTGCCGGTGCGCTCTGCTGGCTTGGCGGCGCGCACTAGCCGTGCAAGTGGCGGGCCGCACGCCGCCTCAAGCTTTTTCCCTGCATCGCCTGCGCCTGGCAATCGAGTGCGGGCCTAACAGGCATTTGTCGCCGAGGGCTGCACGCGCAGCCAGCGTGCTTCAGTTAAGCTAAGGGTCGCTTTGTACTGCACGCAAAGCACAACCCAGGAGCCCCGCCCATGAGCACTTCAGACAATGCAGGATTCGGCAAATTCGTGCCCGGTTTTGACTTTCTGCAAAACTTGGCCAAGGCCGCCGGTGGCACAGGGGGCAGTGCTTCAGCCATGCCCAATATGGCGCAGTGGCTGGTGCCCAGCCTCAAAGTGGAGGACCTAGAAAAACGCATCGAAGAACTCAAGCATGTGCAGTTTTGGCTGGACCAAAACGCACGCGCACTTAGCGCCACGATCCAGGCCCTGGAAGTGCAAAAAATGACCATGGAAACCTTAAAAGGTATGAACTTCACCATGGGCATGCCTGGCGCCGCGCATGCCGCTGCTGCCCCCAAGCCCGCACCGGCAGCGCCGGCCGCACCGCCACCCGCGCCCGAACCAGAGCCCCCTGCCCAAGCGCATGCCGATGCGAGCAAGGTGATAGACCCGATGCAGCTATGGGGCGCGCTGACGCAACAATTCCAACAGATTGCCAGCACGGCCTTACAAGATGTGGCCAAGCACAGTGCGGCCGTTGTTGGCAGTACGAAAGCCGCTGGGAAAACCCGCGCTACCAAAGCAAAAGCGGCCACAGCCAAAACCGCGGGCAAAGCGCCACGAAAAACCACGCCTGCCAAGCGCAGCAGCAAGCCGCGCCGCAGTACCTTGTAAAACGGCGCGCACGCGCCCCGCCAATAGCTCCCTATGCAAACTTTTTCTTACGCGCACGCTACCCATCCAGAGTGGCAAAGTGCCAGCGCATTGGTGCTGGCGCAGTTGCGCGGCCAAATGTCGAGCTCGCTGCATGCAGTGACGCCCACCTTAGCACTGCTCTATATCACCGACCATTACGCGCAAGACGCGCAGGACATTTTGGACCACCTGAGCGCCGAGCTGCCTTCGGTCACCGACTGGTCGGGTACTGTCGGCATTGGCATCGCAGCCAATAACGTCGAATATTTTGATGAGCCAGCCATGGCTGTCATGCTGTTGGACCTGCCCTCAGACCAATACCGCGTGTTTTCCGGTGTGTCGCCCCTGAGCCTGGGCTTTGAAGCCCACACCGCCTTGGTACATGCCGATGGCGCCACGGCGGACCTGCCCGAATTACTGGCCGAAATGTCGGGCCGTACCGAGACCGGCTATTTGTTTGGTGGCCTATCTAGCAGC
>Ga0114963_10001226_pt1 | contig 17813 bp, 21 predicted proteins | sample C_131016_EF_Meta_FD_87019 | JGI IMG/M metagenome (GOLD analysis project Ga0114963, IMG submission 87019) | Freshwater microbial communities from Lake Croche, Canada to study carbon cycling - C_131016_EF_MetaG | ecosystem: Environmental > Aquatic > Freshwater > Lake | place: Lake Croche, Canada...
ATGACTACAAATGATCCATCTTCATCTATTCCCTCGTACAAGATTTCTGGACCTTCGATTTTCATTTCGATATAACTAAAAAGGTCACCAAATCGGTGAAACTGGCCGTCATCTGGGTACCTTTCGAATATTCCGTATCCAGTGAGAATGTGCCGTTGGCTGACTCCTTCGTCGTATAGTATCTTAACGGTTCCATTAATCACATTGAAAATGGCAAAAGTATCATCATCTGTAAGTCCCCGGTAGACTATTTCGTGATACTCAGACTCCATACCACACGTAGTATACGTGAAAAAGTTTCCAAATGTTGGCATTTTGACACTCTGGGTCCGGGCCTTTAGGACCTGTTCACAACAATTCTGACCCAGTGACCATTCTTAAGAAGCCAGTAAACTCCATTCATATAAAAGGCCGTCATCTATTCTGTAACTTGTCAAGATTTTTTAACAACTCGTAACGCTTTCTGAGGACATGAAGTCTCTGCCGTGCATTCTCCTTTCCAACATTTCCATACGATGGAATATTCGCTCGAATCCTATTTATTTCATTGAGAAGGGCTCTTTGGCGCGTGTTCACTGGTCTGGGACGAGTGACCCTTGTGCGTTTCACGTATGCCTTTTCTGTAAAATTTGAGGTCCTGGGAATTTGGCGTATATATTTATAAAAGGGGATCATGTTATTGACCTCTTTTTTTGTACCATTCCTGTTTATTGAATAAAACTTAAGAGTGTTTCGGTCCTGGACTATAAAGTTTGTAGGGCCAAGGGCATATCGACCCCATCGATTGTTCTTATAGTACCATGGATACCTCACATTTATTTCTGCCAGATTCTCTTTGCGGGAATTATTGAGATTCACTTTACGACGCATATAATTAAAGGCCCCCCAGAAATCCTTTTCACTTATACGCCCCTTGCGTTTTAGGCTGAGTAAATCTATAAAGGTTAATTTTTTTGCATAGTTATATGGGACCATTTTAGTTTCGAGATGTTGATTCATTATTCTTTTTGCTGCGTTGTTTCGGGTATTCGGGCTTCGCTGGGGGCTTCGCTGGGGGCTTCGCTGGCTCTTCTGGGGACTCGGACTCTTCTTGCACCCGAAACACCTCCTAAACATTTACTTTGGGCGCGCATTTTTTCTCACGAGGAAAGTAGAAACTCATCAATGATATTGTCGTTCGAGTCACGGTACGACAGGTTTCCATCCTCGAGGCAAAGAACCGCATAGGTCCCATTATTATCGAGACCATAGTACACAACGATGTTCTCCTCCTCGATGTACTCGCGGTCAGTATAAGTAAAGATGTTGTTTCCGAACATGTTCATTTTGGCAAAGGTTGGTCTTTTCTTGAGAGACTCTTTGGACCTATACACAAAACTTAAAAAACAGCCTACATAAAAAGATAAAATGGTCACCAAGGTTATGTGTGTTACAAAAGACGAACACGACCTTATAGAACCTTTTATACTTTTTTATGGGACAATTTTTGGATACAATAACATTGTGATTATAGATAATGGTTCAACCGACCAACGTGTCTTGGATGTCTACAAAAAGTACCCACTTATAGATATCACGGTCGACCCATTCCCGTTCACGGAAGTCACTGATAAGATGACGAGTTATATATTGTCCCACAAAGGAAAGTGTGATTGGATGCTCCTCATGGAGACTGACGAGTTTCTTTACTGGGAAGGGGACGATGTTATCGACGAGGAAAAGGTTCGAAATTACATCGAAACACTTCCGTGCCAGTCTCGTTTCGGAAAAGTATACTCGAGCGTTGTTAGTCCAGATGCCGAATTCATTTGTCCCCCTATGGAAATTACTAAATTTTCAAAACCGGTCGAAGATAAAGTAATCATAAAAATGAGCACATTTGAAAGAATGGACCTGTGGCCCCATCATACAGTTCCCCCAGAGACGGAGAATATTACCGAACGACTTTGTCTTTTGCATTTTCATAATACGGGACAAAAAAGACACATCGAAAGGACACTGAGTCTATTGAAAGGCTACGGGTATATTAATGGCACGGAACCAATAGAAGAACAAATTCAAAGATGTAGGGATTGCATATCTTTACAACTATATGGTAAACACAGACTTCAATATTATTTGGATCATCTCACTGGTATAGTACCTTCACAAGAATCTACTCCTTTTATAGAAATTACTCAATTATCAAGATGGTTCAATATTGAATTAAAAATAAAAACTCCATAAATAATAATGCAATGGAAGTTTACAAAGTGACTGCAACGGTCCAAAAAAATATTTATAGGGCCCGAGAAAAGATCAAGAACCGAGAAGTCATCCTCAAAACTGCTGATAGCGCACTTGAGCTCTGTAACGAGATTACGATTCTTTCAAAATTGGACCACCCAAATATAGTCAAGTTTTATTCTACGTTTGCCGAAAATGGATCATTGTACATTGTGCTCGAATCGGGGTACATTGACCTTTTTACAGTGGCCAGTAAATTCCCGGGCCGAAAATTACCCGAGTGTCGGATCAGGTACAATATAGTAGAGCCTATAGCACGTGCTTTGCAGTATATACATTCAAAAGGAATCATTCACAGGGACGTGAAACCCGAAAATATACTCGTGATGCCATCGGGCCGAACAAAATTATGTGATTTTGGTCTGGCTACATACAAATATTCAGAATGTTCTGTATACTGCGGGACCCGTGGATTCATGGCACCAGAGATTGTGAAGGGACAAGACTACGACGAAAAGGTGGACATTTGGGCGCTTGGGTGTGTCATCTACGAACTTATATACGGTACTTCGTATCAAAAGAGTTGGAAAAGTTTCATTACTTTACGAAATGTTTCAAGCGAAGCTATAAATTTTACGAGACACTGTCTTATAAAAGACCCTAAACTACGACCCTCCGCGTCTGACCTACTAGTACATCTGTGGACAGTCACTAGACCCGAGGAGCCTACTGGACCCAAAAGAAGTATGTCCCAGGTTGATATAGCTTCTAGGAGACGTAGCTCGGTTTAATCCGTGTCCATCGGTTCAATTCCGTACTCAAAGTACTCGTGAATCTCTTCGGCCAGCTCAAAGATGTCTGGTTCATTGAGAGTCATTCGGGCCATCTCTTCGACCAGGTTAAAGAGGCTACCGTCCATGTTGTTGATATCCATTTTTCTTTGCGAGGCCCTTAAGCCAATTCACAAAACTTTTTTCTTATTTCATCCAGACTAAACCATTCGCCATCTTTGACTTCCGCAAAAACTGATGTCCACCCATTCAGGTGTTTACCAGAAACAGCATTTGCAAAACCAGAGAGAGACTTGTATTCTTTTCCATCGAATCTGATGGCCCCATCGTAAATCCCATAAACTTCAATATCCTTGACCTTGAGACGTTGGCCCCTCGAAAGGTAAATATCCATGTGTGTAATTTCTTGTATCTTTTCAAGGGCCCTACCACAAAACTTCAAGAAGAAACATTTTCATCATACTCGACATCAATCTCGAACGCGTCCCATACCCTGTACGAACCCATTACACTATTCACTGGTGTCCAATACCATTTATCATTTTCACGATGGACCCATGCATTCATTCTCGTTCCGTGAATTTTTGAGAGAGTCCCATCTTCCATGACTCGCCATTCCTTTTTGGGAACACCTGATTTGGAATCCGACAAAGAATATACGACATTTTTTTCGGGTGATTGACTTGAGTTTGGGGACCTTTGGAGTCCGCCAGCAATTGATGCCGGCCAATGAATCTGTTTAATAACAAACGTCTTCATTTTATTAGTAATTCGTCTTATTTTTTTAAAAGAACGAGTTCACTTTACTTGTAAATCTCCTGGGCCATTCCTACTTTTTATAAATCTTTTTACCTTTATGGATTACATAAAGACCCCCAAGAGGCCCTTTATGAATTAGGCGACCTTTGGAGTTCAAGTCGCCTTCTTTGGGTTTTGACTTGGCCTTTGGGCTTGGGGCCTTTGGGCTTGGGGTCTTGGCCTTTGGCTGCATCGTCACCCTTCCCTTTGCTGGTTTCAATTTTTTACCATTCACAAGCACATAAAGACCCCCGCGAGGTCCCATATGAATAAGGCGCCCAAGACCATTCATTTCTCGGACAGGGCTCAGGACCTTTGGAGGGGTCTTTGGCTTCGGTGGGGCCTTTGGTGGGGTAATAGGACGAACTGCAATAGTTCTCTTGGTCTTTACAGGAATCTTTTTACCATTCTCGAGTCTAAAACGACCACTCGGACCCGCGTAGACTTTGCGTCCCTGGTTATTAAGGGTCGTAAGACCTCTCTTGAAATTGTAAAGAGGGACCCCAGTGAGTTTAATGTTGGGACGGCTGTACCTAGTTGATGGACCAAACAACGTGCCATAAGTCTTTGAATGAGTCAGCTTGAGACCCGCATACGACTGAAGTTCCGTCTTTCCATGAGGAATACGGATAGAGCGTCCAAAATCTATGATCCACATTTTCTTTATTTGGTCTTTATCGTCGGTAGTTACCATAATATTATCATCATGAAGGTCCCCGTGAGAAATACCGCGTTCGTGCATATCCTCGAGTATTTTTGCGAGCATTTTTTTAGGCTCCTTAGAAGTAGGATGACGTACGTACCATCTACGCAAAGTTTCTGTGTCAGGGGGCAATCTATTCATTGAATACATAGTGTAACCCTTTCCGGTATTCAACTCGTGGACCTTGGGTACATAACCTGAATTTGCCAGATTCTTTAAGGCATTGTACTCGGATCTATTCTCGACCTCTGTGAATTTACGGACCATTTTTCCATTATCAAATACAACCCCATTTACGCCAGCCCCGAGGATTTTCCAGCCAGACTTTCGGGCTCTCATCTCGAGTCTATTTTTATAAAGAGTTCCTCTGTTGGCTTCTCGACGCGTAGCACTAAGATTCGCTGGAGGGAAAAGGGTCATGCTTTGGAATTGGCGCAGAATTTAAAAAATGTACCACGTGTACTTTTCAAGATCCTTTGATTGGACTGAATACACAACAACTCGTTCGAAATTCATCCATATCAGTCTTTTCATTCCAAAAGAAGAGTACCAGGTGATAACACACTTGGGTAAACTCACGGTCCCGCACTCAGGTCTTGGGACTTTCGTGAGCAACTGCGTGAGCCTCTCGGGTACCTGTAACCGACACGGAGCCACACCAAGTTTCAGTCGCGAGTCAATGTCGAGGAGCTTCATAATCCTAAGTTCCACATCCCTTGGGAAGTCCACCATCCTAGACTTTGCCGGTTTAAAAAAATATGACCAATGAACACAAATGCCGAGTCTCACTTATACTTCTGAGCACGGAACAACTGCAATCTTGGCCTTGACGACCGAGCACCCAAAGTACAGACCATGGTTCTCACTCAAGATGCTCGGTCACTGGATTACATTTTTCGTACACAAACTCTAGGTTCGTGGGTCCAAAATTTATAAGGATCCCATCGTGTCCCTCAAGCAATTTCATGTAATTACTAAGTTGTTGATGTTCCTGGGCTCTGATCCTAGAAATTGACTTGAGTTCAACTATTGTTGTTCCGTCGACTATCAGGTCACATCGAAAATTTCCAATTGTTCGGCCCCTAAATACAATTGGAAGAATTCGTTCGGTTTCGTAAGGCAAAAGAAGATCTCTCAGGTAGACCTCCATGGCTCTATGGTACACTGATTCGCTGTGACCAGGGCCTAGTTCAGTATATATATCTCGGGCTATAGATTCTAGAATTGGTTTGGCCATTTATTTTATTACCATATTAAACTTTAAACATTTGTATTGTAGTGTATCCAGTAGAGTCTAATTCATTTTCAGAAATATTAAAAATATTTGTTTCTGCCATATTTATAGGCGCACCGGTCGTCAGTCTATTTCCATAAAGAGTGTAAGTGAAACCAGAGGACCCACTTGATCCAGAAATGTCATCATAATAACTATAGGTCCCATTTGAATTATCTGTAAATGTCATAGACAGTGTTGAATTTCCCCTCGAACTGAATGTTTTTCCGGCTGGATTAAGTTGACCATACGAACGAGTGAATGTAAAAGTAGACGATGGATTCCGTGATGATCTTCCAGTGATGATATTTTTCTTGTCGTTTATAGTTCCAGTGCTCGGCATACCTTCATCATTTGACCATCCACCGCCGGTATCAGATACTACAATACTATTAGGAGTTGTACCTAATCTGATATAAAAATTATCAGTGCCAGAATCCGAGTACCTTACGGCCCAATCATTGAATGAAGATTGTGCTATTGTGATAGGAGTTGAAAATGACGCAGAACTTAAAGACATTAACCAATTGCCTGTTAAATCAGTAATAATTGGTCCGAAATCTGAACCGTTCCATGTAAAACTTGTAGGATTTGTGTACTTTCCTAAAATTTTTACACTGGGCCAAAAAAGACCAAAATCAATTTGTTCGCCTGTAATTACGTAACTCCGATTCGTCAAGGCTGCTTGGGGCAATGTCACATTCGTGAAATCGAACGTAGAGCCCGTTTTAATTGTGAATATTTCAAGATTTTTTGCATCTGTAGTTGAGTATACTCCAGGAGTAATAGATATAGGTGGCGGTGGAGAGATTATAGTAAAAGGAGGAGGGACAGTGAGAATACCTGATGGCAAACCGGTGGTCTGTATTTGAGATTTATATGTGAATCTGTTATCACCATCAACCGATAGACGATTAGGCAGTCCAGAAATATCAATAACAATTTGATCAGTGTATTTTCGGCCAGGATTTATCATCCATATATAAGTACATGTAATCGTAGAATCTGTTGAATCAGTTACTGTAAAGTATTCATTTGCGTTATTTTGACTAGCAGAATAGGTGACAATGTTCGTGGCAGGAACTCCGTAATATGTAACATCTCCAGCCAGAGTCCCGTATCCGAATATTATATAAGCCTGTGTCTGAGTGTTATAAAAACACGTATTGGTGAGTCTTGTTGGAAATGAGTAACCACCTGTGTTTGTAAAATAATTTGCAGTCGGATTCGTGCTGAGTGTCTGTGTAGTTGAAAATGGGGGACTTATTATCATAAATTTATCAGTTTTAAGTGGGTCCGGAAGAAATACAATTATACCCGTAGAAGTATCTCCCTGTGTCTTTGATAAATACCTTAACCTTGGATCTCCTGGTATAAAAGGTTTTACTGTTGCATCTTTTGGAAGTTGGTAATCAATTGCTATTCCCTGTGCCCATGTCAGGTACAAGGTATAAGAAGAAGCGTTCAAAAATCTATCTAGAGTAGGATTATTTGTACTATCTAGTCCCAATTTTTCTCTCGTTGTTGCTAAATAATAAACTCCTTTACCACTTATTGGTGCATAAAGGTTAAGACAGTTTCTTGTCGCCATTACTATTGTTCAACATTAAATTGATCCCGAAACCCACGGGAAGAATCCACCTGTAACACCTACCAATATATTGGAGGTAATTGCGTTAGCCTGTGCGGTTGTTGCGCCTGGAGCTACAGATAATGTTAAACCATTACCAGTTGCGGCAAATGCCTTGAATGTGAATTGCATTTTATTATCACATATGAAGCTTGGTGTAGTACCAGTATTATTAACAGAAACAACAGTAGTTGTTGCGCTCATCGAGTCTATCTCTTTATATGTAATGACAACACCCGGGGCTATCACTCTGCCTGGAAGGCTTATTGCTCTGTAAATAGGTGTTTCAATGCCGGCGGTTACTAACCTACCAGTAAATTTGAAATTAATCATAGTCTGGTCTGAATAAGCAATTGAGTTTGGTATAGTTATACTTGTCAATTTGTTATAGTATCTGCCGCTCCCGCCCGCTAAACTATCTAAAGTCGGATCATAAGCAAAAGTATCCTGGAATGTGCTATTACCTGGATCGGTATCATCGAAAGAAATAGTATTGTTTGTGGTCGCAGTAATTACACCACTATTTCCATTTGATAGATTCATCTTCGTTCCGGGTATAAGTGTCAATGAAGGAAAGACCATTTCAACGTTACCGAATCCGTTTATGTATGTTAAAGTCTTGAGTGTAACATATGAAGAATATTCCAAATCGCTCGTTGCAAGTGGCATACAATATCCGTTGAGTGGACTGCACTTTATACACGTAAATATTGTAGCTAAATTTGTATCGGTACTTCCTTTCCATGATATACCCGTAGTAGCGGATGGATTAATATCAAAATATCCACAAAGATATAAATCCGCGGCGGGTGTGCCATCTGCAGCATCTTTCGCCTTGTAGCGTAACTTGAAATTCGAAGAACCATCCGAAATAGTCTCAATGTACCATACTCCTGGTCGAGTAGCAAAAGCCTGACCGGGAGAGGAGGGAGAGGAAGATGTCAGTAAATTTAGCACTTCACTTGCAGAAGCGGTTGAACTGAAAGCCGTAGTCGTCAATTCACAATATTTAGTAAAGTCTCCAGTTGTCATTGTATAACTGTTTTCGCCAGATACAACGCTGGAATCTATGAATGCGAAATACCCTTTGTTGTATTTTGTAGCACCAAATGAAAAATAACTTTCATTTATAACTGGAGCTAATCCGGTTCCGTCCGTGCCGAGTATACCGTAATAACTCATGGTAATATAACTTGGTGTTGTGCCCGCAGGGCTTGATGTAGGGCTTTGCAGGGTGACGGTTACAGTCGGTGCCTCCCTGGTCACCGGTTGTATGTTACGAAGTCTCTGACCAGGAACAATTGTACCTGCTGCTACAACTGTAGATACTGTAATAGCAGCTTCACCAGCTGCGGGAGATGCTGCAAGTGCCACTGCCTGTGACGCGTTCAGGTTTACAGTTATTGAACTAATTTGTAATATATTAAATTCCACGTTTGCTCTCTCATATGCCAAATTCATTTGAAGTTGGTCCTGGGTGGGAGCAGTTGTAATAGCCGTATAAGTATTTCCATTCCATGAAATAGTGCTATTTGATGATGCGCTATCTAATGTGAGAGCTGTTCCGAAAACAGGACTTATGGTCGGTAGAGTTATACTTGAAACAATACCTGATGCACCGATTGAAGTTGCCACACTAAAGCTGAATCTACCAGACGTTAAATTTGCAGTTGGTAAATTTACGTTTGTTTCCCCTCCTGTTGAATTATTAAGAAGAAAGAATTTTTCTCCTCCAATGTCGGTAGTTCGGACGAAATAAGTAGTTGTAGCGTTAGACATTGCCCATGCAGAAGTCCTTACATAATAAGCTGTAGTAACATTAACAGTAGTTATGGCCGTATTTAATGATGTTCCCAAAGATGCTAAGGCCGTGACACCAGGAGTTGGAGTAGGTAAAGTGAGTAAATAAAACATGGCATCTTTTCTTACAACTCCTCCTGGGAAAAATGCTATAATATCGTTGGTACCTTGCCGAGTAGTACTAGATAAAACTCTCAAACGGGCATCTCCTACAATAAGTGGGTTAGACGTAGAAAGATTGGGAATTGTTCCTGGATATGTAGGAATCGGGAGTGATTCTATGTATTTGAAAGTAAATATAGCATCAAGAGCGTTAGTTGGTGTCAAACTCCCAGTTGTCAGAGGAACTGAATAAAAATAGTTAGTATTCATTGATAACCCGGCAGTGGGTGATACTGCATTCCCTATGAATGCGTTGGTTACATCTGGAGGTCCACTTAAAGGCGCACATACATTTGCTAGGGTAACTGTCGGCATTTTATAATACCTATATATATTTTTTTCACATTTCCTCCGTATTAGCTCGGGCCATTTTTACGAGTTTCCTGACGGGGCTCTTGGCCGGGCTCTTGGCCGGGCTCTTGGCTGGGCTCTTCTTTGCTGGACTCAGACTCTTGGCTAAAAGGTTCGCCAGGCTCTGAAGACTTCCAAGGGAACTGGCGCTTGAGGGACTCGGAGTCTTTGCTAGTAACCTACTAATGATAGCAGCCTTTGTACCTGTATTGGAGACCCCCTTGGCCCTTGCAAAGTTTTGAAGTTCGGCTAATTTAAATGACCCAAGTGCCTTTGATCTCGATTCTTGTCCCTTACGGACTTTCTGGCCAGCCTTATTCAAAAAATAATTCATGTTACCTATCCTGAAGTTTGGTCTTTGGGCTGATGCTGGGGCTCCCCCAACCAACTTCTTCTGAAGAACCGAGCAGAGCTTTGCCTTTGTGAGCTTGTTATACGCTACATTTTGGCTCCGAGCAACCATCTGAAGTTCTTCAAGGGTCCACCGTCTACAATCCTTGCCCCCGACCCTGAATACCCCACGTTTCGTAACGTTTCCAGTGACTTTCGGTGGGCTTGGGCTCTTTTTTATTGGGCTTGGGCTCTTTGAAATCCCAAAAATTGTACGAACTGGAGTCGGGATACGGGTTCCGGCCTTGGCATATGACTTGAGTACAGTTTCGCGGCCAGCCTTGATTCCCTTTGGTATCTTGTACAATTTGAGTGTACCATCAGGACCTGGGCGGCGATAATATCCAGCGGGACTCGTGTTCTTGGGCCTGACTGGGCTTGGGCTCTTTACCTGGACCCCGAGTAACCTCTTTACGTGCGCCGGAACAGCAATACCAGCTTCTTGGTAGGCCTTGAGGACCTTGGCTCGAACATACGCGGGGTTCGCTGGTATCTTGTAGACCCGAAGTTTCTTGTTGGGCCCTGGGCGAACATAGTATCCCTTATTTGGAGTTCCTGGGCCCAGTGCAAGTGGGTACCGAGACTCTGCCATGTTCTCACGCTTCTTCTTCAGATTTTTACGGGCTGGAAGTGGCAACGGTACATTTTGCAAAACTGCCGGAAGATTTTTGGGCACAGACCCCTTGAGATAAAATCCAAGAATTTCGATACAGGCTCCTCGTAAAGTATTTTCATCCGCGTCTTCATTCTTGGTATTTATAATAATTGTTCCGTTTGCATACATAAGCAGATTCGTATCATCGTGTACAGTCATGCCCAGGTACCTGATGGTCGGGTTTATATCTGGATCAGGCATCTTGATTTTCGTGAGACCAAATGGACCCGGATTCTTCTGAGCCTCGTTAGAAAGCTTGGCCAAGTTTATAGAGTGACCCATATTTATAGTGTAACTCCGAGTACTGACCTCAAATCCAGTGGAAGCTATTTCTGGTACAAGTGAAGAAAGATCCTTCGCGACCCTTTTCCAATCCGTCTTGCCAGAAATCTTGATTGTCTTTCCTGTTATGACGCACTGTGGGCCATACGACATTGTGATGGTGACTCTCTTGAGACCGGTCGGACTTCCGAGTTGGCCCTGATTTGTGAGCTGGGTCTTCAAAGGGCCCTTTACTGGATGCGTAAATCCAGCTATGCTTTTTATTGGCGAACGAACTGATGATCTGTTTTCAAAGAACCTCGAAAGGTTTATAGGGGTTCTTAGTCGCCCAACTGCCACTTCCAGGGACAGGACCATGCTTTGGTACTAGCACTTAAAAAATCTGGACGATGTCAGACCAGATGCATCCCCAAGTATTCCTGGAGCACTTTGCGAGACTAAACATGATGGCCGAAATGACTGGAAAAAGGAGTCCCCAGGTGAAGCTTCTCCTTCGTGAAAACAAACGCATATACAGGGAATACCTCAAATCTTTTTCTTTGCAATCTTCAAAAAAGGATGTACCAGCCAAGTGAACAACCTAAAAAGGAAATCGATCGTCTTCGCTGGGGAGCTTTTATAATAGGATGCTGTGCATTCGCGTTTCAGCTTTTTGTTCTTTATCCGTGGCATATTGAATTATCCAATGAATTAAAACAGGTTGCGGCCCTGGTCAAGAAGTCCCTTAAAGCCTAAGACTCTGGTCCGGATCGAATTTTGTCGCGTACCATGCCTTTGGTGCCTTTTTCTTTGTGACGAGCACAAACTTATACACACGAGCGAGTCCCCATTGTTGTGCTGTAGCCCCTACACGAGAACCTCCAGTTTTCCAGGCTTTGAGACCACGTGCATAAACTGTGTTGATATCGGATGGGCGTATTCCGGGGATGTCCTTTGGTTTCTTTCCAGGGTACACCTTGTGAAACAGTTGGGTCCACTTTGACTTGGGTCTCTGCGCGCCTGTCTGGTCCGACCTCGAAAGCTTGGGGTGCGGGTTAACCCTCCTTTTCAGAAGTTCTTTTTCACGTTGGAGTCTTTCGGCCCTGGTTTTGAGACCCGAAAAGTAACGCTCGGGCCATCTCAAGGTGACTGTGATGTGCCTCGGATGTCTCTTCTTCATTACTCTTGGCCCCCAAAAAGAATTCCAGGCCGATAGCAAGAGATGGCTCTGCCTTCAGTCCTTGCGATGAGCTGTGCCGAAATATTCGGGAATTGTCACATTAAATTTTATGCCGAGACTGGAAAACACAAGCACTTGGTACTTGGTCTACTCGGTTACGCTGGTCTCCTTTATTTCCTCATCCGTATTTTTGGTCGCAGATCAGGGAATATGCTCTATGTGAATACAATGTGGCAATCAATTGTAGTTGTGCTCGGGTCTATAGTCGCCTACTTTTGGCTCGGTGACCGAATGACTCATCCTGTTCAGTACCTAGGAATAATATTGGGAATACTTGCAGTCTACTGTGTGAACTACAAGTAATTGTTCAGATTCCTGTTTCTAAGTAAACGGTTGACTTCTCTCTCGGGAGTATTATTCCCGGTCGCATTTGCGTAGCGCTCGGCCATGTACGCAAGTCTCTTTATGCGGGCTTTCAGGGTCTGGGTCGCCTTTTCGATAGCATTCTTTTGTCTCTTTGCCGCTACTATGCGGGCCGAAAGTTCTTTTCTAAATTTACGCAGACGTTCACGGTCCATTTATGTTTAGACTAGATTTTTTCTAGAGGTCCATCGGGCTCTCCGGTTTCGGTCACTTTTGTTCCATTTGATAAAATGTCACCCGGTTTGACCTGGGCCCAAAACTTGATTTGACCATCGGCCATCCCGACACGAGTATCTGGTCTGGGTTTCTTCTGAAGAATAAAAATAGCGATTCCATTCCAGAATTCGTGGTGAGCCACCGGAGTTCTCGTATGGAACTTATCTTCACCTTCGTGCCACATGGGGGGCGAGAAAATTTCACGGTATTGATGTTCGAGACCAACGTTATACATGACAATAAACTCATCTAGGACTGTCTTTCCTTCAAGGGCCCTTCGAGTCCCTTGTTGCACACTCGGAAAATTCCAATCATCAACTATGAATATAGATTCATCTGCAAGGCACGGCCAAATCCTTTCGAGGGCCAAAAAGTGAGACTCTTCTGTGTGGTTCCCGTCATATAGATACACATCAATCTTGTCTTTGATTCGGGAAATATCGAACGTATCGAAATTGTCTTCGATTATCGTTACTGACGCGTCTCCTACGAGTCTCTTCATATTTGTTTCGAATTCATTCTTGGGCCCAGAAAATTCACTCCAGTTTTCAACCACATATGTATTGAGATTTTCATTTCCATATAGGGCACTGCACGTACTAGAACCTTTCCAGACTCCAACCTCCAAATAATTTGTTTTGCGGCCCTCAAACACGAGCGAGCATACTTCGTTATAGAAAATGCGCGTTTTGAATCCGGACATTCCGGGCATGACGATGATATCACGAGGAAGTTTCGTATCAAATGTGTTTGCTTTGTTCAGGGCCTTTATGACGTGTCTTGTCAGGTCCACCATTTCTATACACTAAGGGCTATTCCTTAAGATGAAATTGTAATATTCAGTCGGATCATCGGCCGTCTCGACCCCCTTGAGAATATTTTCAAGAGCCAAATTCCCAACATCATCTGGATCGAATTTGTAATAATTATCAAGAAGAGTCTTGTTAAATTTTTTCATTTGGTAACAAAACTTGAACGTATTCATAAATTCACTCTTGTACTTTACATAGTAACCTAGAACCTCATTGTAATCTCCGGTAGACCATGACGATGACCCGTCTTTCGCCCTCACTGTAAACATATTATAAGGAAAAACCTTGACGATTCCAATTCCTTGTCTTGAAAGATGGAATGATATCAATTTTTCGGGATTCACTCCCAGTGGCGTCACGATATCCAAAATTTCTGGGATATATGTTTCGGCCTGAATAACCATCATATTAAATATATTTAGGTACTCTTCTATGTTGTGTCTTGAGAGTACTGTGTGCCTATCAGTTATTCCTCCGTATGATTCTCCATCAGGAACCCATACGTGGGCCGGGTCAAGTAAGTCGAGACTCACATGTTTGAACGGCCACATGTAATCACTTCGAGTAATGATGAACCTATCATACTTTTCAAGGACCCCAGTTTCCCTCAAGTTTTTCAAAAGGAACCATCGATAATACAAAAGAAAACTTGACTTTGATTGTTTGTTATGGGCCCCACCCATGAACGTTTGATGTGTCATTTTTAGGTACTTGGACCAATGTATAGTTTTCTTACCGGCGTCGTTTGTTATTTCCTGGTACGCATTCTCGAGTAAATCCCACGAATCTTCTGGTTCATCTTTGAGCATAAATGTGTACTTTGCTTCAGTTACAAAGGGATTTGGTTCTTTTGGTTCTTCGCCACAAAAACAGAGATCTGCTCCAAGGGTATCAAGTACATTTTTCTTGAAAAGTTCGAACGTAAGTTCATGGGCACGCGTCTGACACAATACAACTACAAGGGTCTTCATCTTGGTATGTACTAGGGGCCTGCTCTTTATCTACTTAAAGAAGACCCCCGTTTACATAGTGGGGGAGACCCCAGATACGGCTCCTGTAGCTCAGTTGGTCAGAGCGATGGTCTTATGTACCGCAGGTCGTGAGTTCGAGCCTCACCAGGAGCAGTTTCGTTGTTAAACGAAACGCTTTTCACCAGTTTGTCCGAGTTTGGTCTAAGGAGGGGGACTTAAGATCCTCTGTGTTTATGCACGCGTGGGTTCGAATCCCACAGCTGGTAAAACCATTGAACTTTTTTGTACGAGGTTCACTAGTTTTTTCATTGCTATAACTAAATGAAGAGGGTGGCGGCGTTTTTATTAGCCCTGGCGGTCTTACTCGTGGTTCTATTTTTTCAAGTGAAAACGAGACGATCTAATTTTAGGGACAAAGGTAGTAATATAGGGAATATTTTGTGTACCTATTTTTACGACATGGGATGTCACTGGAGAGATGGTAAAAAATTTATGTTAAATTCTATAGACGACAGAGACTTTTATAAAAATTTTCCGACCGAGGTTGATATTCCGGTCGATTTACCAACTTTACCGGTACTTAAAGGTGAACCCGATCCATTTGATGTCTGGCACCTACAGACAGACGAGGCTCTTGAATTTTGGTCCAAAATGAAACCTTATATTCATAAGATCCTCGGCGAGACTCTTGTAAAGTCGGGCCTACAAATTGAACAAAAAAATCCAGTTATACATTTTAGATGCGCAGATATTCCGTTTAATAAGCATCGCGATTATCACTTGTTAAAATACGATTTCTATAAACAAGCCATTGCGGGCCAAAAAGAGGTCGATATTATATATTGTAATACACACAAAACAAGTGAACTTGAACAAAAGGCCTGTGACGAATATGCAGAGTACCTTAAAAATGAATTGGCGCCGGTAAAGGCAAATATCGTATGCGGAACTATCAATGAGGATTTCGCAAGGATGTTTTATGCACCTATGTGTATAAGCTCGGGTTCCTCCATGTCTTTTATGGCTGGTTATTTTGGAAAGGGAACTTTTGTAAAATGGGATGAAAAATACATCGTAGAACACGATCTCGTTGAGAACTATTACGATACAAAGCATGTTCATGAAAATTATCTCAGATAGTCCTATAATGAGGCTTCTCCTCTTAGTTGTTTTTTTATTGTTTTTGCTTTTATGGACTCGAACCCAGGAAAATTACCCAGAAAAGGTAAACGTATTATGGTCTAAAGGATGGCCAATGTATCTGGGAGTAGACCCGGAAATAGTAGATGTACCAAAAGTAACATACGGAAAAGAGGACTACAAAAAAAACATCACTCGTCAACTTGAGTCTGATTTTATATGGCTCCAAAATGATTTTAATATAAATGAACAATATGAGTTCTTGTACAAGAACCTCTCGAGGCCCGTGACTATAGTTTCTAGTGACGGTGATGCGTGTATACCAGACGATATTGACCCAAGTATTTTTAAAAAACTGATTGAAAGCCCTCTTGTGAAAGAATGGTACGCACAAAACAGAGGTAACTCTGAAACCCCCAAGCTTAAATTTTTACCAATCGGTACTGATTTACACTCTCCTCACGAAGGAACAAAAGACTACACAGAGGCCGCACGTCAACTTGAAAACCTGAGGGACTCTGCCCCCACTGAACGAGCACTTAAAATTTTTTGCGATTGTCACCTTTCTAATTCAGATTCTAGATACGGGTCTAATAGAGCCATCATAAAGAACCTAGGATACAATACTATAGAATATCAAGATGAAAAGATACCAAGACTCGATCTTTGGAAAAAGTACACAGAATACACTTTCGGTCTGAGTCCACATGGGAATGGCCTCGATTGTCATCGGACCTGGGAAATGCTTTATCTTGGTCTCATAGTCATTGTAAAAACTTCTTCTCTAGATGAAATGTACAAAGATCTCCCAGTTGTTATAGTCCACGATTGGTCCGAGCTCGCTTCACTCGAAAATCTACGAAAGTGGAAAGAAGCGTATTCGGGACTTACTTCAAAAGAATATATTTGGGGAAAGTTGCAGTATTCAAATTATTTGTAAACCTTGTGAGAAGAATAAAGGTCAGAATAGTATCCACCATCTGAATAAACTGTTTGGTAGTAATTTGCAAATTTAGTTTTTATTACAGATTTTAAGGCTAGATGTATATCACCATGCGTTGGATGGGTAAGAATTCTTATATTTCCTTGATCGCCACTATCTATCTTGGTCTTTTCGGGCTTGTTCCAGTATAAATTCAGGGCCTTGCCGCAATTAATAGGACCTGTGATATCCATTTGGTCATCTCCATATGATTTATTTCTGACATTTTCCAGTGCCCGATCTAGCATTTTCTTTATAACCTCTGAACCAGCCGGGGCTATTATAAACGCATTATATATCCAAAAATCAAGAGATTCATCATCTTTAACAAGTACGTGATCACATGTCCCTTTTATTTCTTCTATGGGAGCAAGGAAAGTGTGACCAGCGTCGTTGTATACTCCTCCATATTTATAAAGTACCATGAGCCTGAATATATCCGCTCTGAAAGCACCAGGTACTACTGAATTATATGCGTCCAGATCATTCGGAAAGTGGTCCCCTATAAATTGTACAATGTCTTTATCGCTAAAGTAATACATGGCGTAATCTGGATTCATTTTAATAGCATTTTTCATGGGAATCAATACATCATTGGGAAGTTCTGTTAAAGATTTTTTCCAAGTTCGAAACATATTTTTTTGATTTTCTGGGGGACAATCTTTGTATGTGAGGATCCCTTCCTTAAATCTTGAATATCCGTAATTAGATTTCATAATCAAGAAAACAACTACCAATAGAACTAAAATAATTCTATCGACCATTAATATATGCAGAGATTTATTCTTCTTCTGATCATTATTTTGGTTCTTTTATTTTCATTAGGAAGTCGTTCCAGTTTTGAAGGGGGAATCCCCAAGATTATTCATCAGACTGCTCCGGCCGACAAAACAAAGTGGCACCCACTATGGAAAGAGTGCCAAAAGAGTTGGTTGGAAAAATTCCCAGGATGGGAATACAAGATGTGGACCGACGAGGACTTGGATGAATTCATAAGGACTAAACACCCCGAGTTTTTGTCTACGTATCTTGGGTACCCCAAAAATATC
>Ga0114963_10001227_pt1 | contig 17792 bp, 21 predicted proteins | sample C_131016_EF_Meta_FD_87019 | JGI IMG/M metagenome (GOLD analysis project Ga0114963, IMG submission 87019) | Freshwater microbial communities from Lake Croche, Canada to study carbon cycling - C_131016_EF_MetaG | ecosystem: Environmental > Aquatic > Freshwater > Lake | place: Lake Croche, Canada...
CAACGATTAAAATTTATTGCAACTAGAGATCCAACTAGAGTTGCAAGATATAGAGATAATGAAGATGAGAGAAATGAATTTACAAATCTTCAAAAATTAACAAATGAATTTCTTGTTTATTTAGATAATCTTAAAAATACTTGGAATACAACTGTTCAAGAAGCAAGAGAAGCTGGGGGAATAAATGTTGAGGAACAACAGGTAGATCGATCTAGAAAATTTGTCAGAAAAGATGATGTTGAACATGATAATTCTTGGAATGTTGTATCAAAAGATAAAAGATATCCTAAAACAGATTTTTCATCAACTAGGGGTCAGTATTCAGGATCTAGAGGATTTTCTAGAGGTGGGTTTGCTGGAAGAGGTAGAGGAGGATTCTCTGGAAGAGGAACAGATTTTAATAAAAATAATAAACAAACCCAGTAAATTTTTATATTAATATTTTTTTATTTAATAGGTGTTGAACTTAACATATACATTGTAGATATATAATCAGTATCAAATAATCCCGATTTATATAATGTTTTTCCTATGGTTCCACCCTCTTGTGTAGGTTCTGAAGATGATTTTACACTTCCACCCATAAACATCATTGCACATAATGATAAACAACAACATAGACACAACAATATACATAAAACAATTGCACCTGTAAATTGACCAAATATATTACCAAAAACACTACCTATAGATCCAATTATACCACTTATAGCTCCTCCTAATGCTGTTATAGCACCCTGATTTTCCTGTTCTGATTTTGATGTTGCTGTAGCTACTGTATCACTTGATGTTTTTACATCATTTTTTGTTGATATACCCAAATCTGCAAAAACACCTGCTGCAATACCAGCACTCATTTGATTCATTTGTTTACATTCTGCCATTGAAGTTGCAACTTGTTCTTGTGATAAATTTATTTCACCACCATCAAATGCTCCGACATTTCCAAAACTCATATTTTGTTTATTATTTATGGCTGCTACACATTCTTGTAAATTTGATGTTCTCATATTTTGTGAAACATTATTTGTTACTATATTTTGAATATTTGTATTCATTACATTATTTGTTGTTGTATTATTTGTTACATTACTATTACTTGATGAACTACTAGCTATAGCTGTAGATAGAGCTCCATTAGCTTGTTTCGCTTCAGCAGCAGCATTCATTTGTGCCTTTGCTTCTGCTGAAAAATTGTTTTGTAATTCTTGCATTATTTTATTAACCATATCAGTTTGTATTTTATTTTCCATTGATGATATCTGTACACAACTAAAATTTAAACTTGCTGACTGATTTTGATTTATACCGATTTTCGAGCCTTTTCCACTAGCAACTAAATTACCAAAACTCATATTTTGATCCTGATTAATTGATCCAGAACAACCAGCAGCTGCTGTCATTATTGATTCTACTGCTACATTTGTAGTACTTTTTTGTATATTATTATAATTTGTTTCATTATTTGTTGTTATATTATTTGTAGTATTACTATTTGATGAACTTGAGTTACCCATTATAATATTAGTTATATATAATTTATATAGCTAATTTTTATTTTAAAATTTATTTATTTTAATATACACTTGATGGTGTAAATTCTAATATATTAGGATCATTTTTATCTGTAAATAAACATACTCTTATATATTGTTTTCCATCTGCATTACATATGCTATTTTTACACGCTCCTACATATGCTTTTATAATTTGAGGTTCTCCTTTTACGTGCACCTCATTTCCCTTTATTAATAATTGTGTATCAAATGCCATTTTTACTGTTATAGGTGCTGTTAATCCACCAACAATTCCACCATTATTTGGTAAAATTGTTTCAATTATGTTTAATTTTGCATCTGCAATACTTACTTTATCACCACATAAAACTGGAACTTGATATGATCCCAATGCATAAGCGGATACTATTGATGGTAATCCAGATATATTAGGTGGCATATCTGGTCTTGAAATTCCTTTCATTGTATAATATCGTTGTGTACTTTTATCTGTATCTGATTTTTTATATTCTGTTACAACAAAATCATGTATATATTGTCTTGGTAAAACACAATCAGGATATTTTTCTTCACAAGATGATTGTGTTGATGGTGATAAAACCGTTGGTGAAGATGGTGAGTCTGGTAATAAAGTTGGTTTAGGTAAATTATTTTTACATTCAAGATTTTTTTTTGTATTACATAATATTTCTTGTATTTGTAAATCACTTAGATATTTAGCTAAACCTGATTCTAATTCATTTGTTTCCATTAATACTAACATAGATGATGTACATTCATATGCAGGTTTTTTATCTACATTATTATCTTGTTTTTGACATGATGATACCAACATATTTACTAAATAGTAATTTTTACCATTATATGTACATTTGAAATTTAACATTTTTTTACTTGATATGAATGATTTATTAAATATTTTATCTGTTATATCATTTTCATTATTATTTGTATTAGATGAATCTGCAGAAAAATGTTCAACACTACTATAAAATAGATATATTATTCCAAATAATATAATCATAAGTATAATTATTATAACTATTTTATTGTTAAAAAAGCTATTTATATTTTCCATTATTAATATAATTTATACTAGGAAAATATAAACATAATTATTTATTTTTTTTTCTCATTATAAAAATTAAACAACAGATTATTATACAAAAACATATTAATGCTAAAATTATTCCTATAATCATATTTGTTGATAAAGAGAATAATGATGGTGATGATGATAATGGTGATGATGGTAATGATAATGGTGATGATAATGGTGATGATAATGGTGATGATGGTGATGATAATGGTGATGATAATGGTGATGATAATGGTGTTGATGATAATGGTGTTGATGATAATGGTGTTGATGATAATGGTGTTGATGATAATGGTGATGATGATGGGGATGGGGATTCAGGTTGTGTTGTAGGTTGTGTTGTAGGTTGTGTTGTAGGTTGTGTTGTAGGTTGTGTTGTAGGTTGTGTTGTAGGTTGTGTTGTAGGTTGTGTTGTAGGTTGTCTAGCAGCTGCTAATTCAGCAGAACATTTATTTGTTAATTGTACATTAATTTCCCCCCCATTTGTAGCTATTGCATTATTAATTTGAACTACTTGTGAACAATCTACTAATTGACATACATCTACAATTTTTGGCGTATAAGTTCCTGATATAATTGTAGGACTACATTTTGTACTAAAACAGGAAGGAGATTGAGTAGAACCTAATGTTTTTGGCATTGTTGGATAACAACCACATTCAGGTTTATAATTAAAAAAAGCTGAATCTGTATATGCAAATGTAGTTCCTGCAATATTTGCCGCTTCTTCACCTTCATTTATAAAGAATGCTTTCGCATTTTTACAATACAATCCGAAAAATTTGTCACAATTATCTGTTTTTTGTCCAAAATTAGAGGGACACATTGATTTTGGAACAATTATAGGTTTATCAATATAACCATAAGTTCCCCAAGTTGATGCATAATCACCATTAATTCTATCAAAATATGATTTATTTGCAGTATTTGTTTGTATATCTTTAGGTATGGGTATTTGAATATTTACTTTTAAATTTCCATTACTATCTGTATTATTTAAGCAACACGCTCTCTTTATTGTAGTTTGTGATAAAATATTATTCATTTCTTGTTGAATATCTAGGTTAGCATCTATACCTAGATCACTACTAGTAAAATTATTCCAATCATCAGAATTCATATTTATACCAGGGGTATTTTTGTCTATATTGTTGTTTATTTCTGAGTATACTAAAGCATCTACAATATTACTCATTTATTATAATATATAATGAGTATATATTAAATTTTTATTTCATGATTTTATATTATTATGGATAGTATTTTTACCAAATATACAGAATTACCTAAACAGAAATATAAATTTACAAAAGAAGCACTTACCGCATCTATTCCAGTTAATTGTTTAGAAAAAGAAAATATAGAATTATCAAAAAATAGTGTTGAATGGAGATGGCGAATGATGAAAATTGATAATAAAGAATTTGTAGAAATAAGTCACAAGAAACCTAATTCTGCAAGATTATATATAAATAAATTTGGTGATTGGGTTGAAAGAGATGTTGATCCGGAATTTAATAAATATGTTTTTAAAACATATTATAGTTATTCATCTTAAAACATTACTATCATCTACTTTCTTTTGATTTATAACAGCTTCTTTATATGTATCTGCAATTATTTTTGGTGATAATTCGGGATGTGATTCTGCCCATTTAGCCCATTGACCAATTAAAGTAGGCCATAAATTTATTTGATAACTTGTATTAATATCTGTTTTTCCAACTAATGTTATAGCCCCATTTGTCTCAATAGATGATATGATATTTAATTGTGGATCATTAGATAATATTCTAGCAAGTTCTTTTAGATTTTGCGACCATGGATTACATATATTATATGTAATAATATCATTCATAGAATAAGCTAATGTAAATCTTCTACCTAATCTTGATACTCTTTCAAACATTGCAGTTTTTGTTTTTTCTGGTGACATTAATATAGGATCATAATCGACTATGAATTTACCCATATTAATATTTTTTTTTATTATATCTCTATATTTAATAAAATTATGTTTGTGATCAAGAACTAATTTTGTCCAATCAATATCAGGCATTTCAAATGCAAATGCCATTGCATCATTACTATTATCAAATGTATATATTTTATATCCCTTTAAATTCCCATCATTCCATCCACCTAACATTCTTTGATATCCGGAATCATTTTCATAATATGGAGTATGTAATACTTGGTATTTATTCCCAACTTTTCTTATTCTATTCATTATTATATTATGTATATATTGTTTCTAGAAAATAAAAATAATATTATGTATAACATGATTTTATATATTTATATATTTAAACAGAATTTATAAAATTTTTATATTATTGTTTTAATTCGTATTAAACAGTCACTATATATGCATATATATATTTTTTATTTTTAATATAACTTGCAATAATTCTATGTGCACCATCTAATAATATATATTTATTATTTTTTTGTGCCATCCATATTGGCATAATATCTTTTTTCTGTTCTATTTGTTTTTGATAATATTTTACACTACTTATATCATCATTACCACGTGGTCTATCATTTAAGGGATATGCTTTTATTGCAGATTTTTGTAGTCTATTTAAATTAAAATTATCAACATCTTTAAATATAGTTAATGGAATTTTAACTAATTTAGATTTAAATATATGTGAAAATAATGATTCTTGTTCATTTTTAAATATTTTGATAGAAATTGAAGTCTTGATTGAATCGATTATAATAGATATATAGTCCATAATATATTACGTTTATATTATTTTATTTTATTAATTAATACAAATTAAATAATAAAATAATGTTTTATGATAATAAAAAAATTCATATATGTTTAATATATCATTAAATACTGAATTAGCTATTATAAGCCAACTATTTTTGCTAGTGCTATAGATTTATCATGCACTAGTTCAACAACTTCAGATCCGGAAAGTTCTAAATTTAGTAGATTAGATTTAGTAAAAAAATACAATAATTAAATAATATTAGATTTATGCATTTGGCACCGTTACAATTTGTATTTTTGCATTTCCTATAGGTGGAGTTATATCTGTTCCTGTTTGTACTACTGATTCAGTATGTCTATAATATCTAAAATACATCCAAATTAATAAAAGACAAATTATAATTAAACATGCTGATATAATATATTTATATAAATAACTATAATCAGTAGATGGACTATTTTGTTGTGAAGTTTCTTGTTTTACCTGTTCTTGTAATGCTTTTGTTTCAGGTAAAACAGGTGGTAATGATGGAGTAACTGGATTTTGTTGAATAGTTGGTGCAGTATTATTACTCATTTTATATGTATATATAATTTAAGCATATTAAATTTTTTATTTATTTTTTAATGCAATATATTTAGTCTTATATTTAAGATATTTATTATAGTAATTATCCCCTCCACCATGTCTAATAAGGCGTTGTGGTTGAGGTGGAGGTGGTGGAACAACTATTTGTTGTCTTCTTTGTTCAAGTTCTAAATTCCAATTATGTGGTACTGGATTAAAAAAAGCTGGTTCATGAATTTGAATAAAAAAAGATGGATTACCAATACTGTTTTGATACCAGATATTATTTATATCTTTAATTGCTGTTAATATAAATTGATTTTGTTGAAAATATATGTTAGCTGCATTTATATTACTATTAAAATATTCTGTTCCATTAACTGGATAATTTTGATTTTCCATTATATAATTATATATATTTAATATTTTTTATTTACATTTTTTATTTACATTTTTTATTTTATAAAAAGTATTAAAAGTCAAAAGATAAACTGTTTTATTTCAGATAAAATAATAAGTAATTTTGAGGAAATAGTATTATTAATTTTTTTTATAAAAATTAAAATTTTTGTATATTATTATCAAAGTCAATATTAGATAAATCTAAATCACCATTATTTAAAGAATTTATATTAGCTAATTTAACTTTTAATTTATCAGCTATTTTTTCTTCAACTGTATTGGCTGCATATATTATTCGTTGTAATGATTTTGTTTTACTTCCTGCTCTATGTATTCTACCCAATGCTTGTACTAAATCTATTGAAGACCATGTTGGTGATATTAAAGATACTCTTGGATGTCCTCCTTGTAAATCATGCAAAGACACGCCTACACCACCTGCCTTAATGTTACATATAATAACCCTTATTTTATTTACTTGAAATCTTTGAATTATATCTTCTCTATCATCATAAGATTGTTCACCAAAAATAAAATTATCAGTATGTAGTAATTCTCCTATTTTTTTTAAAGTTTCAGTAAAATTAACAAAAATAACTACAGAAAATCCATTTTGTATAAAATCATTAGTTAATTCAACAAATGTTGGAACTTTAAGAAGTTCAATTTTCTGGTGTGCCCTCATCATTCTTGGTAAAATACCTTTTTTATCACCTTCCGCTTTTCCTCTTAATTCATCTAAAGATAAAGCTAATATTTTATATTCTTTTTCTATTTCTAATTCTCTTGCTTCTCCCATTGAATATGGTGTTGCTGTTATTTGTGTTTCTGGAAATGAATCAATAACATCTATTCTCATTCTAGTTGCTCTATCAGGATATAACATTTTATGTATTCTGACCATGGGTTTCAAATCTCTTGCAATCCATGATTCTACTATTCTTATATATTTAATATAATTTATATTTAATTGTTGTATTTGTGTTGGTTCAATAAAGTTTAAAACATAAAAAAATAATTTAAATTTTTCAGGATGATCTGCAATAGTTGCACTTAATATCATAATTGGTATTTTTGTATCTTTTGCACCAATCAAAAGTTTTGCATTTTGTGTTGATAATTCTGAACATTTATGAGCTTCATCAAAAATAAGTATACAATTGTCTGGTAGATCCCATTTACATGTTTTTTCACTAACTTCAATATATGGACATTTTCTTCTTTTTCCATTTAAATAGAATTTTCCTAATTTTATAGTATCATAATTTACAATTGCTGTATATTTTACATTAAAATAATTACATACATTTTTCCATGTCGACATAACAGCTTTTGGACAAATAACAAAAGGTTCCAAATTTAACATTTTACATGCGACAACTGCACAATACGTTTTTCCTGTTCCTGTGTCTGATGCATCTAATACTGCATTATTGTTTTTTATTATTCTTATAATATTTTCTGTATGTTGTATTTGATATGAATATAGTTTTTCCATAATATTATTATAATATCAAAATAGAATTAATAAAAAAAAATACTAAATATAAATATTATTTTACAATTTATGTTATTCGGTAATTGTTGTAGCATGAACATTTTGTGATGTTATATTATTGATGTGTAAACGTAATTGTACTAGTTCTAATTTTGCTTTCATATCACGTACGTTTGATTCTTCAGCACGCACATTTGCCTTCTGTAATATATCGGCACCTATATACTAATATCAAGTTCTTTTTCTTCACATTCTGTTTCTACATATTCTTTTTCTTCACGTTCTTTTTCTTCACGTTCTTTTTCTTCACGTTCTTTTTCTTCACGTTCTTTTTCTTCACGTTCTTTTTCTTCACTTTCTTTTTTTGTACGTTCGTTTTCTTCGCGTATTTTTGCTGCAAGTTCTTTTAATGACTTAGTACATTCTTCAAGTTCTTTTAATGACTTAGTCCATTCTTCAAATGAAATAATATATTTTGCTAATTCTAAAATTTCTGCACGTTCTTTTTCTGCACGTTCTTTTTCTGCATGTTCTTTTTCTGCATGTTCTTTTTCTTCGCGTATTTTTGCTGCTCTTGTACAATCAATAAAATTAATAAAATTAATAAATGACATTAGCAATATTTGTGCAATTATATATATTAAAATAATAAAATAACTTATATTTGACAATAGAATAGAAATTCAATTTTTTCTTTATATTTATTTAGTAATAATGTTATTCTTTAGATGCTTAATATTTTTAATTTGTATATGTATTATTATTTTATATTTTTATAAGTATCAAAAATATTGATTTTATAATTATTAATAATAACAATAATAATATTAATATAAAATTATAAATATATGTGTGATAATAAAGATTGTAAATGTATTGAATGCAAATGTATTGATTGTAAATGTGGTAAAGAAATAGAAACAGATACAAATAAATGCAATAACAAAGATTGTGATTGTATAGATTGTAAATGTATTGATTGCAAATGTAGCAAAGTATATAAAAATGATGTTATGGGGAATGATAATTTAATATTACCAACTGAAATAGATGGTAAGAAAATAACAGATCCATTTGATATGGTTACAATGGCATATACAGCAGATCAAATAAAAAAATGTGAAAAATTATTAGAAGAAGAAGAAAAAAAAGAAGAACAAAAAGTTATTCCTAAATTAAATAAAAAAAAGGGAATTAATAAAAATAAGACAAAAATAATTTTTGATGACAATAATTATGACTATGATTATGATTGTGAGGATGAAGATTATTAATTTTTTAACATTTCATCAAAATTTGCGGGAGTATAATGAATATTTTTTAAAATTTTTTTAGTAGATTCATTGTAAACAATCCAATATTTACCATCAGATGACTGTTTATAATTTGGAGAATCATATCGTAATTCGTTTTTTTTATACCATTCAACTGTTTCTTTTGCTTCCTCTTCAGAATTACATAATTTACTCATATTAGATTTATGAACAATATCATAAGCCTTATCAAGATCTATACCTAAATATGATCCCATACCGTAAGTTACAACTAAAATATCAGCAAGAGCGTCAATAATTTCATTCATATCTTTTTTTTCAACAGCTTCTTTTAATTCATTAGTTTCCTCCAAAATTAAATTCAATCTAGATTGAACCATTTGAGGTTGATTACTTAATAAGTTTTTTTGTATTGATGTTGAAACAGGATTGCCAAAAGTACTATTGAATTCTATTACTTTTTGAAAATTACTCATAATATATATTTTTTATTATAATAATTATTAGATATTATTTGAGTTAGTTTTTTAATCAATTTTTTTTATATATGATAATATATTAATAACTATAATGAATGAATCATTTTATACAGGAAATCAGATAGAAATAGATCCAAATTTAGTTTCTGATCAAGTAATACTTCTTTTAGATGAATTTCATGATAAAATATCAAAAGGTGAACCTCCAGAAATTAATCCAATGAAAGAGAGAATAATAATGCAAACAGACGAAGGAAAAGCATTTGAAATTCCAGAGGATATACAAAGAATGGCAATTGAAAGATGGTTAGCTATAAAAAATAGTAAAGAAATGGGAGGTATAAAATATAATATAAAAAAAAATAAAATAAATAAAGATAAAATAATTGATGAAGAGGATGATGATAGTGATAATGAAGAATTATCAATAACAAAATGGACAAAATATATTTTATTTTTTATTATATTAGCTTTATTATTTTATTTTTTTGTTTATAAATCAAAATATTTATCTAATTTAACATTTGCATAATATATTTGATGATATTTTTTCATTAAATTTAAAATTACCACATTTATTACAATTATATTGTTGAAATTGTATCCCATTTTCAATATAAAATGCCCAATGTTCATGAGAATCTGAGTCATCAGATGAGTGAAATCCATTTTTTCTTGACATATGTGCATTTTTTATATCTTTAATAAATTTAGATTTTCTTTCAGCTATTATTAAGTTAGGTTTAAGTGAATTTATAATATTATCAATAGACATATTAATAATATCATAATAATAATTAAAATAGAATTTCTATTAAAATTTCAATTTTTTTTGTAATTTGCAACAACAAATTTTTACCATAATTCTTTCCATTTGTTGTCAGAAAAATACATTTTTTCTATTCTATATTCTCTTTCGTTGTCTAAATAAATAAAAGGTTTAATAGTATTTAAATTGGGAAAACAAAAATCAAAATTTACAATAAAATTATCTTTATTAAAATCACATAATTCATTAATATAAGTTATTTTATCATGCACTTTTAATATAGTTTCATAAATATCTCTATGTTTCATAATATATTGAGTTTCTATTTCTACATCTGTTTTTTGTGACAGAGAATTTGGCAAATTATTTTTTTTTATATATGTAATAGAGTTTTCAGTTATTGACATTTTATTTATGTATGAATTATATAAAAATTTATTTTCTAATATAATTTCTTTTTTTTTATCATTATCAATATTTTCATATATATTATAATCTGTATTATATTCTTTATATTTATTTTGTACTATTTCTTTCATATTCCAATACATTTTTTCTATTATAATTTCTATTTGATTGAATGATTTTTTATTAAAATCTTTATTAACATAATTTATAATTTTATCTTTATATTTACTTATAATATTTTCAGATATATCAAAATTATAAATTACTTCCCATGCTTTATCAATATTTTTTAATTCATCTTTTGTATATTTGTATTTTAAATTATTATATATTGACATATTTTTAATATATATTCTATTGATATTTTTATTTTAAAATACTATTTTATAAATGGTAAAAAATATATTACCTAAGCCGAGTGATGATTTTCATTTAAAAAGTGTTGGATATTCAATTAAAAATAAAAAAATTACAAGACATAATTCATTGAGAAAAGCATCAAAAAAAGTAGGTACTCTTAGAGTTCTTAAAAGATTAAATTTAATTAGAAATCTTACAAAAAATGATACTAAAAATAAAGATATTTTATCAGATGATGTTGAATATATGAAAAAAATGTATAAAACCCAATATAGGAATAAGAAAGGAACAAAAAAAGGGGGAAAAAGGGGTGAATAAAAAATTGAAAAACATAATATAAATAAAGTTAATAGTATAGTGATATATATATTAATATAGATTAAAAGATGGAAGCTAAAATAAATGGCAGAATTTTAAGAGAAGGTAAACTTTTAAATGATGCTATACAAAAGAATGAATTATATGGAATACAATATAAATTAGTTAAGGAGGATAATCCAAGACATATATCACTACTTATAACTGGTCCTAAAGATACACCATATGATAAAGGTATTTTTGAATTTAGAGTTTTTTTTACAGGTGAATATCCACATGTCCCACCAAAAGTAAAATTACAAACAAAAATATATCATCCAAATATTAATAATTTGGGAGAAATATGTTTAAATATATTAAAAACCGATGGATGGAATCCAACTATTAATTTAAGAACACTAGCATTAAGTTTGCAAGGATTACTTGAAAGTCCAAATTTAGATGATCCTTTAAATTTAGAAGTTACTAATCATTTTAAATCTGATAAAATATCAGCAGAAAATAAAGCTAAAGAATTTACTATGAAATATGCTGTAATTTAATATTCTTTATAATTTTATACCACGAGATAAAGCCTCTTTTTCTAATCTATTTGACAATGCCTTGTATTTTAAATATTTTAATTTATATGGGTCTCCTCCAGTTTGTAATGATGTTTTGCAATCTATTTCATCGATTTTTCTATCTGAAACAGAATTATTTTTTAATAATTGGTTTAATAATCTAACTTCTTCAATTGATAAGTTATCATTTAAAGTATATAATTGCATTACTACATCATCTGATAGTTCAAATCCACATGTTCTTACTAAAGATAATGATTCTATTTTAAATGATCCTAATACATTTGATTTTATTATAGCACGTTCAACATTATCCTTTATATATAATGTTACATCAGATCCGAATGACTTAAGATTATCATAATTATCTATATTACCTAATTTACTAATAGATAATGAATTATCATTTAATACATAAGTAACTATAACACAACCTATAACTGGACGCACTTTTTTTCCATTTATTAATAAACATCCATTAAGTTCTGCACATTTTGTTATTTTATTTGCAACTTCTTTTGCCTTTTCTAAGGATAATAACATTGGTATCTTTTCTGAACTTAACATATGTCTAATAGCACCATATATACTATTATTTTCTTTTAGATTTTTTAAATATGATAAATTTGTATCTATTATAATATAATAAAATTTTGTATTAGCATCAATACTATTATTATTTGTGTCTGTTATAACTGGTAATTCTGGTATTATTGTATTAATTGCTGATGTTGCTGAATAAATCCCTGTTCCTACTGCACTAGATGTAGCTGACAAAGCAGCTGATCCAAAATTTTTTAATTCAGTTGCTGCACTAGATGTTGCCGATAAAGCACCTGATCCCAAATTTTCTAGTACATTTACTGCACTAGATGTTACCGATAAAGCACCTGATCCCAAATTTTCTAGTACATTTACTGGACTAGATGTTGCTGAATAAACTCCTTTACCTATAGAATTTGCTGCATCAGATGTTGCTGATAAAATATTTGATACATTATTAATATCATTATCATTTGCAAATACAGATCCATCTCTTATAACTGTTGGAATTAAAAAGTCTGTTTTATCATTATCTTTTTCTCCCCCATAATGAGCACTTCCAAGCAATTCACTCATTGTTGGAAGAGTATTACCCCCATATTGAGTTTTTGAAGAATACTTATAATTTTTTGACATTATTACTATATATGAATAATTTAGAAAAATTTATTTATAATTCTTTTTATAATAAAAAAAATTGATAAGATAATTATCTAATAGTTATATATCAAAATATGATAATTATATCAAAATGAAGTCTCAAACAAATACAACTACAACCAAGGTTGATGAGTCCTTATATTCTAGACAACTATATGTGTACGGAAAAAGTGCGATGGAAAATATGACTAAATCAAATGTATTAATATGTGGAATTAATGGTATTGGTCTTGAGCTGGCTAAATGTTTAATATTAAGTGGAGTAAATTCAGTAACTTTACATGATTGTAAAAATATTACAAATTCAGATAGAACAACTAATTATTACATATCAGAATCTGATATTGGTAAAAATCGGGCTGTTGTTGTTGCTGATAAATTGGCAGAATTGAATCCATATGTTAAGATAAATGTAAATACAGATGCATTATCTGAACAGACATTTAATAATAATTTTTCTGTTGTTGTATTTTGTGATGGTTTTATAACAGAAAAAATAAGATATAATAAATTATTAAGAGACAATAATGTAAAATTTATAGTTGCATCAACTTATGGATTAATGGGATTTGTATTTTGTGATTTTGGTAATGAATTTATAGTAAATGATTCAAATGGAGAACAGGTTAAAACAGGAACTCTTGTAGCTGTAGAAAATGGTAATCTTGTGTCTGAAGATGGAAAAAAACATGATTTAGATAAAGATGATATTATTGAAATAACAACAAGTGATAAAATAATTAAGGCAAGAGTTACAAAAAAGATAGATTTACTAAAATTTTCAGTAGAATCATTAGATGGAACCCCTATTGAAATGTTTAATAATAAAAATTTTAATTTAACAAATACAAGTTTTACTGAAGTAAAACAACCTATAACATATAATTTTAAACCATTAGATGAATGTTTAAAAAATCCTGAATTTATGTTCACAGATGTTCCCGATCCTGAAAGACCTTATCAATTACATCTTTTTAATATGGCTTTATCATTTTTTGTAGAAAGCAATGGTAGAACTCCAAAACCTTGGAATGATGAAGATGCTAATGAAATATTTAAAATATATACAGATATTGCAAAATGTGATACTTCAAAACAGAAAGATTTAATAAATAAATTATCATATAGTGTAAATGGTAACTTATGTGCTATTGATGCAGTTATTGGAAGTATTGCAGCACAAGAGGTTTTAAAAGGTTGTACAAAAAAGTTTTCACCAATTAGACAATGGATGTATTTTGATCAATTATCAATGTTACCTGATGAAAAGCCAACAGATATTTATGATAATACTTCAAGATATGAATCGCAAATTCTAATTTTTGGCAAACAAATGCAAAAAAAATTGGCAGATGCAAAGGTATTTGTAGTTGGTGCAGGTGCAATTGGTTGTGAACATTTAAAGAATTTTTCAATGTCTGGAATTGGTAATATTGTAATAACTGATATGGATACTATAGAAAAATCAAATCTTAGTAGACAATTCTTATTTAGAAATAGAGATATTGGTAAACCAAAATCTGAAACTGCTGTTTCTGCAACAAAAATAATAAATCCTGAAATAAATCTTGTAGCACATTTAAATAGGGTTGGACAAGAAACATTAAGTATATATAATGAAGAGTTTTTTAAGTCTTTAACATGTGTTGCAAATGCGTTAGATAATGTTCAAGCTAGATTATTTGTTGATCAATTATGTGTAAATTTTGGAAAACCTTTGTTAGAATCAGGAACATTGGGAACAAAAGGAAATATCCAAACTATAATACCACATATGACAGAATCTTACGGTTCTACAAGAGATCCACCAGAACAGGGAATTCCAGTATGTACACTTAAAAACTTTCCTTACGAAATAAATCATACAATACAGTATGCAAGAGATATGTTTGAAGGATATTTTAATAAGGCACCAATGAATTATAATAAACTAGTAGCAGATAAAGAGTGTATAAAATCTCTAACAGCAAGTGAATTAGCTGAATTTTATAAAGATGTTACATTAATTCATAATAATAAATGTAAAACTCCTGAAGATGCTATAGAATTTGCATATAGAGAATGGCATGAGTATTTTAGAGATCAAATTAAATCACTGTTGGATAAATTTCCTGGAGATCATAAAACTGATGATGGTATTTTATTTTGGTCAGGAACTAAAAGATGCCCTAAAAGTTTAGTATTCGATAATGGAAATGAAAATCATGTTGGTTTTGTATTGGCATTGAGCAATCTATGGGGATCTTTATTCAATTTACCATTTGTATCAAGAGATAAAGTTGTATCATATTTATATACATTAAATCCTCCTGTAATTGGAGAAAAGAAACATGATTTTGCTGCAAATGAAGAGGAAGAAAAGAAGAGAAAAGAAAAAGAATTAATGGGAATGGATACTGAAGAATTTATTTCAAAATTATCTTCTCTAACTGAATTATCTTTAGTTAAACCAATTGATTTTGAAAAAGATGATGATACAAATTATCATATTGATTTTGTGACATATACATCTAATATGAGAGCACAAAATTATTCAATACCACCCGCTGATAAATTCAAGACAAAAGGTATTGCTGGTAAGATTATTCCAGCTATAGCAACAACAACATCTTTAGTATCCGGATTAGTAACAATGGAATTGTTTAAAGTACTTATGGGATATGATAAAATAGATAGATATAGAAATTCTTACATTAATTTAGGAATACCATTTGTATCATTTTTTGAACCAACTGCAATTAGAAAAACTAAAATAGGAAAATTGGAATTTACTATTTGGGATAATTTTAGATTTAAAAATCAATTACTAGGAGAATTTGTAAAACATTTTGAATCAAAAGGTCTAGATGTATCATCTATTTCATGTGGAAATGTTCTGTTAACTTCTCAATTTTTGAAAGAAAAAACAAAGAAAGAAAGATTCCAACAAGATATTATCACAGTTTATAAAAATATATCTGGTGAGGAAAAACCGTCAAATCCTCTTCAAATATCAGTTATATTAGATACAGGTAATGATGATGATGATGTTGAACCTGTACAATGTATGATTGAATATGTATGATTGAATATGTATGATTGAATATGTATGATTGAATATGTATGATTGAATATGTATGATTGAATATGTATGATTGAATATTAATAATTATTTTATTTATTAAAGAATAATCTATAAACATCTATTTAAACCTTCCTCACTATCAGAATAATCATCACTATCATAATATTTTTTCTTATTTTTAATTTTTTCTCTTCTTTTTACTTCAGTACTACTAATAGTTGTATCACTATCTACGACTTCATCAAACGATGAGCTATTATCAGAATCATTATTAATATTTGATTTTATTTTATTGTCATATTTGATAGTTTTTTTATTTAAGTAAAATATAGGTGCTATTAATTTTAATAATCTTTTATGTAGTTTTTTATTTTTTATTTCCTTTTGCAAATTTATTGCTTTTGTTCTATACTTTACTTTTATATCTAATTCTGTACCTGTTAAAGGTTTATATATACTATCAATTTTATCTGATGTTTTTAAAATATATTTTTGTAATAATTCATAAACTTTGTTAAATATTGGAGTTATTATTCTTTCTTTTATTTTTACTCCATCTTTATCATATACCCATTTATTTTCATTATCAATAATATCTTTTATAACATAAACTAATCGTTGTACATCAGTAGACCAGAAAGATTGTTCTTCCTGATTTTTCTTTTTGTATATTTTTTCTATTATATCTCTAAAATATTCACATAAAGTGTCATTTTCATATTCATAAATTAATTTTTCTACAATATGTGTTGCTTTATGTTTTGGATCATTTTCAATTTGCTTTTTTATATATTCATTTTCTGTCAATATTTTATTAACTTTTTTATTATTTATAGTTTCTAGATAAGGAGCATTCTGTCTTTTTAATGATAAAAATGTTATCGTATTCATAGAATCTGATATTATTTTTCCTGATCCTCGTATAATATCTTTTTGAAAATCATCATTTTTTTCTATAATATTTTCATATTTTTGTTTATATTCATTTAATTCCTTTTTTAATAATTCAATTTGTTCTTGTTGAAATTTAATTATAGAATCAAATTGTGTTTTATTACTATCATTAATTTTTTCTTCAGTCGTAGTTTTAATTAATATATGTGATTTTGATTTTATATGTCTGTTCCAATTTGAATTTATATTAGTTGAATATTTACAATCATTACAATTATATAGGAAATTCATTTTTATATATTCATTATAGATAATATTTCTTTATATACAATCGCATAGAATCGCAAAAAATCGCAAAAAAAATTTAAGCGATTCCTTATTGACAAATATTTTGGGTAATAAGGAATCGCTTAAATTTTTTTTGCGATTTTAATATATGAAAAAAATATAAAAAGTATTATTATATGATATTTATATAATATTTATAAGTAAATCTTGATTATTGATATACTTTTTATAAATTTATTAATAAAAATGTATATATATGTATATAAATGATACAATGTATTACTTTTATAATATAGATTAAATAATTATTATAATATTTATTTGATACAAAAGTAATACAATATATAAATTAATAGA
>Ga0114963_10001232_pt1 | contig 17765 bp, 19 predicted proteins | sample C_131016_EF_Meta_FD_87019 | JGI IMG/M metagenome (GOLD analysis project Ga0114963, IMG submission 87019) | Freshwater microbial communities from Lake Croche, Canada to study carbon cycling - C_131016_EF_MetaG | ecosystem: Environmental > Aquatic > Freshwater > Lake | place: Lake Croche, Canada...
CTGGGCATTGTCGGTGAATCGGGATCGGGAAAATCGACGTTGCTGCGTTGTCTTGCAGGCCTTGATACCCCCAGCCATGGCGAGGTGCTGTTTCGCCACGATAACGACATGGTCGATATTTTCACCCTGCCCGAAGCCACCCGCCGCGCGATGATGCGGACCGAATGGGGCATCGTCCACCAGAATCCGCGTGACGGTTTGCGCATGGATGTGTCTGCGGGCGGCAATGTCGGCGAGCGGTTGATGGATCGGGGCGACCGCCATTTCGGCACCATCCGCATGAGTGCCAGCGATTGGTTGTCGCGCGTCGAAATCGACAAGGACCGGATTGATGACCGGCCCCGCCAGTTTTCCGGCGGCATGCAGCAGCGCTTGCAGATTGCCCGCGTGCTGGTGTCCGAACCGCGCCTGGTCTTCATGGATGAACCGACCGGCGGGCTGGATGTGTCGGTGCAGGCCCGTCTGCTCGATCTGTTACGGGTATTGGTGCGCGATCTGGGCATTGCGGCCGTTATTGTTACCCATGATCTTGCGGTGGCGCGTTTGCTGACGGATCGTTTGATGGTGATGAAAGACGGCCATGTCGTCGAACAGGGCCTGACCGATCAGGTGCTGGATGATCCCCATCATGCCTATACGCAACTGTTGGCTTCCGCCGTGCTGGCGGCCTGATCCTGTCATGAATGTGTCATGTTGATACGCCAGAACGACGCCATCCGAGAAAGTACCCGCAATGATCCCGATGCTTGAAGCCAGACAGATCTCCAAGGCCTTTATCCTCCATAATCAGGGCGGTGTGACCCTGCCTGTTCTCAGCAATATCGGGTTCACGGTCCATCGCGGCGAGGCGCTGGTGTTGCAGGGTCCGTCCGGTGTCGGCAAGTCGACCTTGTTGCGGATACTCTATGGCAATTATCGTCCCTCCACCGGTCATGTGCTGGTCCGGCATGGCGAAGGCATGGTGGATATTGTCCATGCCGATCCGCGACTTGTTTTGCAGGTGCGTCGCAAGACCCTGTCCTATGTCAGCCAGTTTTTGCGGGTGATCCCGCGCGTCTCGACGCTCGACATTGTCAAAGACCCGATGCTGGGTCGCGGTGTTTCCGATATCGAGGCGACAACGCGTGCGCAAACCCTGCTGGCGCGCCTGAACCTGCCCGAGCGGCTCTGGGCTCTGCCGCCATCGACCTTTTCGGGCGGCGAGCAACAGCGCGTCAACATCGCCCGTTCCTTTGTCGATCCGACCGAAGTGATGCTGCTGGACGAGCCGACCGCCTCGCTGGATGCAGGTAACCGCGCCGTGGTTGTCGAGCTGATCAACGAGGCGCGCGAAAAGGGGGCCAGCATCATCGGTATTTTCCATGACGAGGCGGTGCGCGATAGCGTGGCGACCCGCTCTCTCGATCTTACTCCCCTGAAGGTGGCAGCATAATCATGAGCGAAACCATTCTCACCAATGCCCGGATCATTCTCGAAGACCGGATGATTGACGGCACGATACGGTTTGACGAGACAGGTATTCTGGCGATTGACGAGGGCCGTTCCTCCCTGCCGCAGGCTGTCGATGTCGAGGGTGATTTTGTTGCCCCCGGCCTGATCGAAATGCACACCGACAATATGGAAAAGCATTTCATGCCGCGCCCCGGTGTGTTCTGGCCGAATGGCGTTTCGGCGGCACTGGCCCATGATGCGCAAATGGCGGCTTCGGGCGTGACGACCGTCTATGATTCCATCTGCGCGGGTTCGATTGCCGGAGAGAAGGATTTCCGCCGTCATATTTTCTCGCATGTGATCGACGCCGTGACCGAGGGGACCAGCAAAAATCTGTTCCGCATCGAGCATCGCATCCATGTGCGTTGCGAATTGACCGGTGACGAATTGATCGGTGATATCACGCCCTATATCGACCATCCGCTGGTGCAACTGGCTTCGTTGATGGACCACACGCCGGGCCTGCGGCAATGGCGCAATCTGGAAGACCTGAAGCGCTATAATCTGGGCTCGGGTGAAAAATCCGAGGAAGAACACGACGCCGGTGTCAAAAGCCTGATGGTAAAGGGGCCGCAAAACCGTACCCGGAACTGGCCGCTGGTCGTGGAGATGTGCCGCGCCCGCAATATCCCGCTGGCGACCCATGACGATACCACCGAGGACGATGTCGAAGCCGGTGTGCGCTCGGGGGCGGTGATCTCCGAATTTCCGACCACGATTGTTGCAGCCACAGCGGCCAAGAAGCACGGACTGGGGACGATTGCCGGAGCCCCCAACGTGGTGCGCGGCGGCTCCCATTCGGGCGGCGTTTCGGCGACCGCTTTGGCCGAACAGGGCCTGTTGGACGGATTGTCATCCGATTATGTTCCTGCCAGTCTGATGCAGGCGGTTGTGCGCCTCAATCACCACCACAGCATGAGCATGCCCGATGCCATGGCCATGGTGACATGGAAGATTGCCGATATGTTGCATCTGAAAGACCGCGGCCATCTGAAAACCGGATTGCGTGCGGATGTGATGCAATTCCGTGTGGCGGGCGAAACGCCGGTGATCCGCTCGCTCTGGTCGGCGGGACTCAGGGCCCATTGATCATGAGCCAATTACCGGCCCGCTACGCGATCTATTATGCGCCTGTTTCCGAAAGCCCTCTCTGGGCCTTCGGCTCGGCCCTGATCGGCTATGACGCGGCCACAGGCAAAAAGCTGCAACCGCTGGTGCCGCAGGGGCAGGATCCCGACAGGTGGATGGCTTTGACAGCAGAGCCCCGCCGTTACGGTTTTCATGCCACCTTGAAAGCACCGTTCTATCTTTCCCGGGATGCTACCGAGGCAGGGCTGGTCGAGGCTCTGAAGGACTTTGCCACAGGCCATCAAGGCGTGTCTTTGGACGGTTTGAAAATCCGCTGCATCGGATCCTTCATTGCTATGACGCCGTCACAAGATTCACCGGAGCTGAATGGATTGGCCGCGAACGTGGTGCGTCACTTCGACCGGTTCAGGGCGCCGCTGTCAGAGGCGGAGCGCGAACGCCGGTTGAAAAGCCCGCTGACCGAACGCCAGATCGCACAGGTCGATGAATGGGGCTATCCCTATGTATTCGAGGATTTCCGTTTTCACATGACCCTGACAGGGCCGGTCCATAATGACGATCGCAGCGCCCTGCGTGACACGTTGCGGCAAATGGCAGGGAGTGCCGGACTAGCACATCCCGTCAGCATTGACCGGATCGTGCTGTTCAAACAGGATGACCCGAAAACCAACTTCAAAATCGTTGCCGATGCGCCGCTCGTGTGAGCCTTATGCCGCGCGGATCGCTTCAATGAACACAGCGGCGGCGTCTCGCAATTCAGTGTTGTTTTCGATGGTGACGATATGGGCCTTGCGCACATGAACGGCGCTGTCACGTGCAACACGCTTGGCGATGTCGGCGGGCTGCTCGCGCCCGCGCATGGCAATGCGGGCGGCCAGAATGGCGGGATCGGCGGTCAGGTTGAGCAAGGTCACATGCGGGCACAGGCATTCGGCCTGGGAAACCACACTGCGCGAAATATTGGCGATCACCTTCTGCCCTTTGGCCAACTGGCTTCGCATCGCCATCGGCAGTCCGTAGCACAAACCATGGGCGCGCCATGTCAAAGCAAACAGGCCGCGCTTTTCGGCTTCGACAAAGGCCGCCTCGTCCAGACTGTCATGGTCCTCGCTGTCGGCGGCGGCTTTGCGGGTCACCACCCGACGCACGAAAACATAGCGCGGATCGTCCCGGAACGCTATGCGCGCTTCGTCGATTAGGCTGTCTTTGCCGACGCCGGAAGGGCCGACGACAAGGATCAAACGACCACTGGTTTCAAGAGAAGAGGACACTGAATTCATGGCACAAAGCAGACTTGGTGTGACAGCAACAATCGATCCCACCGCGCATGTCGTACGATCCACATTGGGGCGCTATACGGAAATCGGCGCCCGTACGAAGATTACGGAAACAGTGCTCGGTGACTATTCCTATATCGTGAATGACGGAGATGTCATTTATACGACGATCGGCAAATTTTGTTCGATTGCCGCACAGGTTCGCATCAATCCTGGCAACCATCCGATGCAGCGTGCCACACAGGCCCATTTCACCTATCGCTCCTCCGACTATTTCGATGACGCCGCTGATGACGAGGCCTTCTTCGACTGGCGGCGCAGCCATGCGGTGACCATCGGGCATGATGTCTGGATCGGGCACGGCGTGGTCATCCTGCCCGGCCTGACAATCGGCACGGGTGCTGTTGTCGCCGCCGGTGCGGTCGTCAGCAAGGATGTCGCGCCCTATACTATTGTTGCCGGTGTCGCCGCAAAACCGATCAAACAACGGTTTCCGGACAGGATTGCCGAGCAGCTGCAAGAGCTGGCTTGGTGGGATTGGAGCCATGACAGGCTCAGGACCGCATTGCCCGATTTCCGCGCTTTGGGTGTGGAGGCATTTATCGAAAAATATCGGAGCTAACAGACATCAGGCGGCGGGGTCGGCGGGATCGGTCGCGGCACCGGCCGCTATGGCCTCGCCGGCTTTCGGTTTGACCTTTTTGATGATCTTCTTTTTGACGACGACCTTTTTGCCGCTGCCTGTGCGCATATGCATGACGTTTTCTTGCATCAATTCCATCTGCATCTGCTGCATTTCGGCGAGGCGTTGCCACTGCTTGGTCAGGAGATAATCGAGCTTTTCCTGGATATGGCGGATTTCCAATTCGGCCTTCAGATTGACTTTGTAGTCGTTGAGCGCGCGCAGGCGGTCTTTGGTTTCCTGCCGCTTCTGGCTCATCATGATGATGGGGGCCTGAATGGCGGCGATGCAGGACAGGACCAGATTGAGCAGAATGAACGGATAGGGATCGAATGCGTCGGCCTCGCCTTTATACAGATTGATCGCCATCCAGATGATCAGCACAGCGAAGAAGCTGAGCAAGAAAGCCCATGAGCCGCCGAATTCGGCCAGACCATCGGAAATGCGTTCGCCGAAGGTGCGGGCTTCCTCGAATTCGTCTTCGATGTTTTCGACGATGGTATCGTGATCGGCCAGACTCTGGGCCACCTGCTGGTCAAGATCGGTCAATTCGCCGTGCTCGAGCAGCAGCATTTCCTTGACGTAAAGTGTGCGGTAACGCTCGACCTCGTTCAGGCAGATCGTGGCATCATCCGAGAGGTTGGGGTAATCCTGCCTGATCCGGTCAGCCAGCGAAGGGCGCATGATATCGAGCACCACCATCTGCTTGCGCGGCAATTCCTGACCGGTGATGGCACAAATCCATTTTTTTGTGCGTTCATTTTTGGGTGCGGCAGGGGGAAGCAACAATTCGTCTGACATGGGCACCTCTCAATACTGATTGCTCCCTTCTTCGACAGATCGTTGTGACAGCTTGATGACAGAAAATTGGGAAGCAGGAAAAAACCTATCGGTCCGCGGCAATGATCATCGGTGTGCGGACAGATCCGGTTTGGACAATGCCGACGCTCAAGGCGTTACTTACATTGTTGAGGAATTGCCGCGTCGATTGCACGTGCGAATAGCCCATGGCAAAGCCCCGGCAGGCCGCTTTGGGAATGGTTAGTGCGGCCGTTGCGGCCTCGCTCAAATTGCCGCTGAGCACGCCAACTCCTGCCGCTCCGATTTCACCCAGCAATCCGCGACCCGGGAAAGCGGCAACCGGCAAGCCGGAGGCGAGGGCTTCGAGCAGCACCAGTCCGAAGGTCTCGCTCATACTCGGAAACACAAAGACATCGGCGCTGGCATAGATGGACGCCAGCTCCTCGCCGAAGCGCGCGCCCAGAAACACCGCATCGGGATAGCGTTTTTCCAACCGCTCGCGATCGGGACCGTCACCGACAATCACTTTGGTGCCGTCCATCCGTTGTGACAAAAAGGCATCCAGATTTTTCTCTACCGCCAGTCGCGCAACGCATAAAAAGATTGGTCCCTGAAGGCCTGCAAGCAAAGGGGACTGCTGCTCCGGCGGTCGCGGTGCGAACAAATCACCATCGACCCCGCGCGACCAGATCGCCAGACGCTGGAACCCTCTGGACGAAAGCTCCGATTGCAACGATTCGGTAGCCACCATGGTTGCGGCACCGGAATTGTGGAACTGGCGCAACAGCGAATAGGTCAGGTTTTCGGGGATCGGAAAGCGTGCCGCCAGATATTGCGGGTAATGGGTGTGATAGCAGGTTGTAAACGAGCGGTGATTGGCCTTGGCCCATGTGCGCGCGCACAGACCGAGTGGACCCTCTGTTGCAATATGGAGCGCATCGGGGTTTTCCTGGGCGATTTTAACACCGACCATCGCAGGAGTGGCCAATGACAGGCGGATTTCGGCATAGCCGGGCATGGCTATCGTTTTGAAATCCAGCGGTGTGATAAAACATATCGTCACACCAAGGCGCTCGGCCTCGAATGCCAGCCGTTCAAGCGTGCGCACCACACCGTTGACCTGGGGCTTCCATGCATCCGTGACAACGAGAATTTTCATCAGGCGGCAACCTGTTCGGGTTCGTCTTCATGTGCGGGAAGATGACTCAGACTTTGGGCGTATTCAGGCCAATGGATCAATTCCATCCGTCCGTCATGATGCTCGATCAGCGCCGAGCAGCTGTCCACCCAATCACCTGTATTGATATAATGAAAGCCGTCGATCTCGCGCATGCAGGGGTGGTGGATATGGCCGCAGATCACGCCGTCAACATTGCCGCGTTGTGCATCGTTTGCAACAGCTTCCTCGAAGGCTCCGATGAAATTGACGGCGGATTTGACCTGGCGCTTGCCCCAGCCCGCAAACGACCAATAAGGCAGGCCGAGACGGCGGCGGACAAAGCTGACAATCGCGTTCACAGCCACGGCTGCGTCATAAGCCCAATCGCCGAGATAAGCGAGCCAGCGAATATGCTGGACAACGACATCATATTTGTCGCCGTGCAGAATCAGATATTTTTTGCCGTCGGCGGTTTCATGGACCGCTTCCATTTCCACCGTGATGCCGCCGAAATTCATCCCGATATAGTCACGCAAAAACTCGTCGTGATTGCCCGGAATATAAATGACCTTGGTCCCCTTGCGGACTTTGCGCAAAAGTTTCTGCACCACATCATTGTGCGATTGTGGCCAGAGCCAGCCCGATTTCAATCTCCAGCCGTCAATAATATCGCCGACCAGATAGATGGTGTCAGCTTCCATCACACGAAGAAAGTCGAGCACAAGATCGGCCTGGCAACTTCGGGTGCCCAGATGGATATCGGACACAAAAATAGTCCGGACATGGTGTTCTGTTGCACTCACGCACAGTCTCCCCGATCACAATCACTCATTGGATCAGGCAAAGACATGATTTGTGTCACACTTTCATGACAGCACAGGATAGGGATAAATTGCCGTCGGACCTCGACTGTCATGCAGTTGTCATATAAGAGACTTACACGGTGTTTGTATGCCTCTTGGAAAGGGCGAAAGGATCCCCCTTTCTGTCCCGCTGAGTGGACAACGATTTAAAACAGGAGTTATCCCGTGAAATTGTCCTCAATTCTCGCTGCTGTCGGTTTGGTCATGGGCCTTGCTGCGCCTGTAGCAAATGCAGCCGATATTTCGGGCGCAGGCGCGACCTTCCCTTTCCCTGTCTATGCCAAATGGGCTGACGCCTATAAAAAAGAAACCGGCAACGGTCTCAATTACCAGTCGATCGGCTCGGGCGCAGGCATCAAGCAGATTGTGGCCAAGACCGTGACCTTCGGTGCCACCGATGCGCCGATGACTGCCGAAGAACTCAAAAAAGCCGGCCTCGTGCAGTGGCCGATGGTGATGGGCGGGATTGTGCCTGTTGTCAATCTCGAAGGCATCAAGCCGGGCGAACTGGTTCTCGATGGCCCGACACTCGCCAATATCTTCCTCGGCACCGTCAAGACCTGGGATGATGCAGCCATTAAAAAACTGAACCCGAAGCTGGCTCTGCCATCGACCGCGATCACCGTTGTGCGTCGCTCGGACGGTTCGGGCACCACCTTCAACTTCACCGATTACCTGTCCAAAGTCAGTGCTGACTGGAAATCCAAGGTCGGTGCCGCCGCTTCGGTCGAATGGCCTGTCGGTGTCGGCGCCAAGGGCAATGACGGCGTGGCAGGCAATGTCGGCCAGACCAAGAATTCGATCGGTTATGTCGAATATGCCTATGCCAAGCAGAACAAGCTGACCTTTGCCAATATGGTCAACAAGGCCGGTAAAGTCGTTGGTCCGACTATCGAAGCCTTCCAGGCTGCAGCTGCCAATGCGGATTGGGCCAATTCGCCCGGTTACTACCAGATCCTGACCGAACAGCCCGGCGACGCCTCATGGCCTATCACTGCCGCCACCTTCATCCTGATGCATGCCGAACCACAGGATAAGGCTGCTTCGGGCGAAGCCTTGAAGTTCTTCGCTTGGGCTTTCAAAAACAACAAGATGGCAGAAGAGCTTGATTATATCCCGATGCCAGCCGCCGTTGTGGGTCTGATCGAAAAGACCTGGGCCAGTGACATCAAAGTGAAATAATAGAACCCTAGACAGGCGGGGGATTGCTCCTCCGCCTGCTTTTTGGTGGAGGACTACACCCCCACCTATTCTGCCCTCTGTCCCAAGCCCTCACGACCCCCGCGGGCTCCATACGAACCAGCAGTGAGACACATGGCCACCATCGACACCACTCAGCCGCTCACCCAAGCTGAAGATTCCGAATCCCTGTCGCGTGCTCAGGTGCTTCGTTCCATGAAGCGCGGCGATATTGTTTTTGAAAATCTTTCCAAACTGGCCGCCATCTCCGTATTGTTGTTGCTGGGCGGCATTATCATTTCGCTGTTCATCGGGGCTTGGCCCGCGATCAAAACCTTCGGCTTCGATTTTCTGACCACCCAACGCTGGGCGCCTTCGCTGAAGCCGCAGCCCGTGCTGGGGGCTCTTGGTCCGATCTACGGCACGCTGGTCTCCTCGCTGCTGGCCATGGTCATTGCGGTGCCGGTCGGCCTCGGCATCTCGATCTTTTTGACCGAACTCTGCCCGCACGTTTTGCGCCGCCCGATCTCGATTGCGATTGAATTGCTGGCCGGTATTCCCTCGATCATTTACGGCATGTGGGGCTTTTTCGTCCTGGGTCCCTTTCTGGCAGAATCCTTCCAGCCAGCCGTCATCAGTTTCTTTGCCGATGTCCCGGTGTTGAATGTGATCTTTGCCGGACCTGCCAGCAATCTCAGCCTGTTCAATGCCTCGCTCATTCTGGCCATTATGGTGCTGCCTTTCATCACAGCCATTTCGCGCGATGTGTTTGCCACTGTGCCGACCGTGTTGAAAGAAGCTGCCTACGGGGCAGGCTGCACAACCTGGGAAGTGGTATGGAATGTGGTTATTCCTTATACCCGCGTCGGGGTGATCGGCGGGGTGATGTTGGCTCTGGGCCGCGCCTTGGGAGAAACCATGGCTGTGGCCTTTGTGATCGGCAACGCCTTTAAAATCCAGGCATCGATCTTTGCACCGGCAACCACGATTTCGGCGGCCATTGCCAGTGAATTTGCCGAAAGTGACGGCTTGCACCAGTCCTCGCTGATCCTGCTGGGCCTGTTGCTGTTCGTCCTGACCTTCTGTGTGCTGGCCATGGCCCGCATGATGTTGATGCGTCTCGAACGCAATCAGGGGAAATGATGTCATGACCACTGCAACCCCTAATCCTTATTATGCAAGTCGCAAGCGCGGCAATTTGATTGCCATGGGCCTTTGCTATGGTGCCACTGTGTTCGGTCTGGCCTGGCTGATCCTGATACTGGTGACGCTGGTCAGCAATGGTTTGGCAGGTTTGAGCCTCGATCTGCTCACCCAAAACACCCCGCCACCCAATAGCACCGGCGGCGGCTTGGCCAATGCCATCGTCGGCTCGCTGATGCTGACCCTGATCGGTGTCGGCATCGGTGCACCGATTGGTCTCCTGGCAGGTACCTATATGGCTGAATATGGCCGCCACTCGAAACTGACCTCGGTCATCCGCTTCATCAATGATATTTTGCTGTCGGCTCCCTCGATCATCATCGGCCTGTTCGTCTATGGTGCTGTGGTGGTGCCGATGGGCGGCTTTTCCGGCATTGCCGGTGCGCTGGCCCTCGCAGTGATCGTCATACCGGTGGTGGTGCGCACCACCGAGGATATGCTGCTGCTGGTTCCCAATCCCTTGCGCGAAGCCGCCAGTGCCCTGGGCTTGCCGCGCTCGCTGGTGATCAAGCGGATTGCCTATCGCGCCGCCAAGGCCGGATTGGTTACCGGAATTCTGTTGGCTGTGGCCCGCGTCAGCGGCGAAACCGCTCCCTTGCTGTTTACCGTGCTGAACAACCAGTTCTGGAGCCTGGATCTGACCCACTCGGTCGCCAATCTGCCGGTGACCATCAATAATTTCGTCAACAATCCCGACCCCAACTGGAAAAAACTGGCCTGGTCCGGCGCTCTGCTGATTACCTTTGCCGTGCTTTCCCTCAACATCGCAGCCCGTGTGATCGGCTCTTCAAGGAACGAGAAATGAACGATCTTCAAAACTCACTGACCCCGGACGCGGCCACACATTCTGTAGCGGACCATCCGATCAAAATCGATGTGCGCAATCTGCGTTTCTATTACGGCGACACATTGGCGCTCAAAACCATTTCTTTGCCGCTCTATGCCAACAAGGTGACAGCCTTTATCGGCCCGTCCGGTTGCGGCAAATCCACCCTCTTGCGGGTCCTGAACCGCATGTATGACCTCTATCCCGGCCAGCGCGCCGAAGGGGATATCATGTTCGAGGGGCGCAATCTGCTCAATCCCAATGAAGACCTGAACCTGCTGCGCTCGCGCATCGGCATGGTGTTCCAGAAGCCGACCCCGTTCCCGATGACGATCTATGACAACATCGCCTTCGGCATCAAACTCTATGAGCGTTTGAGCAAATCCGAGATGGACGAGCGCATCGAAACCGCTTTGATGAAAGCCGCTCTCTGGAACGAGGTGAAAGACAAGCTCAATGCGTCAGGCCTCAGCCTGTCGGGTGGCCAGCAACAGCGTCTTTGTATCGCACGTTCTGTCGCCATCCGTCCCGAAGTGATCCTGTTCGACGAGCCGTGCTCGGCGCTTGATCCGATCTCCACCGCCAAGATCGAGGAGCTGATCGACGAGCTGAAATCCGATTACACCATCGCCATCGTGACCCATAACATGCAGCAGGCGGCGCGTGTCTCCCAATATACCGCTTTCATGTATCTCGGCGAATTGATCGAATTCAGCGAAACTTCGAAAATTTTTACCTCGCCGCGTGACCAGCGCACACAGGACTATATTACCGGCCGCTTCGGCTGATCATCGAAGCGGGCAGTGCTCCCGCTTTCGCTGTGGTTTTTGCAAGGAGATTGCAAACAATGTCTGAACATATTGTCAAATCCTATGATGAAGAATTGATGGAACTGGGCCGCAAGATCGCCGAAATGGGTGGTCTTTCGGAAACCATGCTGGCCAATGCCATCCAGGCGCTCGTGCGTGGCGATACCGATCTCGCCCAGCGGGTGATCGAAACGGATCATCGCCTTGATGCCCTTGAGCGCGAAATCGAGGAAAAAGCCATTGTGACCATCGCCAAGCGCCAGCCGATGGCCAGCGATTTGCGGGCGATTGTGTCCTCCATCCGCTTGGCAGCCGACATTGAACGAATCGGCGATCTGTCCAAAAATATTGCCAAACGTGTGGTGGCCATCAATGGCCAGTTCGCACCAAAAAAAATCGTCGGCGGTGTTGTCCATATGAGCGAATTGGCCCTTGACCGCCTGAACCGGGTGATCGGCGCCTATGCCGAACGTAATGTCAGTGATGCTCTCGAAGTCTGGAACCATGACGAGGAAATTGACCAGCTCTACAATTCGCTGTTCCGCGAATTGTTGACCTATATGATGGAAGATCCCCGCAATATCGGGTTCTGCACCCATCTGCTGTTCTGTGCCAAAAACATCGAGCGGATCGGCGACCATGCCACCAATATTGCCGAAACCATTCACTATATGGTGACCGGCGACATGATCAGCACGGACCGTCCCAAGACCAGTGGCAGCTATGCCGCACTGGAACACTAAACGTCCGAGTTGTTTGTAGGTTGCACAATGTCCAAGCCATCCATTCTGATTGTTGAAGACGAAGAAACCATTGCCCTGCTGCTTCGCTATAATCTTGAAGCCGAGGGCTACCATGTCACAACAGTGGAGCGGGGCGACGAAGCCGATCTGGTCCTGCGCGAAGTCGTGCCCGATCTGGTTTTGCTCGACTGGATGTTGCCCGGTCTATCCGGTATCGAATTGTGCCGCCGTTTGCGCCAACGGCCCGAAACCCAGCGCTTGCCGATCATTCTGCTGACGGCACGCGGAGAGGAAGACGAACGCGTCCGCGGTCTCGCCACCGGTGCGGATGATTATATCGTGAAACCCTTCTCGGTACCCGAGTTGTTGGCCCGTGTCAGAGCCTTGCTGCGGCGCGCGTCTCCCGAACGCGTCGCCTCTTTGCTGATGGCAGGCGAGATTATCATCAACCGTGAAACACGGCGCGTGAAACGCGGCGACCGTGAATTGCAACTCGGACCGACCGAATACCGCATTCTCGAGTTCCTGATGGAGCGGACAGGCCGTGTATTCGAACGAGCACAATTGCTCGACAGCATCTGGGGTATGGACAGCGATATCGACGAACGTACTGTCGATGTCCATGTCGGCCGATTGCGCAAGGCCATCAACAAACCCAAGGAACGCGACCCGATCCGGACTGTTCGCGGGACAGGCTATGCCTTCGATGAAACCTTCGCCCAACTGACACGCGTCGAAATTCCACATTGATTGACGCATAATTGGTCCACTCGCGACACAATTTATATCCGATATCTTATCGTCAACTCTCGGTGGTTTCGGGCTCCCGTAACCACCTTTACACAACACAATAAATTATATAGCCCGCCCGTAAAACAGGCGGGTTTTTGCTTTGTGGGGCACCCTCGGCATCAGGCGAAACATCGATCATGCTTAAACCCGTGCAAATCTCTATTCAGAGTTTTTCGGTTATATTCTCACAATCAAGTCTGTTTTGTTCCAAGTGAGTGCGCGGGCATACATGGCCGTGTAGCGGGCTTCTGCGGCTTCGGTCATCTCGATATATTCGATAAAGCCGCCTAAGCTGTCCCTGAAATCGACATAGGCGACCCTTGTGCCGATGGCGGTTTTGTCCTCGAATACCGGTGCCTTACCCTCGTTGCCGAGCGCTTCCAGTCTTTTATCATAATCGGGGCAGGAGACGCCCCAGTGGTGGAAGCCATAGCCGGTGCGCGCGATGGTGTCGGTATAGACCGAGGGCAGTTGGTCATGCTGCTGGATCAGCTCGATCATGGTGTGGCCGGCAAAGGCATGGGCGATGCTCAGGGATAGGGCGACCGGTTGACCGTGATAGACTGCGGATGTGGTTGTGAAGGGACCCCGCAACTGCCACGGCCCGACAGCCATATGCCGGTGGTAATGGTGGATCGAGGCTTCGATATCGGCGACCACATAGGCCAGTTGGATAACGGAATTATCGGGCTGCCCGAATTTCAGGTTCATGTTCAAAGCTCCCTAACCGATGTTGAAATATTCGAGCACGGCGTCCGACTGTCCCTGGATCATCGACTGCCCGTTGGTGTTGGGGCAACCATGCTGCTTGGCCAGCGCCAGCAAGGGCGTTTCGATCGGATAGGGCACGATATCGACAACTGTAATGCCTGCATGGAGCGAGCCTCTCCATTCGACATGGCCATCCTCTGGCCCCATGCCGACCGGTGTGGCGTTGATCAGCAGATCATGGTCTTCAATGTAGGTGTTGTCGCACCCGATGCTGGCATGCGGATATTTCCGGCCGAGCACCCCGGCAATCGCCTCGGCCTTGCTGCGGTCGCGATCGATGATGGTGAGCATGGCGGCGCCGTGCGACAGCAAGGCGGCGGCAATCGCTTTGCCCGCCCCGCCGGCACCATAAAGAAGGGCCTTGCGTCCCGTTATGCTCTGGCCAAGCGCCTGAACCGCCCGGATCATCCCGATGCCGTCAAAAATATCGCCGCACCATTCGCCCTGCGCGTCGCGCTTGACCGCATTGACGGCGCCGATCAAGGCGGCATCCCCGCTGATATGGCGGATAAACGGCATGATCCTTTCCTTGAAAGGAAAGGTGATGATCAGACCTTCGAGATTGCCCAGGCCCATGATCGAGGCAATGGTCTGTTCAAACGCCTGTTGCGGGATCTGGAGAGGGAGCAGAATACAGTTTTTGCCGTGCGCCTCGATCTTCGGATTATAGATCAAAGGTGAGCGGACCTGGGCGATCGGGTCGCCGACAATAAAAAGCAGGCGTGTCGCGCCATTCACAATCGGTTGCATGTGTCTCTCCCCTGTCAGGACTTGGTCTGTGTGTGGCTACATCGGACGCGGCAAAAATAAAACCGGACACCACCTGGCAATGCATATGAGAGCGTTGGGTGCACCATGCTCTATGCGCCAACCACGCAGGAGCTACGTTTGTGCTTGATCGGGCACAGTGTCCTTCGGCATCACCAAGTTCCGTCGGATTAGAGGAGGGCATGAGGAGCTTGCATCAGTTGCCCTTGAAATCGGCCGGGCGTTTGGCGAAAAAGGCCTCGACACCGCGATGCAAATCATTGGAGTCGAAAATCTGTTGCTGGACTGTCGTAGAGAGCGACAAAGCGGCATCGATGGCCATGTCCTGGGCGGCATCCACCAGTGTCTTGGCGAGCCTGTTTGAAATGGGTCCACGCTGGATGATGGTGGCCGCCAGTTCCCGCGCGCCCGCCAGGGCCTGTCCCTCATCGGTGAGGCGGTTGACCAGTCCCCAGTCCAGAGCCTGTTCACCGGTCAGGGTCATGCCTGTATAAAGCAGTTCCTTGGCACGCGAGGGGCCGATCAGGCGGGTGATCCTGACCGCGCCATTGCCTGCCAGCCCGCCCAGATGGGATTCGGGCAGTCCGACTTTGGCATTGCGCTGCAAAACCCGCAGATCGCAAGCCAGAGCGATTTCAAAACCGCCACCCAGTGCATGGCCGTTCAGCGCCGCAATGGTCGGCATCGGCAACCGGGCCAGATTGCGGATGACCATATCCTCGAACAGGATTTTAAATTCGCTGGCATCCTGCCGCAGATCGTTGAATTCCTTGATGTCACTGCCGGCACAAAAGGCCTTGGCGGTGCCGCCATGCAGGATGACGCAGCGGATATCGTTGCGGCCAGCCAATTCGCTGATCGCCCTGTTCAGCTGCCGCAGCATCGGCCGTGTGACCAGATTCATCGCGCCGTTCGAAAGCGCGATTTCTGCAATCATCCCGTCAACATAAAGATCGACGCTGCCGGTGGCTCTGTCGATCAGCGCTTGGGCGCTGGTGGGTGCACGGGTGTCTTTCTTTGCGGCATTATCCATCAGTCATGCCCGCCGGAGGGATTTGTATCGCCTTGCGGCAAGGCAATGCCGTGCAATACGCCCATGCGTTCGAACTGGCGGTGGATCTTGTCGACATAGCTGGCAAATTCGGGCGCATCGCCCAGCACGATCGGGCGCGGGCGCGGCAAATCGACGCGAATATCATCGACAACTTCACCCGGGCTCGGGCTCATGACCAAAATACGGTCTGAGAGGCCGACAGCCTCCTCGACACTGTGGGTGATGAACAACACGGTCGGACGCCGTCTGAGCCAGAGGGCTTCCAGATCCATGCGGACCTGCAGGCGGGTCAGCGCATCCAGCGCGCCGAAAGGCTCGTCCATCAACAGCACAGAGGGTTCATGCACCAGAGTGCGGATCAGCGAGACACGCTGGCGCATGCCGCCCGACAGCTGGCGCGGATATTTGTCCATCGCATGTTCGAGCCGCAACTGCTTGAACAGGTCTCTGGCGCGGGTTTCGAGTGTCTTGCGGTCCAGCCCACGGATATCGGCATGCAGCATCACATTGTCGAAAGCGGTGCGGAATTCAAGCAACAGGTGGTCCTGGAAGGCAATGCCGACATCGGTGATCGGCTCCATCACCGGCTTGCCATTGACGGTGATCTGCCCGGTCGAGCCTTTCAGCAATCCCGCGACCATCAGCATCAGCGTGCTCTTGCCGCAACCGGAGGCGCCGACCACCGAGATGAATTCACCGGCGGTGATGTCGACATTGATCTTTTTCAGTGCACGGAACGGCGTGTCGCCATCCTCGCCAAAGACTTTCGTCAGGTTGTGGATGGCGATGGGCACACCGGATTTGTCTGCGCTAGCTGAAAAAGGGTTCATGCTTGAACACTTTCGGGTATTGCGGTTGAGGGATGGGACAGGTTCACTGGGAGGCCTCGACCGCATCAAGCGGGACTTTCGACACCAGCAGGACTTTTGTGCCCTTCTGCAGCACCATGCCATCCTGATTGAGCAGTTCGACAGCAAAGCTGGCAATGGCCTGGGTGGGACGGGATTTGCTGTCGCGCAGTTCGGCCAGCACATAGCTCACGAAAATGGTGTCGCCCACGAAAATGGGGCCGACAAATTTCCAGTCCTGAATTCCCAGAAACGCCACGGCAGTTTCGCGCAACTCGCCGGTGCGAGGCCACATCAAGCCGTGGGCATAGGACAGGCCCAGCATGCCATGGGCCACCTTGCGCCCGAACTGGCTGTTTTTGGCATAGACGTCACTGGTATGCAGTTCCGAATAATCGCCGGTCAGGCCCGCAAAGGCCATCAGATCCGCATCGGTAATGGTGCGGCCCGGACTGCGGAACGCCATGCCGACGAACAGGTCCTCATAACGGTAGCCGGTGCGAATGGCGGTGGAAACAGGTGCGCTCATGATGGGAATTCCGCTGGTTGTCGACAGGGCAGGCCGTAGAACCGATCAAAAGCGGGGTTCGCAACAGTGCTGCGAACCCCGCTTTCATTATGTTACTTTTTGCAGGCGCGCATCTGGTCGGCGGCAGGCAGGAAATCATTGCTGTAATAGGACTTCGGATCCTGGTTGGCCGGCAGCAGGCCGACTTCAGACAGCAGGTTCTGGGTACGGGTCCAGTGTGAATCCTCGGCCTTGCCGATGAACTTCGCATCGCCCGAGCAGAACAGCGGGGTGATGGCGGCCAGCTCGGAAGCGGCCAGCTTTTCATTCACGTCAGGAAATACGCCCTTGATGTGCTTGACAGTCTTTTCCGGATTGTCGAGTGCGAAGCTCCAGCCCTTCAGGCTGGCAGCGATGAATTTTTTCACGACATCCGGATTTTCGGCGAGGAAGCTGTTGGATGCAAAGATCGAGGTGCTGACGGTCGGCACGCCGAAATCGGCGAAGCGGAAATTATCCAGCTCTGCACCTTGGGCTTCCAGCTGGATCTGGTAGGCATCCATCGAACCCAGAATGGCGTCAACCTGACCCTGTAGCAAAGACGGTACCATCGAAGCCACCGGCATATTGATCAGCGTCATATCCGCTTCTTTGAGGTTGTTGGCTTTCCACAACAGAGGCAGCATGGTGGTCTGCGAGGAACCGGCGGGCACGCCGACCTTCTTGCCAACCAGATCCTTCAGGGTCTTGATGTTGGATTTCTTCAGCGCGGTGACTTCGTTGGGATTGGATTGATAGATGGTCGAGACCACCTTCATCGGTGCGCCTTTGGCAATCAGCTGGCTGACGGCCACGGCATCGGCATAAGCGAGCTGGGCGCGGCCATTGGCCACCAATTGTGC
>Ga0114963_10001234_pt1 | contig 17758 bp, 22 predicted proteins | sample C_131016_EF_Meta_FD_87019 | JGI IMG/M metagenome (GOLD analysis project Ga0114963, IMG submission 87019) | Freshwater microbial communities from Lake Croche, Canada to study carbon cycling - C_131016_EF_MetaG | ecosystem: Environmental > Aquatic > Freshwater > Lake | place: Lake Croche, Canada...
AAGGGTATCAAGATTTTACACAACATAAAGACCCAAATAGAATGCGTCTTTATATTATTAGACATCGTTCCCGAGAAAATTGGAGCCGAAGCGGTATTGCCACAGCTGGTTTTTGGTCGCGCTGGTTACTTTGGTCAAAACCTAGTCTTAAAGAAGCTATTCAATACATGAATAAAAAATTTGGTATAATAATTAATTAATCACACCTACCTCCTGGATTGTATGGTCCTCGACTGGTGAGAATTTCGTGACGGTCATACCCTGGACCACCACCCCAGTCAAGATTCCATGTCACTGGCCAGCCGGTTTGGAGTCCCCAATCATCATTTGGATCAAAAACCTTTTTCATATAGGTCATAGGTTGAAATGCGAGAAAAATGAGGACTAAAACAAACACAACAACAACAATTTGTATGATATTCATTTAATTACAACGAAGAAGATATTTCCTGTGGCCACTCGCCATACATTATTTGTTCATTGTAATATGGAGTCTGTGCATCTAGATACACGGGGTATTCGCGCGGTACAACGTGATCATAATGTTTGTCCCAATGCGCCTCTGGTGTTCGTAAAGGTGAAGAGTTCATCTTAAATACGAAAAACACAAAGAGTAACAGCACAGCGATAAAGACAAATTTCATTTATATATTATGGCGATAATTATTTCAGATCCAAGATACACTGTGATACTAGGTGCGGATAATAATATATTTTTAAGAACAAAGAGACGTCATGTAAAATTTGATTCGTACAAAAAGTTGTATGATTGGAGTAAAATAGATAGACAAGATATATTGCCACCTAAATGTATAGAAGAACAAGAAGAAGATGGATTGCTACAAGCTTTTAGAGATTATATTATTTGGTATGAAAAACGTAAATCACGTACCAAGGTCCATCTAAGAATGGTTGCAAAATTATTGTACTGGCACAAACTTTCTGTAGAAAAGTTATGGAACCCTGCAGACCCTGTAAATATTCCTAGGATTAATGAAATGTTCCTCCACGAAGTCTAAGAACGAGATGAAGAGTCGACTCTTTCTGAATATTGTAATCGGAAAGAGTCCTATTGTCCTCTAGCTGTTTTCCAGCAAATATGAGACGCTGCTGATCCGGTGGTATTCCCTCCTTGTCTTGAATTTTCGCCTTGATATTTTCAATAATGTCACTTGATTCAACCTCAAGTGTAATTGTTTTGCCTGTAAGAGTTTTCACAAATATCTGCATTTTTAATAATTAACAAGTTATTTTTTTAAATGTTTATAACCAATAGCTCTAGAAATTAGTAACATATTTGACGCAAATCAGCTCACAGATCTCAAAGTGTCTCAATGTTAGTAACACTATTCTGATTTATATATTTCATGTTGTTCAGACATCTGGTATTCTTATTACAACTATTGCAGCAGGATACGATATTAAAGCGCTAGTATGGGTCGGAGCCGGAATAAACGCTTTAGCATCATTGATTAAAATTTTTGAAACAACAAATAATTCATTATTGAAAAAGTTGATGGTGGATATAAAAAAGATTAGAAGGTGTCATGGTGAAGGCGAAGAAGAAAAGAAACAATCACAAGCCGCACTTCCTCCGCCGCCTAACGCACGTTAAAACATTTCTCAAAATCATCATCCCAACACAGAGAACCTTGTGGAAATAAACAAGATGAATCCGTACTCAAACAAGGTTGTAAACATTGTTCCTTTGTAAAAGTTTTGATTCGTTCATTTCTAGGATTATTATCAAAAGTTGTATAATCGGGTCCAAATTGTTGGTCACAATGATGGTAACTAATCATACAGTTGTTTTTGGCTAGTGCTTCCGGATTGACGCATGTAGCCGGTTTACAATCACTTGTCCACGTTTTGACTCGATTGTCACTTTTACATTTCTGATTTATGAACGGGTTCCAGACGTAACGCAATAAAAGTCCTATTACAAGCCCTAGTAATAAAAAAGTTAATAAGAGTGCCAACTCTGCATCCATTAGTAATAACAAATATTTAACTACTGAATGCAAGACCTCCGAGGCCATTCTTGATACGGAAAATGTTAAAGTTGACGGCATATAGATTCAGTGTAGTTGGTGCTCCAACTTGTGTAAATGTGAGAACCGCGTTATCCAATCGACTAAAGTTACACGTGCCACACGGCTGGTGCTTATTCGCCTTGAGTGCAAACGAATACATTTTCAAGTTTCGACCAGAGTTACCAGCAGTACCCGTATTCCCTTGACCCTTGAGAATTCCAGATGCAAATTCGGAGTGATAATACCCTTGGACCTGTGTAAAGAATACATCAGGCATTGGTGAACCAAATACCTCAGTTCCATTGAGATACAACTGAACTGTATTGGAATAAAATGGTGAACCACCGGATGAATTACCCCATAAGAGACACTTGACTGGATGATTCAAGTAACTCAAATCAAATTTATTTGTAGAATTAGTACCAGGTGAATCGGCTGTAATCTTTTGAACTTGTTCGATAAGAAGATCGTGTTCCTTTTTTACTATAACATCGCGTTCGCTTGTGTCAAGAACAACGTAATTTGCGTAAAATGTTGGTGGAACATTAAATGTAGCACCCGAACCAAATGTTATACGAACTTCAACCTCGTGATACTGAAGAGCAAGAAGTGGGAGATAACACATGGAATCACAGAAAAAGAAATGAAGCGGTAACCACTGAGAAGCAAGTATATCATTTAATAAATCTGAATCATCAATAAATGGAAGTGTAGCAAATCCCTTGGCACTTGAATCAATCAAAAACTTTTGCCACAGTTGAATCATATAGAACCCATCTTGACGATCGATGAGTTGACCACCGATGTACAACTCAAATATAGTATCTTGGAGACTGCTTACAGTTGTTGTTGTAGCTGTAAGGTCCATCCATATGTACCCAAGAAGATCACCCTTATTGATTAGCTTCATGTTAATCTGCTGATTAGCCCCAGCAGTCCCTGTAAAATCAACCAGAACTGGCTTCTGAGCAAAGTTGGTGTGGCGTTTATACGTCTGATGAAAGAATGAAACTTGGGGATCTCCGGTAAGGTAGGCATCCTGTACACCTTTAGCAACAAGTTCAGTAAGTGCCCCTGACATTTATATTACTATAGAAATATATTAAAAGTTTTGGACGCTACTTACAAAAGAGAAAATGGTGGTATTTGCTGCATTGACTTGGGAAGCCAGTGATTTTGAGGATACTGATCACATTATCAGTATTTTTGGTCGTTCAGAAGATGGTAAATCAGTGTGCGTTTCAACATCATTTCAACCGTATTTCTTCATAAAACTTGCCAAGACTACAACAGAAGCTAGAGTCCAAGAGTTGTACAATAAAATTAAAACAGTATGTCCTGCTTTGAAAAGTTATCAAATTATTGCTTCTAAAGATCTTTGGGGATTTCAAAATAACGAGACATTCGTATTTATGAAACTCAACTTTCCCACCTTGTCTGCTATGAAAATGTGTGATGCAAAATTGAGGTACCCACTGAAGGGTGAATCATTTACACTCAAAGTGTACGAGTCAAATCTTGAACCAATGCTCAGATTAATGCACCGGTCTGGTATACAGTCAACAGGCTGGCTCGACACTGGTTCAAAGTGTGTCAGGTCCCAACTTGCCAAGACTAATATAGACTTGTTTTGCAACGACTGGAAAGATTTGAAGTCGGTGGCTCGTGATGACATTGCACCTTTTATTATTGCATCGTTTGATATTGAAACAAACAGCTCTACTGGAAAGTTTCCTGATGCAGATATACAAGACGACGCGTGTTTTCAAATTGCCGTCACTCTGAAACGTCAAGGGTCAACGGAAATTTACGAAAAGACGTGCCTGTGTTACAAGGAAACCACTCCTCGCGAAGACTGTACAATTGTGAGTTACCCCACTGAAAAGGAACTACTCATGGGATTCAAGGATTACATTGTAAAACACGACATTGATGTTATGACTGGATGGAACATATTTGGGTTTGATTTAGAGTATATTTTCAAAAGGGCTATTATTACTGGGTGTCCGCCTGAATTTTACCAATTGAGCAAGTTGAAGGACTTTCCATGTAAGATGGTGTACAAAAAATTGTCATCAAGTGCGTTGGGCGACAATACTCTGAAACTTCTTCCAATGCCCGGGCGTTTCATTTTTGACTTGTTTCACGAGGTTAAAAGGGAACAGAAACTTGATTCGTATTCTTTGAACTTTGTGTCAAAAACATTCTTGGGTGACCAAAAAATTGACATGAGTCCCAAGGAGATGTTTAAAAGATTTCGCGAGGAGGATCCTGACAAGTTGAGTGAAGTTGCCGAGTACTGTGTCAAGGATACTCTCCTCCCGCATCAATTGATGGATAAACTTTGTACATTTATGAATTTGATTGAAATGGCAAAAGCGACATGGGTTCCGCTGTGTTATCTCTCTGAACGCGGTCAACAAATCAAGGTGTTTAGTCAAATGACAAGAAAGGCGCGTGATCTTGGATTTATGGTTCCGACAATTAGATACGGAAAGATACAATCGGATGCATACGAAGGCGCCACTGTCTTGTCTGCGCAGACTGGAGCATATTACACACCAATCACAGCTTTGGATTTTGCCAGTCTGTATCCTTCAATCATGATGGCACACAATCTATGTTATTCAACACTGGTCATAGACCCCAAGTATGACAATGTTCCAGGTGTCACATACGAGTCATTTCAAGTGGGTGAAAAGACGTACAAGTTTGCACAGGAAGTTCCAAGTCTCTTGCCAGCCATTTTGGAGGAACTCAAAGCCTTTCGTAAACAGGCCAAGAAGGATATGGCGTGTGCCAAGGATCCTATGATGAAGAATGTCTACAATGGCAAACAGCTCGCATACAAGATTTCCATGAACTCTGTATATGGTTTTACCGGTGCTGGAAAAGGTATGCTACCATGTGTTCCTATCGCGAGTACAGTTACGTGCAAAGGTAGAAGCATGATTGAGGAAACAAAGAATTATGTTGAAGCCAACTTTCCGGGGGCACATGTAAGGTACGGTGATTCAGTCACCGAGGATACTGCTCTCCTTTTACGAATCAATGGGGTACCCACTGTCAAAAGAATTGACGAACTTCATGGTTCATACTGGTTATCGGACGGGTATGGAAAAGAGTTTTCAAAGTTGTCTGGTGTAGAAACTTGGACTGAAAAGGGCTGGACCACTGTTCACAACATCGTTCGCCATGACACAGAAAAACAAATTTTCAAAATTCTTACACACACTGGTTGTGTATCAGTGACTGAAGATCATTCTTTGTTAAACACAAACGCTGAAATGGTAAAACCAAATGAAGTCAAAGTTGGTTACGAACTCTTACACTCATTTCCAAATACTTGGGAAGTTAAACCGACAATTTCAGAAGCAAAAGCTCGATTATATGGATTTTTTCTAGGTTATGGTTCATGTGGGTATTATCCAAATTGTGATAAATCGTCATGGCAACTCAACAACGCTGATTATTCACTTCTGGAAGAGTATTCTGAAATAATTAACGATGAGTTTCCTGAATATGACTGTGTAATTTATGATACAATGAAATCGTCAGGTGTTTACAAGTTGAGTATCAGGGGACAAGTCAAAAAAATAGCAATTGAATTTGGACAACTTTTTTACACGGAAGCTCGCAATAAGAAAATTCCAGATTGTATTTTTACCGAGACTTGTACAGTAAAAGAGGCTTTCATACGAGGTCTCTACGATGCAGACGGTGACAAAGTAGGACTTGGTAAGCGTATAGATCAAAAAAGTCAGGTGACGAGTTTGGGTATTTATACCATTTTGCATAGTATTGGATACAAAGTAAGTTTAAACACGCGTGTAGACAAACCACAAATTTACAGACTAACGTTTAGCAAGTCTGAATTTAGAAAAAATCCTATTACCATTAAAAAAATAGAAACAGTGAAAGGATACTCTGGTAAGGTTTATGACTTGACAACAGAGAACCATCATTTTCATGCGGGTGTCGGAAGTATAATTGTACACAACACTGACAGCGTCATGGTGGAGTTTGACGTCCAGGGACGTACAGGAATTGAGGCTATTGAGTACAGCTGGCAACAAGGTGAACTGGCTTCAGAGGGTGCAAGCAAATTGTTCAAAGCACCGAATGATTTAGAGCTTGAAAAGGTGTATTGTCCCTACTTTTTGTACTCCAAGAAGCGATACGCGGCTAAACTTTGGACCAAGGGTAAATCCGGAAAGATGCAAATGGATTATATTGACATCAAGGGTCTCCAAGTTGTGAGACGTGACAATACCCCATTTGTCAGAGAGGTTTGCAAGGAGCTACTTGATGTTATCCTAGAGAGTAATAATCCCAGTGGAGCCATTGAACTGGCTAAGAAGCGAGCAGTTGAACTTTTGGATGGCAGGGTTTCCAATGAAAAGTTGATATTGTCTCAGAAATTAGCAGATGCATACAAGTCGAGTGTCAAGGATGAAGCTGGAAACAAGATTGTCTCTACGGATGGTGAAAATGTTAATCTTCCACATGTTTGTGTCGTTCGCAAAATGAGAGAGCGCGAACCAGGGTCCGAGCCGCAATCTGGGGATAGAGTTCAGTTTGTTTTAGTGGACACGGGTGATCCCAAGGCGAAACAATTTGAAAAGGCGGAAGATCCAGCTTTTGTTCTCGCAAACAAGGTTCCACTCGATTATCAGTACTATTTCACAAACAAGTTTATGAATCCAGTATGTGATCTTCTTGAACCACTTGTTGAAAAGGATCTAGTTTTTGGAGACCTGATTCCTAAGAAACCAAGAGCCTCTCGTAAAAAGGATCCAACACAGCCTTCAATTAAGGATTTATTTGCTAAAAAGAAGATATAATGGAAGTATCCAAAAGTTTAATTTGTCCCTGTAACAATAAATTGTACGCTTCAAACTCATCCTTTAAGACGCATCAAAAAAGTGGTATCCATCTTCTTTGGGAATTACCAAACAAGATGAAGGAACTAGAAATACGAGCAACTCGTTTAGAAAATGAAAATGGACATCTTCGACGTCTCAATATTTTATTAATGGAGAGAATACCAAAAAGTGTGTAAAATTAGTGTCTCAGTGGTACCCAAGTTTCAAAGGAACTAGTAGTAAATATGTATTCTCGTTCCGAAAACCCAAATATATACGTCATGAACACAGAGTTCTTCTTCAAAAGTGTTCCATGGAACGAACTGTCGTATATGATCAAGTCCATGCCACCTGAGGAGGGTTTTATGGTCACGCGGAACATTCCCAAAGGGACTGAAATCGACCTCTATAATGGCTCGAGGTTTGTTTTGTCGCGTGACATGAAACCGGACATCCCTATCAAATACGTTCGAGTGTTTGACGTAGATGGAATAACAGAGCGGCAATGTGGCGTTCTTGTCTCTAGCATCAAACACGTAGAACTAATGGAAAGTGGTTAAAAAATAAACTCTCTAGTAAAATAAGTAAAAACAATGTCTCTGGTAGAAAAGCTCCAAGAGCTCATAGAATCAGAGGTTCAAAAACAATTATCTAGGTACGCTCAAATAATTTCAAAGAAGCATGATATTTCTTTGAAATTGTTACTTCAAGACATTCCAAAGTACTCTGAAAGTACAGAGGACCAAGAAGAGGTGGATACCGCACCAAAGGGACAGTGTCTTGGTATAACAGCTTCTAAAAAACGATGCAAATTTTCTGGAAAGCACGGTGGTTATTGTTCGAGACACAAAGACCAGAAAAAGGTTATTAAACGCGTAGATACTAATTGTGATTTTACAAGTAAGCACATAGGTCACACAATAACAGATTGTCTATTTTTAGAAGGGTGTCCAGCATGTGAAAAAGCAAAGGGGTCGAGACAAAACTTACTTATAGAATTCTAGTGCTACTTTTGTAAGATGAGCAGGTCTGATATTTTGCTCGAATCTATTAAAAACTTTTACTCGGATGCTAAAAACTCTGGATATCTTATTGACATACTTGAGCATCGCAAAGGTATTTCTCTTAGAAATCTAGAATGGTTTATAACTGATTATTCTAAAAAGAAGAATCTAACATACACAACCAATGACGGAAAAAGTTTTACTGTTCATTGTGCTTACAAGTCTAGTTTAGATGGGTACAGTAAAAAACTTTTTGATCCCTTTTGTAGAACTGAAAAGTTTGAATATGAAATCCCAAACTCCAAAGGTGTAAAAATACACACTACAGTTGCACAATTAAATTTTATTAAATGGTGCATCCAAAATAACATTATTGATTACATCACCACCCAAAGTCTAATGACACAAGTCCGTTGCTGTAAGTGATTTGGTTGTACCCCGTGTAATATATGTACAGGTTCCATTTTTCTTGTAGAGATGCAAATGAATAAAGAGAACCTGTGAGAAATGTAATTGTTGAATCCATTTGACTAAAATCTAAAGATCCTGAAGGTTGAGGATCTTTTGGTCGTAAACAAAAAGAGTATGTGTAAATGTTTTTATTTGGAACTGATAAAGAATGATTCATAGGTTGAACAAATTTGTAATAATAAGAAGCATCTCTAACATTCCTAACGGATGTAGGTTGTGCAAGACCCAATAATTGAACTCCGTTTAGGTACAAGATACTTTGACAAATTATAGGGTTATCACTTTCTTGTTGTTGAGGAGTACTTGCCAATGAAAATGGCAAATAATAATCTTTATTTGTAAAATTGAATCTATTATTGAAATAATACGAATTTGAAGAGTCTTCATATTTGGCATTTCTCGCAAACCAATGCAAAGTTTTTACCGAAATATTTGGTGTTAAATTAGCTGTAAAAGGAGTTCCTTGTATTGGATACACTGAATCATTTCGAGCAAATGTTATCATATTCTTTTGAACATTGTTTTGTATGAATTGTCTCTCATCTTCTCCAAGTATTATTTCATCGGTAACCAAGTACATTTCACTAAGAGACACAGATGGCGCAGTTGTAAAAAATGGTAACGGATTAAATGTAACTGTAACAATCATATTACGATGTTTATGTGTAGCACATGTTAGGAAACCTGGTTTAAAATAACTATCATCTAATAAAGGATTTGCCGTAAATGATGAAGAGTGTCTCCTATTAAAAAAAAAGTTGAGAGGTATGTACAGGTTACCACCTTTTATAGGGTCAACATTCACCATTAATAAAATCATTCTCTTTTCTTCTTGTGTGTAATGTAATTCGGTATAAATAATATTCAAGTCACACTTGATTATCTCTAAAATAATATCATCCATTGCAATTTGTATCTTATTAATCATTGCCCATCCAACCAAGTCGCAATATTGGTAATCGCTACCTGTTAGGTCTGGTAGTGTACATTTTAGATACATATTTTGTAAGATGTCACCCATAGCTTTTGGTCTAAGATTAAATTGCACTTGTTGATTAAATGGCCAATTACTTGAACCATCATTGGAAAGTTTCATGCTTGCCGAATACTTTGTAAATTGTGTATGTTTGGTACCTGAAAACTGAAAATACGAATCACCTGTATTACTTGTTAGGTATGTATCTTGCATACCAATTGCATCGAGTGACAATACTGCACCAGTTCCAGCTTTTCCGATAATGTTATTTATATTTGAACAAACCTCGGGTGTGATCTGCTCTCGAACGGGATCCATTCTATTATTGTTGACGCATATTTTTAATATCAGTTTTCCACATGTCAAGTATCTGCGTTCCTCGGAGAACTTCCAGATCTTCTGTAGCCTGTTTAGACTCATCCATCAACTTTTTGATAGCCTCTTCTGTATACTGATACGTTTTAATGTCAAGAAGATAATCAAACGCTCCAAACTTTCGCAAGAGTTCATCCTCTAGAGACTGCTTCTTTCTCTTGAAGATGATAAGATCACCGTCTACAACTTGCCGAACAAATTTAGCCTTGTTATCAAGTATAACAGCTTTTTGTGTAAGTTCATCTATAAGATGTTGTTTGCGAAGATTGTAATACCTGATTCGAATTTCAATGAAATCTACAAGTATTTCTTCAGCTGTTTGATATTTTTTAATTCCAGTCTTCGGGTGAAAAAGATGCATGTTACTTGTTCGAATTGATTTAATGAGTTTCAAATCTTTGACAACATCCGACCCCTGGTACTCGTACACCTCAAAGTTTACATTTTCAGTTGTGGAGTTATTCTTGTACCCTGATATTGTCTTTTTTTCAATGAGTTCATCTAAAAATTCCTTGTAATCCTGAATCCATCTACCCGGGGGAAGTTCTGTTATCGACACAGTATTTTCATGTACTGCATGAATTCCATGCATTATCCAAGCCTGATCGTCGCTTGGGTCTTGTGTTATTTTCCCCTTGAAGCCTCTAAACCATGGGGTCATTTTTTCCACCGGTTTACCACTCAAGCAATTTTGAATATTTTTTACAATGTCTCTAGGATTGTACGGTGGAACATACGAACTAAACCCCGTTCCAATGCCTTCGGTTCCGTTTATCAACACTGTTGGTAATACCGGTACAAAAAACTCGGGTTCAATTTGTTTTCCGTCATCCGAAAGGTAATTGAGAATTTCATCATCACGAGCATCAAAGAGTTCGCGAGCCTCTGGGCGTAACTTGGTGAAAATATACCTCGTCTGACTCGCATCTTTTCCACCCATGAGACGCGTACCAAATTGGCCACAGGGCTCGAGAAGATTCACATTATTAGAACCTGTGAAATCGTGAGCAAGTTTCACAATTGTCTCGGCAAGGGACACTTCACCGTGGTGGTACGACGTTTTTTCAGACACAAATGATGCCAGTTGTGCAACTTTCATTTCTTCACGAAGTCCCTTTTCGAAACACGCGTAGAGCACCTTGCGCTGCGAGGGTTTCAGACCGTCGCACACGTGTGCTACCGAACGGCGAAGGTCCGCCATACTAAAATTTATAAGATCCTTGTGAATAAACTCTGAAATGGGCAAATTTGTAATTTCTCCATACCTAACTTCTAAATCTGAAGACTTTTTCTCAGAACCCTCTAGAAGCCATTGTTTGCGATCATCCGCTTTCGACTTGTCAAATGCGAGAACAATTGAATTCTTTGTGAGTTCGTCTACATCAAATGCCACTGTGAGATTCTTGATATTTTTAAAATATTCGCGAGCCTCGGCTGATGTAGATGTTCCGAGACCCTTGTAGTATTTGATTCTCCATCCAGTTTGATGACTCGCATGCCATACACGGAATGAAGTATCAGTGTAAAAAGATTCCGTCTGAGATCCTTTGGTAGCCTTGATTATTGGTGTCACCATACTCACAACAAAGTTCAAGTTGAGAAGACTTGGCCAAAAGTAGTGAATCATGTTTAGTATGAGTCCCTTGATGTGACTACCATCGTTATCAGCATCCGTCATTATCATCAACTTGCCATACCTGAGTTCGCTTACCGACTTGTACTCGCGATCCTGTTGGAGACCCAAAATCTTTTTGAGGTCATTAAACTCTTGATTTGCCATGAGTTGTTTCACACTCGCATCTCGAACATTCTTACACTTTCCTCTAAGTGGAAAGACGCCAAAGCAGTCCCTCCCAACAACTGAGAGACCAGCCACTGCCAAAGTTTTTGCAGAGTCACCTTCTGTCACTATGAGAGTACACTTTTCAGACTTGGCAGTTCCTGCAAAATTGGCATCGTCAAGTTTTGGAATTCCTGTTATGCGTGACTTGCGAGATCCATCCGTCTTTTTGAGCTCTTTGAGCTCCTTAAACTTGGCAACTGCTAAAACTTCATCTTGGATACCAGTTTTTAAAACTTGTTTAATAAACTTGGTTGACGTCTCAAACTTGCTACCAAATTCTTGGGGCTTCAATGTGCATTCTGACTTGACCTGACTTCCAAATGTAGGATTTACAAGAGTCGAACGAACCATGACAAACATGGTATTTTTTACATTCTGGGGCTTCAATTGCAACTTTTTGCTCGCAAGTTCTTCAATAATGTTACTTGCAATGGATGAAACAACGTGATCAACGTGCGATCCACCCTTGGTGGTGCATATACCATTGACAAATGAGACTTGCTGGAACCCATCACTTGGCGCAATCGTGACGCTCCAGCGTTCCGTGTTTAAACTCGCAACTTCCACTCCTTCTTGTAAATACATTTTCGCATACGCCTCTGTTGACATTTGCTCAAGTTGTTCACCTTGGAAAGAAACTTTACAATTGGGGCTCGTGCACACGACTGCGTCGTAGACCCTCTTTTCAATAATTTTATACATGTCATCGTCGAGACCAGCCATACCAAACCTCTTCCAATCTGGTACAAATACTATTTCGACGCTAGATTTTTTACATGCATCCTTTCGCATCTTTGGTTCGGTACTTTTTGTCATGTTATTAGTCCATGTTTGGCAATAATACAAGTGATTTTCAGAATCGTGTATAGTAACTGTAAACATCTTTGAATAAATATTTGCAAGCTTGGCTCCATAACCATTTCTACCACCTACAACACGCTCTTGAGTATCATCATAATTGGTACTCGTAAGAAGATGACCAAAGGTTAACTCGGGATTCCAAATATTCTCCGTGTCATGTTTTACAACAGAAATACCACCCAGAGGTCCATCGTTTTCAATTGAAATAGATCCCAACGTCTTGTCAACAGTTACTGAAATATTTTTAACAAGTTTTGGAAATGTTGAATTGCGATCAATGGCATTGACTAGAATTTCATCAAAAATTTTTAAAAGAGCTGGGGAATATGTCACTTGTTTTTGAATAAATTTGGAGCCATCTAGAACCCAGTAAGTCTCAGATGTTCGCGAAACTGGACCAACATATGAATCAGGGCGCTTGAGAATGTGTTCGAGATGGGAAATCTTTTGAATTTTTTCAGCCATTTTTTCTTACAAGTATTGTTTCTTATTTTTTTATCTGACAATTGTATGACTGTGACACTTACACCCGATGAGATTGCAAAATTAAATGAGACTGATGCCACAAAGAGATACTTTGTAGTATACAATGGAACAAATAGTACTATTTATCCAGCTCTTATTGGGTACGATGAAAATAATAAAATATTAACAGATGTTGACAAGAATAATTTACCAAGTGGATTTATTCTAGAACCAAAAAAATATAAAATTTTAACATTTCCAAAATATGTTATAAGTGGTAGAATAATTGCCCGAACCGGATGTAAGAGTGTTACCGGTTTGTATGGGCCAGGTCTTGATGGGTTATTATGTGACACTGGAGATTGTCATCAAACTTATGATCCTTCATCTGGTAAACCAGAAGATGTGACATATAATGTTAGTGACAAAGGTTTACTCTGTAACATAAAAGGTGGCCAAGCTCCAGCCACTATTCTAGAGTTTTCTTTTACACGTGCGTCAACAAAAGACGGCGACGTAAACACTGATTATTATGACGTGTCACAAGTCGATGGAAATAATATGAGCGCGCAAATGGAACCAATTAGGAACCAAAATCCAAAAGCACCCGATGGCGTTGATTCAAATTACTGGTGTCAAAAAGCTGGTTGTACGGCAAAATTAGATTGTCCACCTGAAATGCGAGTATATGATGACAATGGTAAGTGGATAGCGTGTCAGTCTATTTGTGCAGCTATAAGTGGTATAGGAACAAACTTTGCAGGGGATAGAAAAACAAACACAGGACCTCAGCATTATTTAGGTCCACCACCGGGACCTTTTAATAACTTTACTGGTAATTTGCTCAAGAATGATCAAACATCTTATAATAAACTAGTCGACATGTGGAAAACAAATTATTATTGGGACCAAACAACTTCTACTTGGTTACCAGATAAAGATGAGTCTAAATGTCCACTCGCGTGCACTGGGAATCCACCAACTTGTACAGTTCCTACAACGTGTATTTCAACAGAAGATTTAGTTTGCTGTAGAGCCAAAGATGGTAACTCGTGCGGACCTCCTCCTCAATTTGATGGACCAAGTGACCAGGGATGTAGCCCGTATGTAACAAATTATAAAGGTGATTCATACATTCCACACCTTTGTAAATCTGAAAACTGGCCAGTTACTTCCGATGGTCAAAAATATAATGAAGTTTTAAAAAAACAGTGCCCCGGGGCGTATTCTTGGGCATTTGACGATTTTAGTAGTACATTTACATGCAATTCAGTGAGCGACACACCAGTTCATTATTTTGTACAATTTTATGATTATAATGGAACTCCGGAAACGCTGGGACCTGGACCCACACCTGGACCCACACCTGGACCCACAAAATCGTTTTGGACTCTTACACACATTTTAATGATTGCCAGTGGAGTACTTTTACTTATTTTAATACTTGTTATTATTTTTAAGAGACAAAATTAGCAAAGTTTTTAACAAGTATTCCATTTTTATAATAATTATAAGTAGGTGTAAATCCCAATTTGTTATTTTTACTAAAAATTTCAACTCTGTCATTTGGGTATTTTTTTGATTCATTTATAGCATCTTCCTCTGATAATAATATAGTTATATCTTCCCATTCACTTCCACAAAGTAATACAAAAACAAAATCCATTTATTATAAGTATTATTAAAATCAAGGTGTGTCAGGTCAGAACACATTTTATTTTATTAGCCTCTTCTCTTGCCATTTTATCAACAGCTTCATTTTGAGGATTTCCATTGTGAGCCTTGACCCATTTCCAAGTAACATGAGGACCATTCACTTTATCGAGTTGTATCCACAACTCTCGATTTTTAATTGGTTCTCCTTTGGCTGTATTCCATCCATTTTTTCTCCAGTTAATAATCCACTTTGTAATTCCATTCTTGACATAACACGAATCGGTGTACAGTGTAATTTCACGAGAACCAGCCTTTTCAAGAGCTTTTAGAGCTGCTGTAAGTTCCATTATATTATTCGTTGTATTAGGCGAACCACCGCAAAGTGTAAAATCAGAACAAATAACAGCCCATCCACCCGGGCCAGGGTTCCCGAGACAGCTTCCATCAGTATAAATCTCCATGATAAAATCTAATATAATAGTAGTATGTATCTTTATTTGGTACTTGCAGTTTTCATAGCTTACCTCATTTATAGAAGCTCCAAGGGGCCTGACATTAAAACAATGGTGAAAAAATGTGCAAAGTGGGCAACAACAGCGCAGCAGGATGCATCGTTGTTAACCGGGATTACTCATGCAAATTACGCAACTGGGTATCTCATGTCTCTCAAAGAACTCGCTTCACCAACTGAAATTCATCGTCAGACTGGTATAGACTTTAAAAAGTTTGAAGAACATATAAATAATGTTCAAGAAATGTTAAATCAACGAGTTCTTAAAAAATATCCTGACATGTCTGGTGAAACTGATTTGTATTTATCTAGTATAGCAAGTTCCTAAGATTGCGCCTTGAAAAATTCATACGTCAACTTGAGAGCCTGTGCCTTAGCAGGCTTCTCTGATATATTCTCCTCTAGAACAAATTTCAAAAACTTTTTATAAAGATCAGTCTCTGTAAGTGCCTTGTTCAATTCAGACTTGGCATCCTTGAGTTCGTCACTGAGATCATCTACACGCTTTATAAGCTTCTTATCAAATGAAGGCGCCATTTGATACACCGTGGTACATTTTTTTAAGCTAATAAAAAACATGTCTCAAACGTGTTCACGTTGTTTTTGAATATAAGATAAATATCTGATATGGAAGTTCTCCGTCGTAGTGCGATTACTCTTCCCATGTTTCCTGTTAATGGCACTCCCGATGAACAAGAAGCATTTGTTATCAAGTTTACCAATTTTATTATTAAAATGCGCGAAAATAAAAAATTACGTGAGGAGGCAAAGATTACCACTAAGAAAATTACAGGATTGGTATCTATTCCGCATTCAGTTGTAAAATGTCAGGCTGTTAATATGAATAATACACAGTGCAAGTTCAAGGCGGTGTGTGGAAAGTTTTGTAAGAAGCATCAAATTTCTAAAAAAGATCTTGATGTATTATAAATGAATAATAACAATTACCTTGCTCCAGGAACCCCTATTAGGAATGCTCTCAAAGAACGAACGCGTAATGTTTTAAAGAGACAACCTAGAATTAAAGTTGGTAACGCTGTCAATTTTTATCACATTTCAAATGGAAGAATGGGTTCTGGTATAGTTCTTCGTAAAAGTAACGCCAAATTAGCTAGATTTCCAGGTGAAAATCTATGGATTGTTGATAATGGAAATAAAAGATTTGCAATTCCTGTTAGTAAAATAGTTAGTGTTAATGTGGGTAATAATAATTTTTAAAATAATTTTAGTTGTGTAATGTAACAATGTTTGATTCTGATACACTCCGCCCAGTTATAATTGCCATGGCTCTCTACCTTGTCCTCAGTATACTCATCCCGAAAATTGTCAAGAAACCCACTGATATCAAGATTATTGATGATCTTGTCATGTACCTTGTTGCTCAGAAGGGGTTTATGATGTCTGGTGTTATTCTGATTGGTGTCATCATGTACTCGACAAATTATATTAATGAGAAAATGCTCGAGTAATATCCTTTTTTATATTTTCGGCACTCACTAGATCTTTTGTATGTTTATGATTCATACGAGTCAATCTATTGTCATAGGCATCCTTCATAAACTCCATCAACTGTTTAAAATCCGGATCTCCCCAAACCATTCCTTTTTTAAACAGAAAGTCATCATTAATTATCTCACATGTTTCACATTTAATTAAATACGGCGTCTTTATGTACTCTTTTGGTGCACTGTATTCTGGTATAATAACAGGTTTATCACACATGGCAGCTTCCACAGCACCCATACCAACACCTTCAGAATGTGGAAAACTTACGTAACAGTGACATTGTTCATGTATCGCCTGCATTTGTTCAACTCCCAAGAGTCCATTTATTATATGAACCCTTGGAATTTTCCAGATGACAGGTTCTTTACAGGTTGCTTTTAAAACTAGAAGAGTGTCAGGAAGGTTGAGCCTAATAAAGGCTTCTATGATTTTCTTGACTTGTTTACGTGGATCAAGTATATTACCAATATGATAAAATACATATGTTCCAGTATCCCTATTGTGAGGAATTTTAAAAAGTGGAACATGATGACGAATAATTTCAAAATTTGTTTTTGGAAATTGTCTAGATAGAATAATTTGACAAAATTCACTTGGTACATATATTGTTTCAAACAAAGAACACAAATCTCCATACAGTTCATGAACTGTTTCTGTTTCACAAACCGTCATACATATAATTTTACGGGCTTTCTTTTTGATATTCACAAGATATTGTATAATTTCTGGTAATGGGATTGCAAATATAAAGACATCTTCTTCTTTTTCTATGGGAGTTCCGATTTCAATGTATTTACTATCAGGATAAAGTAGTTGATATTTTTTTAAAACTTGACCAATTCCAGCTAAAAGACTCGGTCCTATAAACAACATTAATAGTTTTAAAGGAATAATTATCTTTATTACTATAAATGGATACAGTTAAGGAGTTTATTTTATCGCAACGTAAATTAGACACTACTACTCGCATTTGTTTTCTTCAAATGATAGATGTACTGTCTACTTTGGGTAACGGAAGTGTGTCAGAGGGTCCTCCTGGTCCTCCTGGTCCTCCTGGTCCCCCAGGTCCAGAGGGTCCTCCCGGTGCTGATGGAGTCAGCGAAGTCGAAGGTCCTCCCGGTCCAGAGGGTCCTCCCGGTCCAGAGGGTCCTCCCGGTCCAGAGGGTCCTCCCGGTCCAGAGGGTCCTCCCGG
>Ga0114963_10001236_pt1 | contig 17741 bp, 19 predicted proteins | sample C_131016_EF_Meta_FD_87019 | JGI IMG/M metagenome (GOLD analysis project Ga0114963, IMG submission 87019) | Freshwater microbial communities from Lake Croche, Canada to study carbon cycling - C_131016_EF_MetaG | ecosystem: Environmental > Aquatic > Freshwater > Lake | place: Lake Croche, Canada...
ATAAAAATCTATTATAAAAATCTATTATAAAAATCTATTATAAAAATCTATTATAAAAATCTATTATAAAAATCTATTATAAAAATCTATTATAAAAATCTATTATAAAAATCTATTATAAAATAAAAAATTATTCCAAATCATGAATTTTATTTTGTGTATGTTGATTTTTTAAAAAATAATTTAATGCAACAGAATTTTCTATATAAAAAATACCCAAATTATTTATTTTTTCAAAAATAATATTATTGCTTTTTCTTATAACATCAATATAAAAGACAACCCTCAATTGATTTGTAGGATTTTTTACATGATGTAAATAAATATCATCAAAAACTATGCCTTTTTTTTGTTTCCAAATATATTTTTCTTCTCCACATACAATATATGCTTTATCATTTATGTTATTAGTGTTATTATTTGGTATTATAATACCAAGGTGATATCTTAAATAACCTTTGTAATATCCAACATGAGGAGGTATTTCAACACCAGGGTCTAATATACTAAAAAATGCATTATGTATTTGGTCATCATGTAATAAATTTAATGTATTTGGAAAATATTTTTTCAAGTTATTATCTATTACACCTATTTTTTTTAAATACAATGCTCTCCAACAATTTTCTGTATTTTCAGTATTATTAATTTCTATTTTAAAACCGGGATTCAATTTTCTTATACAATCTGGTTTATTGTCTTTTATATAATTATTAAATTCATGTATAATCATATTTGCATTTTTTTCAATATTAATAGATGAAGGAAAAATATCATAATAATTTTTTATAAAAGGTGGATTATGATAATGTAAAGTTAAAATAATACTAAATATATTTAAGATTGGTATAGTTGAAATATATATTAAGCAAAATAACAAAAATATAAAACTGTATTTTATATAATTATTTTTAAACAAAGTACATAAATATATGAAATAAATTATCAATAAAATAAAAGCGATTGAAGAAATGTATCCTAAATTATATTTACTATTTAAATATTGTTGTAATTTACCAATACTTGTGCAACCATAACATAAAGATGGAATAAATATTGTCAATACAATTGGTATGATTTCAGTAATAGATAATAAAATTAAAATAATAATTATAATATTATTTATAACATTATTATTTATAGTGCATTTTTTCATATATTATCAAAATATAAAATTATTCAATTAAATTACTGATTACTAATTATAAGTAATATAATTTTTAACTTTTTCATGAATTAAATTAAAAATGCTATTATTTGTTTGACAAATATCACAATATACCATACTTAATAAAATTCTTCTCTCATCTTTTTCAATAGTAGTTGCTTTATGCATTATATCAGAACCTTTGAATATAACCAAACTATTTTCTTTCATTTTGTATTTATAAATTTTGTTTTTATATTTGTAATGAAATTCATTTTGTGAGAGTCCATCTTTGGTTGCATTTTCATTTACAATGGTTAATAAAACAACAAATCTATCTCCGTAAAAATTGCTATGGTCTGTATGCCAATTTATACCATCCCCTTTAGATGTATATGTTAAAAGAGAACATGCATTTGGGTCAGATAAAGGGACTCGTTGTATTGATTTGTTTACAGAATCACTTATAACATTTAAAAAAGTATTTGAATAATATAATTCTACTAATCCTTTATATTCTTTTTTATGTAAATCAAAAAAATTAACACCTGATGCTTTTTTGATATAAATTTTTGTAGATTTGAATGTTTTATTATTAAATTGATTTTTGATATAATGAAAATAATCTTGTGTTAATATATTATCTATAATGATAATATTATGCATTTTTTTTAATTTATAATTTGAATTTATTATTATTTTTCTCTCTAATCTATTTAAATTTTTATATGTATTTTTTAAATATTTTTGAACAACAATATTTTCTTCATAAATATAATAAATTGTCAAAGTTGTCATTAATATTATGCAAAAAACGGTTATTATAATTAAATATATATTTAAAGAATTTAGGGAATTTAAAGAATTATTAATTTTCATATATAAATAATATATTATTTATTACTACAAATATTTATTACTACAAATATTTATTACTACAAATATTTATTGTTATTATTATTATTATTATTATTATTATTATTCTTATGTAAATATTAGTTTAATATAATATTTGTATAATAATAATATTATGGATTTACATAAAATGGATAAAATGGAACAGTATTTTTCTTTTAAAAAAATGGAATATGAAAAAGGATTTTTAGATGAAAATGTAGATGCAACTTATATAATTCATTTAAAAAACAATGGTCGTTGGGAACATATACAAACACAATTGAAAAAATATCATCCAACTAAAACAGTATATATATTAATCAATGATGATTATGAAAAAATGAAAAAAAGTTTGCCAGATAAAACAAAATATGAAACATATCAAAATATCACAGATACATTTTTATATTGTTATTCTCATGCAGATAAACATCATTATGAAAATATTCTTATTTTAGAAGATGATTTTATTTTTACGAATGAAATGAAAAAGAGAGAAAATTTAGATGAAATAAATACTTTTTTAAAACAATATAAAGACAAAAGTTTTATTTATTATTTAGGAGGTATCCCATCAGTAGCTATACCAATAGATTCTAAATTAATACATTATAGACCTTTATTTATTAGTTGTTCTCATGCAATTATATATTCCAAAAAAATACGTGAAACTATAAAAACGTTTAATTTCAATAATCATTATGATATAGTACTTACTACAAATATTTTCAATAAATATATGTTTCATAAAGCGTTATGTTATCAAACTTTTTCAGATACTGAAAATAAAAATAATTGGTATTTGTTTATGCCAAGAATAAATTATATTTTACAAAAAATAACTAATTATATTATTAAAATCTTAAATTTAAATACAAATCCAGAAAAAGGATTTGCAATTATATATGCTTTTTCAAAAATATCTTTATTTATGATATTAATAAATAGTATAATATTTTTATTATTAATTTTCAATTATAATAAAGTTATTCATATTTTTTCTGAAATAAAAAATGAAATTCCAAATTTACATGAAAATCCAAATTTATATGAAAATATAAAAAGTATTTGAAAAGTATTTAAAAAAAATTGAAATAAATTTTTAAATAAAATAAAGAAACAATAACTTAATGGTCAATTTAAGAAGAAACGCTATATTTAATCGCGATTATATATTTACTGATACTCAAACAATGTCAACTTCTCCTCAAATCATTTCTACTTATAATTTCAAGTTAGCATATACTTCTTGTCAAAATCAATATAGAAATTATAACAAAAAATCAAATAAAGATTTCTTTATTATGGTAGAGAGAGATTTTCGTGAAAGACTCAGTTTAAGTAATCATCATACACTTGAATTTGTCAAAATGCAAGAAGTTCGTGGAGTTGCAAATGAAGATTTACCTGCAATACAATTTAATCCTATACATGATAATGTGCCTGTAGATGAAATATATGGATTAACTTGTTATTTCTATATTCGGGTTATTAGCCATATTGCATATAATGTTACACATACATTTGTTTCACACAATACTAGACATACACATACAAATATTTATGATAATGCAAATGAAACTCAAATTTTAAATTATATAATTGAACCATTGATTGCAATTTTACCATCAAATGAACATATAGAACCAGAACCCGAACCTGCTGCAGCAGTAGTAGCAGTTGAAGAAGTAGAAGAAGTTGCAGCAGTAGTAGCAGTTGAAGAAGTTGAATTATGTTGTATTTGTTATTCTTCAACATGTGAAGAACATAGTTATTATACATGTAGTCATTTATTTTGCAATGGTTGTATAACACAATGGAATATTACTTGCAGACGAAGATTAGCACTAGATACATGTCCAACTTGCAGAAGTGCACGCCGTCCACCACCACCACAACAACCAGTGCAAACAACTGATATGTCAAATAATGTTATGAATGCGCATATTACTTATAGATATGATATGTCATATAATATAATAAATAATGCAAATAATAGAAATTATAGAAACAATATTTAATTTTGTGTATATTATTATAATAAATTGTGTATATTATTATAATAAATTATGAAAAATATTTAACTAAACTTTTATGTATTTCTGTATTTCTGTATTTCTTTAAGTTGTTAAATTAAACATTTTTTTTTGTTGCAAAAGGGCCACTTAATAATTCACTTTGTCCATAATCTGTTTTTCCAATAACGATATTCTCTCCTTCAAATAATTCATTGCAAATATCTGCTGTTGAAATATTATCTTGTCCAGATAATGTGGATTCTTGTGTATTCATATTAGTGATACCTATCAAATTTCCTTGTTCATCAATGGTTTGAGTTAATGCACTACCCGTTTTTTCTGCATTCTTAATATTCTCTTCAATCGCTTTTTGTTTTGTTTCTTTTACTCGTTGCTCAAAACTCATTTTGGCATTTGTTTCATTCTTTTGTTTTTCAGACATTAACTGATTCAATTCATCTTCTAAATATTCTACACGACCAGTTTTGTATGCTTCTGGGTCCCATGGCATCCATAAACCAACCGGACCTACATATACATCATGATTTGGGTCAAGTTCACGCAATATTTTACACCTTAATTCGGCTTCTTCTTGAGATGGATAACATCCGCGAACTTTTAATCCACGAATATTTGTTTGAAAATCATGTGCTACATCAAATTTTTTCTGTAATTCTTCTTCATTATTATCTAAATAGGTTTTGTAATCATCTGAAATATTTATTTGTGCCAAATTTTCTTTTTCTTCTGTAATAAATTCTTTAAAATCATTTGTTAAATCATCAAATGTTAATTTATATTTATATGCAACAAAGTTTAGGAATTGTATATACTTTTCCATAGATTTATTTAAATCCCATTGTTTCAAAAATTGCTCAAAAAAGAACACTTCTTTTTCTTTTAAAATCTTTTCTGGAGAACAAAAAGAAATACAGGCAAATTTTTGTCCTCCAATAGGTTTATCTTCATCTAGAAGATCAACATATTTAGGATTTACTTTGCCATTAATTATTCGTTTTTCATAATTGTCTGTTTTAGCAGATTTATTGTATTTTGGATGTTTTGGGTGTTTTGATTGTTTACTCATTGTTTTATATTTTATTTATTATTTAAGTTTTTATTTTAATATATAATTAATTATAGTTATTAAAATTACAATTAAATATTTACAATTAAATATTTACAATTTTTATTTTTTCTTTTTATTAATTATAAATGAGTTTAGTTAATATTCAAGAAATTGTAAAACGAATTATCAAATATTTAGTTGAAGGTGTGATTGTCGCATTTGCTGCATATGCTATTCCTAAACGCTCATTGAATGTTGAGGAGATTATTCTGATTTCTCTTACAGCTGCCGCAACATTTAGTATTTTAGATACTTATATTCCTAGTATGGGTGTTACTGCTAGGAGTGGAGCTGGTTTCGGTATAGGTGCAAACTTGGTCAAATTTCCAGGTGGGTTTTAATAATATAATTAATTAAGTATTTAAAGAACTATTTAAAGAACTATTTAAAGAATCAGATAAAATTTAATCAAGTATTTAAAGAAAATAAATAAATAGATAAATATTTAAATAATATTATTAATTAAAAAAACAAAGATAGTTAATTAATAATAATCATGCCAAACTTTAAACCTAAACCCAACAAAAAAAATAAGTACAATAAAAAACAAAATATAACTTTAGATATTAAACATAAAGAATTTTTAAATGAATTCAACACTAACGATAATGATATAATTCCAAACTTAAAGAAACAACGAAATGAGTTTAGAGAGAAAATAAAAAAAAATGGTAATATGTCAATTGAACAAAAATTAGATTTAGAAGATAAAATACATGATTTAACTGTTCAAATAAAAGAATTAAAATATAAAAAAAAAGATTATTTTTTAGAAAATTCTAAATTTATATTTGAATATTTTGAAAATAAAAAAAATATTCCAAATGCAAATAATACAACTTCGGTAGCTTCTGTGGCTTCTGCAGGCGTCTCTTCATCTTTAGCAGTTTCTGAAACACAAAAACAATCTCAACCAACAGTTGCAAATAGTAAAAATAAAATAATAAATTCTTTTTTCAAAATAAATACCGAAATAACCGAAACAGATAATATTATAGAAAAAGAAAATAATATTGTCAGCAAATATTTAAGTAATATTGATCATAATTTTATTGATATAAATTCTATTGTATTCCAAACTGATATATGCAGCAAATGTCGCAAAGGAGAATTAATACCAGTAGAAGATGAAGGTATTTTAGTTTGCAATAATTGTTTTATTATGCAACCTTATTTAATTGAAAATGAAAAACCTTCTTATAAAGAACCTCCTAAAGAAGTTTGTTTTTATGCATATAAAAGAATTAATCATTTTAAAGAAATATTAGCACAATTTCAAGGAAAAGAAACTACACAAATTCCTCCTGAAGTTATTGAAAATATAAAAATACAAATTAAAAAAGAGAGAATAGAAATCTCTCAAATATCTAATTTGAAAACAAAAGAAATTTTAAAAAAATTAGGATATAATAAATATTATGAACATATCCCTTTTATAAAAGATAAAATGGGAATTAAACCACCAATTATGTCTGTAGAATTAGAAGAAACATTATGTAATTTATTTATTGAATTACAATCTCCTTATTCAAAAAATTGTCCAAATTATCGTGTAAATTTTTTAAATTATTATTATACTGCATACAAATTATGCGAACTTTTGGGCGAAACACAATATTTGGAACATTTGCCAATGTTGAAAGATAAAGAAAAACGAATAGAACAAGATGAAATATGGAAATTAATTTGCAAAGAATTAAATTGGGAATTTATCCCAACTATTTAATTTATTTAATTTATTTAATTTTTATAAAATCGGATATAAAGCTTTTTTCATTAATGGACTTCCATTTTTAATAAGGTCTTTTGGAGGTGGACCTACATTTTTAAAATACTTTTTGTAATTATTTATTACTTCATCTACTGTTTTATCTTTTGCTTTAGGATAAAGTCCTGTTTCATAACTATCTTGGGATAAAGGAGCTGTCAAATATGCTTTTATATTTGTGTCTTCATCAAACCCATTTAATTGAACATCTAATTTTTTTGTTCTGGAAGGTTGCAATTTAATGAATTTATGTTTTCCGTCTGAATAAATAACAACTACATTTTTACCATTTGATAAATCCCGCCAAAAATTTTCTAATGGTTTATTTTTTCCCCAAACAGTCGTTGGTTCTGCATGCATAGATTTGACGCGTTTAGATAATTTTATTTTTCTACTTTTTGAAGTCTTCTTTGTTTTCTTTGTTGTTTTCATTTATAATATAAATAAAAATAATAAATTTAATTAATGTTTAATTAATGTTTAATTTAATCCAATTATTAATAGAAAACATATCTCCGTACCATATTTTATTTAATTCATATTCAGGATAATATACATTAGAAAAAAATGATAAATAACCAATTATAGCTGAAAATGAACCATGAGATAATATTATATTTTGACATGTGCTTCCAAATTGAAATGTACTTATTTCATCAAACTCAATTAATTGTGCACATGGATATAATTCTAATAATTGTATTATTATATTATGACTTTTATCATCTGTTGATATATACAAATTATCAAAATTGATATTTTTAATTGCATTTGTATAATATATAATTCCTGGATTAAGATGTTCAGCATCAGTTAATCTAACATGAATAAATAAATCATTATTTTTAGTATATCGGGAATTAAATGGATTTTTTTCAATAATATTTGATTTTATTTCATCTTTGTGTAAATAATTATATAAAAAATTTGTTATTTCTTTTGTTTGAAAATAATAGCTGGTTGGGTTTAAATTATAATTTAATTCATTATTATTATAAATTGTAAAATAATTATTATCTGTTAATTCTTCAGTAGTATTGTATGAATTACTTCCATTAAATAATTCAATGCCTAATTTATTGATTAAATCTTTATTATAGTAATCAACGCTTAAATTATGTTTTTTAGCTAATAAAGAAACCGCTAAATTTCGTATAATTTGATTTCCTAATCTTCCATTATTTCCAGTTGAAGTCATTTTGTATTTATATTATATAAATATTTTATATTATGCATAAAATATAATAATAATAATTCATTATTATATAATTAATATCAATATGTCTTATTCAACAACAACTCCAATGTTTATTAATAATTCTGGATTACCTATTAATATTGAAACATGGCAACAAGATTCATTAAATATTGTATTAGTAAAGCCTGGAGAACAAATAATATTACCTTCTATTACCGGTGAATGGTATCTTCAAACATATTTAACTAAAGAATTTGCCGAAGAATGGAAAAAATGTGGTATGCAACCAGGTACAAGAATTGGTAAATTTCGTAATAAACCATGTGTTTTAGGCAATTATTCATGGATTGCAGACGAAGCATTTCAGCTCATATATAATATTGATGATACTACTAATATTGCTACCGCAACTTTGAAAAAAATAAATTAAAGTTAAAACTATTTATATTATTAATATATTAATGTATTAATATGAGTATACCAAATATAACTATGAATATTGAAAAGGAACCTGGTAATTCTGAATTATTATTACGAATTACTTCAAATGATATTTGTGATTTAGCATATCACATAGTAGATTTTTTTGACAACAAAATAAAAACAGTTAAAGAACAACTTGATGCAGAACCTGATGAACCGGATGATGCAGAATTTGATGAACGTGATTCATTATTTGATGAACTTGGTGATGAACGTGATTCATTATTTGATGAACCTCCTGCAGAACTTGATGAACATGATAAACCGGATGATGAACTTGATGAACTTGGTGATGAACGTGATTCATTATTTGATGAACCTCCTGCAGAACTTGATGAACCTGATGAACTTGGTGATGAACTTGATGAACTTGAAGATGAACGTGATTCATTATTTGATGAACCTCCTGATGAACATGATAAACTTGAAGATGAAAGTGATTCATTATTTGATAAACCTCCTGATGAACATGATAAACCGGATGATGAACTTGATGATAAACACCTTTATGCAGAAATAATAAATTTTATTAAAAAAGATAAAGAAGAAATGTTAACTGAAAATAAATGTATGCCAAATTTTGAGACCTTTGTGCCAATAAATGAATCATTCTGTGAAGAATTATATAAAATTGCAATATATGATTATTATGAAACCGGATCAATGAGAAGTGTTAATAAAGATAATATATTTGATAGAACAACTGTTAGTAATGATTCATTTTCTACAACTAGAGGAACTAGTTTTTTTCCTTATTTATATTTTGATAGTAAATATTTTGGAGGTCAGTTAAAAATTAAAATAGCTCAAACAATAGAAGAATTATTAAATTCAAATTGTATTGATCCAACAATTTATGAGAAATTGCGTAGTAAAAATAAGTTCATAAGATTTACAGTAGAATTATATCATAATCGTAAAACATCCGACCATATGTGGCATATGGATTTAGATTGTAAATCTATCATGTTATTTTTATCCTATAAAAATGATTCGCACGTAATAACTGCTGAATTTGATTTTGAATGTAACAGTGACAATACAACGCGTGAGCCTAATGTTATTCGGTTTATGCTTATTAACCCATATAATACAATTTATGGTAAAAATTTATTACATTCTAGTCCATGTAATGCAGAGATACCAAAACTAAGAGAATGCGCAAAAACAAAAAGAAAACACCCAATTGAGTTTGATGGTAGTAGAACATTTATTAGAATTGTTGCAACAATCAATGATATAGAAACTAAAAGAGTGTCAAAAGTTGATGGTCATGATTCTATACATGAATGGAAACAAATATGTTCCTCTTTTTCAAGGTCTAACACAAATATACAAAATGCAGATGGGTTAACAATTAAAAATATGGATACATTAATAGATGATTTAACTAAATATGTAACAGATACTACCGATCAAATTGAATTTACTGGAGGAAAACGAAAAACTAGACAAACTAGGAAAAAACAAAAAAATAGGAAAAAACGAAAAAATAAGAAAACAAAAAAACAAAAACAAAAACAAAATAACAAACAAAAAACAAAAAAACCATCAATAATGTAAATTTGTTTTTTTTGATTTGAACAATGGGATTTTCAATTGAGAACGTTTGCTACATTTTGTTGTTGCACGAATACATTCAATCGCAATATAAGGTTTTAATTCCCATGATTGATATTGAGGAAATATATCCATAGTAGAGATAGCTTCCGTTGAATAATATAAATTATCTAATTGTTTTATATTATCCCCACGTGTATTTAATGTATTATTAATATAATTTTCTTGAATCATTGCTGGATGCAAACCTGGTTCTAACCAAAAAGTCTCATATTTTTCTTCTAGACTAGTATCCAATAATAATAATTTTTCTGTTGTTGCAAAAATATTCGCACTTTGTATATCTTTATTATGTAAAGTTTTCTTTAAGTTCAATTGTAAATTGTTTAATATAGACCGAATATCTCCGTTGGATTCATTATATAATTGATCTATGGTAAATTTGTTAATTTTGATTTTCTCTCTTTGAACAATATTATAAATTAAACGATATACATTTTCATATGATGGCTTTGGTATTTTTATTTCTACACAATATTGTAATAATGGTTTCAATGATTGACTATATCGGTCATCACAAATACAAATAATGGGGATATCATTATCGGTAGGTATCAATTTTATGAAATCAATAATATTTTTTATAAGACCATAATCGGCGCTATTTCCATCAATATCACTAAATATAATTGCATTTTTTTTGTCATTATTGAGATTAAGAGAGAGCGAAGAATGAAAGGATAAAAGAGGTTTTAATGTTTTATTAAAAAAATCTTTATTTCTCTCTTGGTCGGAATTTACAAATATAATATGATAATTATATTTTGTTAATACAAGTTCAGATAATAAAGATTTTCCACATCCATTGATACCAGATATTAACATGCATTTTTTCTCTCTTTTTTGTTTTTTTAACCATTGAATAAAAGGTAATATAACAATATTATGATCTCCAATAAAATCTGTTAAATCTATTGGACGATATTTTGTTGTAAACATAATATATATTTTAATTATTTATATTTATATTTTGTTTATATTTTGTTTATATTTTGTTCAAGAGAGAAAATAAAAAATAAATAAAAAAATAAAAAACAAAATAAAAATAAAAATAAAAAAATTTGTATATAATTATTTTTATTTGTTAGTTAAGTTTAGTTAGTTTTTAACATTCAACATCTACCAATGAATCCATGAATGGTACATCTAGAGATAATAATTCTTCAAGTTTTAAATCATAAAAACGATGTTTTATATACAAATCATTATTAAATTCGCCACAATTTGTTTCAATAATTTCATAAATAGTTTGCATTTGTTGAATAATTTTTTTATATGAATCGCGAATATATTCTTCTTTTTCTTTTTGAGTATCAAAATAACTATCATTATCTGAAAATACAATAAGCAAATCTGTAATATCACTTTCAATACATGCAAATGGTGTAAGCAATTTGTTTATTGTACTTTGAGAATTCCAATAATTATCATCAAGATAAATTTGAAAATCTTTTATTTTTTGTAAATAATTTTCAAAATATTGTTTATGTTCTGTATATGTCATATTTTTTATTTTAAGAATTGAATCAACAACTTCCATTAAATTTGCAGGAATTTCAAAATCTTCAGAAATCAAAGTTGGGGTTGGATTAGCGCGCGATCTTTTTCTCACTTCAAATGGTTCTATTTCAATATTAGTTAACTTATGCAAAAGATCGCACACATCCGCCATTTGTTTTTCTAATGCAAATATTTTTGCGGCATCTTCTTGTTGTTTTGTTTGTAATTTTACAATTTCGCGACCTTGATAATTTATTTCTTCCGCCATATTAACACAAGTGTTTGCGATTTGATGAATGTTCATGGCAGTGTCTGGAATTGGATTTGTACATTTAACAAATGTCCAATAATGTTCTTCAGAATTTTCGTATGTATGCAATAAATACATACGAAATGAACTTCCATTATCTAAAGTTCTTTTAATCATCTTAGCTAAAGGGGAATCCGAATATTCTAAATGAATGCATGCATTTACTTGATTATCAACACCAACAGGAATAAAATCAATACGTTTAACATCTCCAATTAATGATTTCTCAAATTCAAGTACTATTAAATCTTTTACCTGTTGAATAGTTAAATGATTCATAAAAGAGAGAGCAGAAATAGAAATATAGTTCATATTTAAATTTGAAATTTGTTGCGTTGGATTGGTTTGTTTAAAGATAATATTATTTAAAAAGTATTTAAAGATTTCAATTTTTTTTTAAATTTATTTAAAATATATTTAACTCATTTTTTTTCTTCTTTTTCTTCTTGTTTTTCTTCTGTGTTTGTTATATTTTCAACAATATTTGTATATATTGTCATTGCAAATACTCCATTATGCCACACATCCTGAATAGAAATAAAATGAAATTTATTGCGATGATATCCGCAATGCATTATAGCTCCTGGTTGATTCCAATTACTGCCATCTTCTATAAATAAAATATCTACATGTGTATTTTTTCTCTCTGTATAAGATTGTTGAATTTTTAAAGTACCATTTAATAAAATATGATTTGGATCAATACCAAAATCTATATTAAAAAAAACTATATTATTTACATAATTGCAAATATTTGTTGCATTAATAATTATTTTATTTGATTTTTCCATTCTTTATTCTTTATTCTTTATTCTTTATTCTTTATTCTTTATTCTTTATTCTTTATTCTTTATTCTTTATTCTTTATTCTTTATTCTTTATTCTTTATTCATTTATATCAAATAATTGCATAGATTCATTATATTGACATCTATCATTAACCCAGCAATGATAATAAATTATAATATTTTTATCTAAAATTTGTTGTTCATCATGTTCATGTGGTGTAACAATAAATTCATCATCTTTGATATTATTATTATATAATACAAGTTTAGTATAATTATTATTGCCTATATATTTTGCTATTTGTAATATATTATTATTTATTATATCATTATTATTTTTATTTGTTAAAGTGTTGCTTTGAATAGTTATTATAGTATTATAATTTTGTAAAAAATCTTGTATATTTGTTATATTTGTTATATTTTTATTAGGTAAATAAATAAATTCATCTGCATCAATTAATGCTATATTTCTGGTAATATTTTTGAAAACATTAACACCGATATGTAATGCCGTGCGTTGTATATTATCATAATGATGATGAATTGTTGAATAAGGAAAATTTATACACAATACTTTTCCTTTATATTTGTTACATATTTGTTCTACAGAGTATAATTGAACCGCATTTTGTAAAGATTCATTTATTTTGTTAGTTGTATTTGAGTCATTATTAAAAATAATAATTGCAGAAAATCCCAATTTTAAATTATATTGTATCCATTCATCTAATCTATGTGAATAATTTTTGCAAAAAGTGCTAATAATTGCAGATGATGGATTTAAATTTAATTCTGAATGTGCATTTTCAAAAGGAAAATATAATACAACATCATGTATATTAGTTACTGGAACATTATCATATAAAAAAATAATATTTGATATATTAGTTATTTTTCCTTGCAATCTTATAAAAAAATCTGGTCTATTAGAACAAAACACTAAATTGATTGCAGATGAGTAATTTTCAATAATGACAGAATGAAATGGTGTATTATTTTGACCATATATTGTAGTTTCATTTTTGATAGGGTCATATAAACATGCAGTGTTGAATAAAATAAAATTCATATATAATTATTTAATATTTTATTTTATTTATAATTACTTATTAATATATATTAATATTGCTTAATATTGCTTAATATATATTACAAAACTATTTAAAGACTGGAAGATTCAATAAATGGACAAATATCAGGATTACGACAAATCGGACATAAAATAATTATATTATTATTATAATTATATTGTGTATAATTAATAAAACATTTTTTACCAAAATAATGACGACAATTTGTGGCGATCATTTTGTTTAATGGATGTTTATCAAAACATATTCCGCAAATTCTTCTCTCTATTTTCTTTTTATTGTTTTGTTTTGTTTTATTTTGTTTTGTTTTATTTTGTTTTGTTTTATTTTTGATTTTTTGTTTAGAGAGAACTTTTATAGTGTTTAATTTAATAAAATTTTGAAATGAATAAAAATCATTTGTTCTACATTTTTGATAAAAATTTATTTTGAATTTATAAAAATCTTTGGATTCTTTTAAATATGCGATTTCTATTTCATGTTGTTGTTTTAATTTATATATTTTTTTAGGTAATCTTGCTTCTAAATTTTTCATGTAATAGTTATCATATAAATGTCTTATTTCAAGTAAATTACAAATAGTATGTATAAAATGCAAATATAAATTAAAACAAATACATTCTTTTTCAAAATTAAGCATAAGATATTGAGATAATTTAAGTCTAAATGGGGTAACAGTTGACATTCTTTCTTTAGTGCGTGAGTGCGTTTTGGTTTTAAGTTGTTTTCATTAATGTTTAAATAAAGTATTTAAAGAACAAATTATTTCAATTTTATTCATATTTATTTATATTTTGTTGAGATTTTGTTGAGAGTTTGTTGAGAGTTTGTTGAGAGTTTGTTTATATTTTTTTTATAAAATCAACAGTGGGTCTTTTTTTGCAAGTAAATTTTTGTCGTTGTAATCCTTTGCGAGTAAAAATAGCAGAAGTACATATTGCAATTGCTTTAGATATATTTTGTTTATTTTTACTTTTATTTTTGCGAATAATGGCTGATTCACAACTACAAAATTTTTTACCAAGAAGTCTTTTTGTTGCATTTTTAGCTTGTTTAAAATTATGTTTAGTTGTTTTTGGCGGTATTGGTTGATTATATGATTTTAAAATACGGCGATAATCTAACCCATTTAATATTGCACCTTTATACATTTTATTTTATATAACGAAAGAAAAAATTATTATTTTCAACAAGTAAAAAATAAGTATAAAATAAATATAGTATTTAAAAAACTATTTTCATATGATAAATTAACTATTCCAAATATTTCAAATATTCCAAATAATCCAAATAATCCAAATAATCCAAATAATCCAAATATTTCAGAAAAAGAATATAAAGAAACAAATAGAATCCTGCACCTTTATACATTTTATTTTATATAACGAAATAAAAAATTATTATTTTCAACAAGTAAAAAATAAGTATAAAATAAATATAGTATTTAAAAAAATATTTTTTAATATTATATTAAACTATAATGATAACATGTCATTTACAAGGAGGTTTAGGGAATCAATTATTCCAAATATTTGCAACTATTTCTCTTGCAATAGAATATAAAATGAAATTTCATTTTTTAAATTCAGAAAAACTAGGGGTTGGATCAGAAACTAAAAGGTCTACTTATTGGAAAAATATTTTATTTAGGTTAGAACCATTTTTACTGTTAAATTTCAACAATTATAATATGAATAATACCGAAATAATTAGAGAGAAACAATTCTCATATGATAAATTAACTATTCCAAATATTTCAAATATTCCAGAAAAAGAATATAAAGAAAAAAATAGAATCCTTTTTGGTTATTTTCAAAGTTATAAATATTTTCAAGATAATTATGAAATTATTTACAAATTATTACATATTGAAAAACAAAAAAATAATTTAATTTTAAAAATAAATAAAAAGAGAGAATATTTTACAAATACAATTTCTATGCATTTTCGCATCGGTGATTATAAAAAAATTACTCAATGTCATCCTATTTTGCCATGTGAATATTATAAACGTTCTCTCCATTATATAAAAAATTTAAATTCTGAAAACAAAATAGTAGAATTTATTGTTTTTTATTTTTGTGAAGAACAAGATTATAATGAAGTATCACAAATAATTGATGTTTTAAAAATAGAATTTCCGTTGTTTCATTTCATATATATAGATAATTCATTATTAGATTATGAACAATTATTATTTATGAGTTGTTGTAATCATAATATTATTGCAAATAGCACATTTAGTTGGTGGGCAGCATATTTAAATACTAATCAACATAAAATTGTTTGTTACCCTTCTACATGGTTTGGTCCAAATTTACAAAAAAATAGTATAACAGATTTATGCCCACCGGAATGGTGTTGTCTTTAAATTGTTTTTATTTATAATATATATTTATGATATATATTTATGATATATATTTATGATATAAAATATTTTTACAGATACTTAAAAATATTTTATATATTTAATCAATTATAGATAATATGAATAAAATAAGATTACATATTCCTGGGTTACCACATACAATTACATCTAATGAATACAGTCATTGTGCATTTACAGGAAAAATATTGCGATTTGCGCCTATGATGATGAGTCGCGGATTTGAAGTATATCATTATGGCGTAGAAGGGTCTGAATCTGTGGCAACCAAAAATATTGATTTGTTGACTAGAACAGAATGGGATTCGCTCCGTATAGAATCTTATCAATATTTGCATAAAGATAAATGTTTATCCGAAGAACAAACGAGAGAAATTTTGCAAAATAAAAAAACATTTATTGGCGATTTGGCCAATTATCAAACTATATTATACAAAAAATTTAATGAATCTCTCCGTACAGCTTTGTTGGAAAATTATAGAAACCCGGCAACAGATATTTTTTGTATTCCATTTGGACGGTCGTATACGGCCGCTACCGATGGTTTACATTTGACATGTGTAGAAACCGGAATTGGTTATCAAGATTCTTATGAAAAATATCGCATATTTGAAAGTTATTGTTATTTACATGTTACCATGGCAATAGAAAAAAAACAATGCCAACATTATTGGTTTGTTATTCCTAATTATTATAATGTTCTAGAATGGCCATTGCAATTGAATCCAGATAATACAACAGTTGGGTTTTTTGGACGAATTTGTCATATCAAAGGATGCAATATATTTGCTGAAATTGCTAAGAAATTTCCACATATACACTTTTTAATATGTGGACAAGGTGACCCCGAAGAATATATTAAATCACATCCAAATATTATTTATCAGGAACCTATTGATGGACTTGCACGTGGCAAATATTTAGGAAAACTTGCGGCATTAATCGCCCCAAGTTTGTATATAGAGCCATTTTGTGGTGTTAATGTAGAAGCGCAATTATGTGGTACTCCTGTCATTACTAATGATTGCGGTGCTTTTACAGAAACTATAGAAAATTATAAGACTGGTTTATTATGTCATACTTTGGCAGATTTTTGCAAAGGGGTTCAAATGGCAATAGATGGTAAATTTGATCGGCAATATATCCATGACCGAGCGGATCGGTTATATAATATGTATAATGTTGCTCATAAATATGAATATACATTTCGCACCATTTTAGAAGTACATAATGGAAATAATGGTTGGTATTCACCTATTAGTTATTTATAAATTCAAATTTCAAAATACTCAAAATACTCAAAATACTCAAAATACTCAAAATACTCAAAATACTCAAAATACTCAAAATACTCAAAATACTCAAAATACTCAAAATACTCAAAATACTCAAAATACTCAAAA